>Ga0190312_1000642_pt1 | contig 10515 bp, 9 predicted proteins | sample 487007910_MG_FD_165046 | JGI IMG/M metagenome (GOLD analysis project Ga0190312, IMG submission 165046) | Hydrothermal vent sediment bacterial communities from Southern Trench, Guaymas Basin, Mexico - 4870-07-9-10_MG | ecosystem: Environmental > Aquatic > Marine > Hydrothermal vents > Sediment ... | reverse complement strand
GTGATCTACAGGGGCTCGTACAGGGAGCACGTGGGCATAGACTATGAGCTTCACATGTACGATCCGGCAGAGTTCGCGGAGATCATCTTGCAAGCCAAGGATGAGGTCCTGAGGGACAGGGATGAGTATAGGGCTAGGGCCTTGGAGAGGGCCAAAGAGTTCGACATAAAGAAAACATATATGAAGATCATAAGGCTACTTGGGAGGTGAGGAGGTATGACAAGCAAGCGCAAGCGCAAGACCAAGCAAGCCGTGGCTGAGGAGGTTGTCGCCCCACCACCTCCAGCTCCCACTCCCAGGCGGGAGCTGACCGAGGAGGAGAAGGAATTCCTAAATTCATTGACTGACCTAGTAACAGCGGCTCAGGAGCTTAGCTATGCGCTTGCGGCCATAGATGTGGAGTTGCTCGGTGATAACCCCGAGCTTAAAGAGTTGCTAGAGGCCGCCAGGAACGTGGTGAGGGCGGTGTGGAAGTTCCATAGGCTAGTTAAGACCAGGATGGGGAGGGCGCGGTCATGAGCCTGGAGTCCATAGATGTCTACGTAACCCCCCTCACTTTGAAGGTGGACGGGACCGATGTTACGATAATAGGCGTGGTCTCAAAAGACACCCCAGATGGCGAGAGGAGGTATATAGTGAGTTGCCAGGTGGAGTGGAGGGGGTGGAGGTCCCCAGTCTTCCGACTCTATGTCGCTGACAACAGGGAGCTATTAACTAAATTACGGGCCGAGATAGCCAGGATGAAGATATTCGTGCTGAGCGGGTATACACACCCGTTCGCCAGGGCGCGGTGAGCTATATCTTTTAAATCCCATCCACGCTTTTTCTGTATGAGTGATAGGTAATGGGGGAGGAGCTGTTGCGCGACATCCCCCCAGAGACGCTAGCACGGATAGAATTCACGCCAGATGATGTTGCCTACGTAATCCAGATGATAGACAGGATAGCGCTATCAAATGGCGCTAGGCTCAGGGAAGCCCTGGAGGATTTCGCTGTGGGTGTGGAGATAACGCTGGAGGAGCTTGACCTGGAAGCCCTGGCACAGAGCATGTTCGGGATAACCGATCCCATAGGGCAATTGATGTCCTGGCTCTACGACAGGCTCAAGGAATTCTCATCGTGGGTCACCAGCGCTGTGGATGCGATAATAGATGAGCTTTGGAGCAACTACATCAGCCCTGGCCTGAGCGCGATTAGCGGTGCCGTCTCCTGGATCAGGACCGTGGTGGACAACATTTCTGCCACCCTCTCCACCATGGTGGACACGTTAAGCGATGTGGCCGAGACGATAGCTGGAATCCCAGGGGCGATAACGGATGCATTTACATCCTTTACCGCCACCATCCAGAACGCCCTAGCGAGCATCACCACGACAATATCCAACATAGTGTCAGGGATAATAGACGCCATCACCCCCGCCCTAACAGCGATAAGCGGTGGCATCAGCACCATCATAGCCACCCTCTCCAGCATAACGGCTCAGATAGTGAACGCCATAAGGGCCATCCCAGACGCCCTAAAGCCATTCTTCAACTCGGTGGCTAACGCGATATCGGGCATCCAGAGCGCCCTAGCTGGAGTGCTGGGGGCCATACAGGCCTTGCCAGATGCCATCCTAGGTGGCGTCAAGACCTTTATAGACACGCTGTGGAGCGGTCTCCAGTCGGCCTTTGGCTCGCTAGCTAATGCCCTATCGGCCATCCAGGGGGCCTTGGGCTCTCTGGCCGAGTCGCTCACCAAGGGGCTAGGGGAAATAACTAACGCGATAGACTACCTGCGTGGATACTTTGAAGGCCTACTCAGGGCATTCAGCGATGCCGTGACGGGGGCCTTGAAGGCGGTCCAAGACGCATTCACCAGCGCCATGCAGACCGTCAGCAACTGGATGCAACAGGCATCTGCCGCGCTACAGGGGTTCGTGAACGGCATCCTCAAGTTCCCAGAGTGGTTCCCACGGTGGTTCTACGACAACATCGCAAAGCCGATCTCAGACGCTTTGGCGGGCCTGGCGCAAGCGATCTGGAGCATGTTACCAGACTGGCTGAAGGATGCGATCATAGGTCTGCGACAGGCGTGGGACAGTTTCGTGAAGGGTCTAGAGGAATTCTTCAAGGACCCCGTAGGGTTTATGCAGAAGGGCTTCTCCTGGCTGGCGGATCAGATCTGGAAGATGCTACCAGACTGGCTCAAGGGTGCGATACAGGCGCTCCAGAGCGCTTGGACCGCCCTCATCCTAGGCTTGCAGGACTTCCTGAAAGATCCCATTGGCTTCATACGGGCGAGACTGGAGGAGTTGTCCAAGTGGATATGGGATCACCTCCCAGACCCCATCAAGGGCGCTTGGGAGAAGATCAAGGATTTCTTCGAGAGCGCCTGGAAGTGGCTCACGGAAGACCTGCCAGGATTCTTCACCTGGCTCTGGGAGGAGCTACAGGAGTTCGCGCGTGATCCCTGGAGGTGGCTACAGGAGCACGTGGTGCAACCAGCGCTAGGCGCGATCCAATGGATGATGGAGAGGCTCAGGGGCGCTGTGGACTGGGTGCTGAGCGCGATGGGCGGGGTCATGAACGCCATAGGCGGTGCCCTCTCATGGCTGGCACAGGCGCTAGGAGGGGCCTTGTCCATGGTGGTTGGCGCTCTGAGGGGCTTGGCGGTCGCAGTCGCTGATGCGCTAGCGGGCGTGGCGAGGTGGATTGGGGACACCGTGAGGGGCTACATGGAGTCGCTGATCAGGCCAGTCAATGAGTACGTGGCGAGCACGCTAGGCAAGCTGATCAGGGGGGAGGGCGGGGAGATGGAGTTCACGGTGGGCCTGATCACCACCATGTCGATATCATTGCTACCGCTATTCTTCCTGAGCGACATGATGAGGGGCGTCAGCAAGCTTATCGACTGGGTGACGCCAAGGCTAGCGGTCAGGATAGCGCCCTTCAACTTGGGCGCTGACCTCGCGGTTGACGTGGGCGTAAAGCTCGCTAGCATACTTGAGACCCTGGCCGAGAGGCTCAAGCACGCTCCGGAGAAGTTCCTTGAGAGCTTCATCACCGCGATAGCGTTCGCCTCCCTGTGGCCAATGCAGTACGTGATAGGCTACGCCTGGAGGAGCACGCTCTGGAGCGTCAAGGCTGGAGACATGATGTGGCGCTTGCCGAGCGAGACCGAGATAAGGGAGCTTGCCAGGCGCATGTTGCCACAGGTGTATGAATTCAAGGTGACCCTCCCAGAGTCCAAGATACTAGACATAAAGTATGACTTCAACACGCTGATGGAGTACGCCCGCACGTTCATGGCTATGGGCGGCCTGCCCCTGGCGTACATTGAGCTAGCCCTAGCGCCCGTGGAGGAGTTCCACGTGCTGGTCAAGGACAGGTTCAATACCGATAGGAGGATACCGCTCTCGCTACTCTACCAGATACCATCCGCAAGCGATATAGCGGCGATGGCCGTGCGCGACATATTCCCGAGGTATGAGGACTTTGCGGCCGCCTTTGCGGCTCGCGGGATGACCCCCGATATTGCCGCGCTATACTTCCTATACAGGTTCAAGTATCCGCCCCCTGGCCAGCTAGCGCAGTTCTACTGGCGTGGAGTCGCAAAGGTGCTCTGGAGCCCTGGCTTGCCCAAGGACAGGGAGATGGTGGAGGACTTGCAGAAGAAGCTGAGGGTGGGCTACGCGCCCACAGCGCCCAAGGACCTAAACGAGAAGCCAGAGACGCTAAACAGGATGATGGCCACCTACATGAAGTGGCATGATTATTTCCCCTTGGCCTGGGAGGAGGGATTCCCAGCGGATATCGACATCATACATGACCTCATGGCCGACATACCCACCAAGATAGACATACGCTGGATGGTCAGGTGGGCTCTCCTGGAGCAACTCAGCAAGGCTGGCTTCACCATGGACACGTCGATCGAGGAGCTGGTGGATAAGATGAAGGCCTGCAAGGGCGATGAGCTACTCGCGCAGAAAGTATCCCCAGGCATCACCATGGATGTGAGCGTGATGGCGCGATTGATCGAGGCCACGGGCATGCATCCCTACTGGGTCCCGCTCGTGGCTGTGGCCGAGGCCATAAACGCCCTGGCGGATGAGAAGACGTTAATCCGTACTGGCTTCATAAATGCCTACAAAGAGGGGTTGATCACCCTTGATAATAGCGAGCAACTCCTGAGCGGCCTATTCGTGACATCATTCACTACTGGCTACATAGACCCATCCACGGGGAAGGCAGAGACGTTTGAGTATAAGGTGCCCCTGGCGTGGCTCCCAGCCGAGAGGAGACTGTTGCAGATCAGGGCCGCGTTTGACAGGACCATTGACCTGTTTAGGGAGGGCTACAGGGAGATAGCAAGGGCCGTCAGGTATCTGGTGTGGACCCCACAGGAGGCGCATAAGAGACTCATGGAGTTCACGGAGATGCTCAGGGCATACCTGGCGAGACAGTTGAAGGCATTGACTGGCGTGGATGTGAAGTTGCAAGTCGATGAGGAGTACTTGGACATGTGGCTGGCGACTGAGAGCCTGGTTGCAGACGTGGAGCTTGCCGTGCGCTTGCGATACCTAGCTCAGCGCATCCTGGGATGGGTCCTCTACCGCGTGGCGTACGGCTACGTCACCGAGGAGGAGCTGAGGAGCGTTACAGACGTGCTCATAAAGAGATTTGAGTTCACAGAGCGCGAGGCACAGGCGGTCTTTGACCTGGCGAGCGTACTAGCGGGCATAGCGGCAAGGGAGGCTGAGTACGAGTACATACCCACCTTAGGGACCCTCGCCTCGATGATGGAGTACATAGACGTGCCCAGGGACCTGATCACGCGCGTGTTTGCCGAGAGGAGGGTTAGGGAGCCGTGGGCCAGCCTGTGGCTACGCTACGTCATGACCAGGAGCATAGCTAGCGAGACCAACACCATGGTCTCCACGTTTAGGGGCTTGCTTGAGCGCTACGCCATACCACAGGAGATAGTGGATCAGGTCATGAAGCTGATGAGACAGGGCGGGTGGACAACTAGAGAGCTGGAGGTGTTCCAGGTTGACCTCACCTTACGCAGGATAAGGCGCATCCTGGATACGTTCGTGCCCACCCTGCGCGAGTTCATCTCGGATGCGATGTATCTGGGTGAGTGGGAGACACTACTTGCAGACTGGCTCAGGGCAAGGGGCATCGAGGCTGAGAAGTACAAGAGACAAATAGAGTATTACAAGAAGTTGATAAAGTCTAGGAAGATAAACAGGAGACTAAGCTGGTTCATCACGAGACTCATGAACGCGTATTGCGCGGGTGTGATAACGCTTGAGGAGGCCAGGAGCAAGCTTGAGGAGTTCAAGACCTTTGGCCTAGATGATGATGAGATAAAGATCATCCTGGCTGGCTTCCAGCTAGAGAAGGCGTACAGAGAGGCGATATACGGGTCTCCAGGTGCCACGCCAGTAGGGGAGTAGCATTTTAATCCAACCGCTCGTTTCTTCCCGTGGTGAGTGAGTTTGTCAACCAGGTCCACAGCTAGGGGGAGACGCGGGGCTAGGGCCACATCCCAGGCCACATCAGATGTGGACAGGGCGATAGAGAACCTCAGGCAACTCTCCCAGAAGATAGCCAAGGACATGGATGAGGCCATAAAGGCCCTACAGGAGTCCATGAAGAAACTGGAGGAGAGCCTGAGTGGCGGGGGCAGGTAGCGGGTCATGGGCGCTAGCCAGAGAGAGGCACAGAGAATACTTGAGTCAAAGCGCAAGTACTTTGAGAAGGTCCTGAGCGATGATGCGATAGACTTCAACATCATCAGGACATACTCGATTTTTGACCTGGCCAGCTTCTGGGGCGACTGGGTGCTATCCGACACGCTGTTTAGCTCGCTGATAGGCTTGCTCCTGTTTGACCTCCCATTGGCGGATATAGTGCCCTGGAACATCATGTGGGAGATAGAGCTACCAAGCGTGGATGAGTTCTTGCGGGGCGTGCTGATCAAGCTTGAGCCAATCCAGATAACGGTCCCATACCCCGAGCTATCGGATGTCTCAAGGACCCTTGAGAAGGTAGTCACTCCAGAGTTCCGCGCTAACATAGAGGAGACCAGGCCTAGGAAGCTCAAGGTTGGCATCACAAAGTACGGTGAGGGATACGTGGACCCGCCAGCGGTGCGGGAGTTCTTGCGCTCCACGCTCTACGCCTTCACGAAAAAGGACATCTCCTGGAGCGAGGTCAAGCAGAGACTCCAGGCCGTGGCAAAGACGCTGAATATAGCCCCCGAGATAGTGGAGGACCTCTTCAACCGCCTCTCAATCATGACCGCTATCAAGGAGGGGGCGGCCACCTGGGACTACGCCTGGTGGGATGTATCCTATTGGAGCGAGGAGGGCTCTAGCGGCCTGGTGGAGTTCACCAACTGGGACCTAAAGAGCGACAAGGTGGAGTATGAGCAACTATGGGATGTCCAAGCTGGGGCGTGGTGGGACCTCAGCTACTGGGATTACGCGTATTGGACCGATGATGTCTCGCCATGGGAGGTGAATCCAGACACCAGGGTGGCGTACATAAGCGAGATGAGGGACTACGTGGTTGACAACTTCCGCAGGAGGGTAACGATAACAGCATTAGCGGCTGGCAACTACCAGCGTGCCAGGGAGCGCAGGTATCCATACAGGTCCTCCAGGCTGGAGACCTACGCCATACCCTTCTCACAGCGTCTCAGGATTGAGTCCATCGTGGAGAGGATAGTTAGGCAGTTGAAGCCCGATGTCCCGCCCTTCCAGCTAAGGCTCTACAAGACTGCCGTGATAGAGATGTACGCCAAGCTCTACTCGCCACACATCTGGGGAGCAGAGATGGAGAGGAGCATGAGCGCTGAAGAGTATAGGACATTCTGGCTTGAGAAGTGGGGTAGAGAGGGCCTTGACAGGTCAATACTGGAGAAGCTATATGATTACGTCAGGTCTGTGGTGGATGCATTGGGTAGCGTGCGGGTGCGCGAGAGGACACGTTTTATAAGATGGAGACTCAGGAGGTATTGAGAACATGGCGTTTGAATACTTAAGGCCGAAACCGAAAACTAGGATCACGATCACCTGGGGCAACCAGCTAGTGGATGCATTAAACCTCCTCTACGGCAGGTGGGAGGACCTGGAGGGCAGGACCGTGAAGTATAGTGACCTCTCCCACCTTGGCTACGACATAATTCCCGATCAGGATGCAAAGAGATCGCTAGGGAGGGAGACGCGTGCGTGGCTAGACCTATACGCACATTACGGCTATTTCCTCGATGAGGCGTACATACGGGGCAAGAGGATACTCAAGGATGGCGATCCGATAGATATCCACGACATCCAGCAACCAGCATACGAGAAGCTGGAGACGCTGGAGACGGATCTGAGGGACACGCTCAGGAGCACCATCCAGACCGAGACGGATAGGCTATATGGCAAGATACCCTCGGAGGAGCGCCTGGAGGAGATGAAAGAGGACCTCAAGGCCAGCATAGACAGGCTCTATGGCAAGATAGCCCCCGTCACGATCGATGAGTACGGCAGGGTTGGCGTAGTCATATACGAGCTGGCACAGCCCGCCCTTAACCAGCTCCTCTACGGCACCTTCAATGTCGATGTGCTTGCATCTGAGGAGGGCGTGGCGGATGAGATAGACTCGGGCGCGGTCTCACCACCAGTCACCATCGTGACGCCACCGCCTGGGAAGAGAATAGACACTAGGGCGGTGTTCATAGCCACGGATAGCGACACGGGCGAGATAGTCGTGCGCTTCAAGAACTCTGGCAAGATAGTCGCCAAACTCTACTGTAGCAAGTGGTTCATGATGCCACTCTCGGAGATAAGGATAACTGGGGACCCGAATGACGTGTTGGAGATCACGTGGTCAGGCCTGAGCGCGGGCGCGAAAATCTTCTATACCGTCAGGTATAAGCTCCTGTGAGATGGGGAGGGGGCGCTACATAATCTATTGCTACCCGATCTGGCACACCGTTAGCTTCACGCTCATAGCCAAGAAACACATAGAGCAATTGAGGAGATACACCCGAGTCTACGAGTGGGATGAACTCAGTCTCCCCGACATCTACCCAGTTAAGCCCTACACGCTTTTCGTACACCCGCTATTCGGTGCCACCTGGCGCTGGTGCCAGATGATCAAGCTGGGGGAGCCTAGCCTTGACAGGGCCGTGGCACAGCTCTCAAGGCGGTTTGACAAGTACGAGAAGGCGATAGGCGTAGATGTGGCCGATAGCGACAGGATGAGTGATCTGGCCGTCAGGCTCACGGAAGTTTATGATGAGGTGATAGTCCCCAGTAATTTCGCCAGGGAGAGCTACGTGAGGAGTGGCGTCAAGGTGAAGGTTAATGTGGTTCCGCACGGCTTGGACAGGGAGTGGTATGACTCCCCCCCAGTCCCGCTTGAGAGGATTAACAATCAGGCCCTGAGGGTCCTGTGGCAGTTGAAATACATGACTGGCAAGAAGCTACTACTCTTCTGGATGTGGCACTCACCGGAGCGCAAGGGCTGGCCCGAGGTCCTCATCTTCTATGAGCACTTAAAGAAAGAGAGGGATGATGTCGCCCTTGTCGTGAAGACGGGGGGACCCTTGAACATAGACGTGGAGAGGGCAAAGCGCCTGGGAGTCATTAACGTGTTCGGATGGCTCACGGAGGAGGAGAAGATGTTCCTATACGATCTCTGTGACCTCACCCTGTTATTCAGTAGGGGGGGAGGCTTTGAGCTGAATGGACTGGAGAGCTTGGCGAGGGGGACCCCAGTAATAGCGCACCGCAAGGGCGCTTGGACAGACTACATGCCTGACTGGCTACTGATCAGGGAGGGGTTGAAGGTGCGGGTGTTCGTGGACAACCACATCCATGTTGGCTACGGCTATACGGTAGACGTGGATGATGCCCTGGATAAGGCGAGCGAGATCTTGGATAACTTGGATGAGTATAAGGCGAGGAGCAAAGAGTATGCAGATACACACCTTAAGCGCCAGTACACTTGGGAGAACGTGGGGAAAATGTTATGGCAGATCGCCAGTAGTTAGTGCGTAGTCATGTCAGAGATAAAGAGCTTGCGACGCGTCAAGGATCATTGGGATATATTTGAGGAGCGTGACCATAACGATCACGTGGACAACTGGAAGGCTGAGGTGGATATACTGGAGGGCGCGGGCATCACGGGGGACCTGATGGATTCCCTGAAAACTGTGGTCAGCACCATGCGCTACGTCAAGTATAAGGATGATTACTACGATGAGGACCACAACAGGTTCGTGGAGGCCTTCAACTACCTATTGCGGATATTTGAGCGGGCGGGCCTGACTGGAGATGCCATGGATAAGTTCCGCTCCGTGGTCAGCGAGATGAGGGAGATAACCGCTGGAGAGTTCTACTACGCTGAGCTACACAACCTCTTTGCTGAGGCGTGGGACCTGATACCGGAGCTGAATGCCATACTGGTCAAGGCACCGCCAGCCATGGAAATAGTTTATAGCGAGGACTGGGACTATAGGACTGCCGTGGACTACGCGCCCATATACACGGAGGATTGGAACTACGCGGAGCCACCTAGCATGGAGGTGGTGTATAGTGAGGACTGGAGCGGATGAGATACTGACAAGGCTGGAGATGGAGATAGCGCGGAAAGAGCTTCAGCTAGAGGAGTACGCGGGCCTGAGGACAGAGTTTGACATTAGGAAGGAGGAGGATCTGCTACGCTTGCTCAGGCGACTGAGACCTATAGCGCTTGAGGGATACCGCAACCTCCTCCCCCCACCCCCAGTCCCCAGGAGACCTTGGGAGCTTCCAGCCGTGCTGACCGACTGGGACCTGCCCCCCTCGGGGTATTACAAGCTAGACGCCACAGTATACGTGAGCGAGCCATCGAGCATCTATCTAAAATATGGCTACTACGCGTTACTCAAGCAATCCGCTGTGGGCATGGCGCTAGCACAAGGGAGGATTGAGTCGTACTACAGGCATGATGGCGCTAGGACTAAATCCACGTCAACTCAATATAGCCAATTCATGTTCAGGAACCAAGCGCCAGATGGCACGAGAGCCCACAACAAGACGTATGCAATACAGTTCTATGGCCCCTACTCGGGCACCTCGTGGCATCAGAATGGCGCACTCTTCATGTACCAGGATGATACCAGCTCCGTGGAGATAGCCACGAGGAGCCTGGCGATCAACCTAGACCCCAACACGTGGTATCAGATACGCTGTACGTTTTGGGTCTCTCAGGGCGTCTTGATAGTTAGGCTGGAGTACTTTGATGGCTCGGATTGGGTCAAGCTGTGCGATGACTTCACGGATAGCGCTAACAGGTGGGCAGACTCTGACACAAACAGGGTGGGCGTGAATGCATATGCGTACTACGGTTGCTGGTGGGATGATACTATTATTTATGCGCCAGCCTAGTGCCCCGCTCAGGCATTTCCCCTTGGGGAAGGCATCCAATGCCATCCATAATGCTCAAAAAGGGATTAACGGGCACCCCATGATATATCCTATTCGTCGACGAT
>Ga0190312_1000641_pt1 | contig 10515 bp, 11 predicted proteins | sample 487007910_MG_FD_165046 | JGI IMG/M metagenome (GOLD analysis project Ga0190312, IMG submission 165046) | Hydrothermal vent sediment bacterial communities from Southern Trench, Guaymas Basin, Mexico - 4870-07-9-10_MG | ecosystem: Environmental > Aquatic > Marine > Hydrothermal vents > Sediment ... | reverse complement strand
TCACGAGGTTCAAGCGGTTCAGGCAGTTGAAGCGGGCTCGTCAATTGAATCAGCGGAGCGCATTTTAGTTTTGGACACGATTCACGGCGGTTCTATTTTAGTTGAGGAGTTGCGTCTGCTCGGCAAAGATGCTTTCGGTTTAAACCCTTACAAAACGACATCCCCGCCCGCTCACGACTTTGACCTCGTGATTTCGCCTGTGCATTTGAGTCCTGCGCTGCTTGAAGCCGTTTTAAAGGAACTGCGAAGCGAGCCAAAAGTCATCTCGCACCACGACGCCGTTCGTGAAATTGTTCAGGCGACGAGCCTCCTTGAAGGTGTGCGAGCGGTAGAAGTCACAGGAACGACAGCAAAAACGACGGTGTGCGAGTTGCTTTGTCAAATGCTGCGAGGGAAGAGCGTGCTTTCGCTCACAAGTGCTGGAACTCGCTTTTCCGACGGTAAGAAGGAGGTTTCGCTCACTCGCTTGAGCATTACGCCAGCGTCAATTCTGAAGGCGCTCCGTCTCGCATCTGAAAACGGGTTAGATGCAGAATTTGCGGTTTTTGAAGTCTCTCTCGGACTCACAGGCGTAGGTTCTGTCGGTGTTTTGACGAGTTTAGGCGAGGATTATGCGATTGCAGGCGGAACTTCCAGCGCTTCAAATGCGAAAAAGGCATCTTTGCGAAATTTTAAAGGCATTTTAGTTGTTCCTTCATCTTGTGATGTCTCCGCTCCAGCTGCAAGAGCGGTGAATATAGTATCAAAAGACTTGTATTTGCGTGGAGATGTCGCATTTTTCCGCTTGAACACGCTCCTTAACAGTGAAAAGCATGCCTCTGACATCGCATCGTCGTCAGCAAAGTGTAAGAGCGTGGAAGGGTATGTTCGCCTCCGTCTGAATTTCTGTGATTGTGCGTTTTACCGGAAATGTGCTGAGATTGCTCTGACCGCAGCACTCTCTCTCGGCGTCCCGCCTGAAGAGCTGAACACTTCGCTTCAAGCCGTTCCTGCGAGGCTTTCCGTCGTTGAATGGCGGCGAAGAGTTCTCGTTGACAACTCAAATTCAGGCACGAAATTGCGTTTTCTCGGCGAAGCCCTCGCTCTCGCTGAAAGATACAAGCGTCAAAAGCGGGAGCAGGAAAAGGTGTTAATTGTAGGAGAAGAGGCGAGGTATGTGTGCGAAGGCGTCGGTGTTGATGAATTGCGTAAAATTGTTGAAGCAAAGCATGCGGAATTCACAAAAATAATCGTGGTAGGGGATAATTTTTCAGGCGTTTTCCCTTACGAAAATGTCATTATTTTGAAAAGTTTGCAAGAAGCTCTTGAAGAAGCCGTTAAAAGCACGGGAGAAGGTGCGATAATCGTGTCTATGGTGAAAACATGGCGCTGAAAGTCAAGTAGATGCATGACGCTAAAAAAAGACAAGTGAATGTGAGACAATTCCCATGAGGAGTGCGTGAGGGAGAGTGCGTGAAGAGAGAGTGAGGGACGGTGGCGGGAGCGATGGCGGAAGCGATGGCAAGAGAATCTGAGGAGTATGTGGAAGGAGTGAAAAAGGTGTTGTTTCCTGCAATTTTTGGCGTTGTAGCGGGCATTTTATCTTTTTTATTGACCGAACCCGCATCTGGAGACGGCTTACTCATCGCCATGATTTTTATTATTGTGCAAAGATATGTGTATCCGCTCATTCATTTGAATATAAGTGCGAAAGATTTCCTCTACATCTCATTCATTACAGTCTTCAGTTGGTTTATTGCATTCACTTTGCTGCTGAATGCTTGATTTTTCCCTCACTGCTGCGATTTCCTTTTGTTTTTGTTGAGCGAGGCGGTAGGGGTGCGGTAAGTGCGTAAGATGTGTGCGATAGCGACGGCAAGAGCATCAGAGGCATCATCGGGCTTCGGAATGTCATTCAATCTCAAAATTTCCCTCACACGCATCGCAACTTCTCTCTTCGTTGCCTTTCCGTGTCCTGCGACGGCTCGCTTGACCGCAGAGGAATTGTATTCGTATGTATTTAATCCTGTTACTGCTGAAGCGAGGAGGCAAACACCCCTGCATTGTGATACACTCATTGCAGTTTTCGCATTTGCGTTGAAGAAAAGCTTCTCAATCGCCATATCTTCAGGTCTGAATCGCCTTATTATTCGCAATAAACTGCGATAAATGATTCTTAAGCGTTCCGCTTTCGCCTCCCTCGCATGCGTTCTTATGCATCCGAAATCTATGCACGAAATCTTCCCATCTCTGAACTCAACAACACCCCATCCCGTTGTTGCGGTCCCAGGGTCTATGCCGAGAACTCGCATCCCTCTCTTCTTCCTTCCCCTTCACTCACGACGAAACACGCTCACGAAAAATATTTTTGAAGGGAAAAATAAAATGAAAAGGGAGAGAGGAATAAGAAAATGGGAAAGGAGAGAGAAGCAGGTGAAAGGGATGGCAGTTGAGAACAAGAAAATAGTAGTTCCGGGGGATTTCCTCGGCACGACGGAAGAATTCACGCTCGGAGCAGGTGTTTACGACGAGAAGGGCAACATATACGCAGCGCTGACGGGAGAAGTGCGGGTGAGCAGGCGTCGTGAGATTGAAGTGGTTCCAGTGGTGGAGACGCCACCGCTGCCGAGAGAAGGCGACATTGTTATCTGTCGTGTTGAAGACCTGAAGGACTCGCTTGTCGTTGTGAGCATTGCTTGCCTCTGGGGCAGGGAAGACAGGAGTGTTGCAGTTTCACTGCCGGGCGTCATTCACATCTCTAACATAAAGCGAGGCTTCGTCAAGGATTTGAGGCATGAGTTCGGCATCTTGGATTTAGTGAAGGCAAGAGTGATAGATGCGAAGGCACTACGCTTAAGCACCGCAGAACCCGAGCTCGGCGTGATAAAGGCATGCTGCTCCGCATGCAGAGGAGACATGCTACGCAGAGGAAATGTGCTTGTCTGCGAGAACTGCAACCGAATAGAACTGCGGAAAATCGCATCTGATTACATGCGGGTTGCCTGATTTTTTGTCTGTGAGTGTGCGTTTGGTGTGTGTGCTGTGCGGTAGTGGAGTGGTGGCGGAGCAGTGGTTGGAGGAGAGATGAGGGTGAAGTTGAGATGAGAGTGCGAGTGTTAGAGCGGAAGGAAAGGTTTGTGAAACTGGAAGTGGCGGGGGAAGACCACACATTTTTAGTGCCTTTAGTGGAGAGGCTGAACGAAGACAGGCGAGTGGAATTCGCAAACTACGAGAAGAGGCATCCGATTTTGAGCGAGCCTGTTTTGTATGTGAAAATTCAGGAGGGTGCTGATGCATTTGAAGTTTTGAAGGATGTTGCATCCTCGCTAAATGAGGATTACGAAGCGTTTGAGCGGAAGTATCGCATGAGTTAAATGCGAGAAAAATAAAGAGAGCGGAAAGGTGCGGCAATGGTCTAGTGGTATGACACGGGCCCCCCAAGCCCGTAGCCCGGGTTCGAATCCCGGTTGCCGCACTTCGCCTCTCCCAAAGAAGAGGAAGGGAGGAGAAGCGGAAGAGGAAAAAAAGAGAGGAGAGAAAGAGAAGGAAAAGAGGGAAAAGAGGGGAGATTCGCATGGATTTAGAGAAGCGGGAGTTTCAGCGTCTGCTTGAGGAACTGCGAAAGAAGAGTGGCAGAGGCACCGAGCTCATCTCAGTCTACATTCCGCCAGACAGGGACATTTCTGATGTGATGTCTCACCTGCGAGCGGAGCAGGGACAGGCGATGAACATAAAAAGCAAATCCACACGAAAGAATGTTCACGCTGCTTTAGAAGCAATTCTCTCAAAACTGCGATATTTGCACATAGGAGAGAATGGAGTTGCGATATTTTGCGGAGCGGTTTCGCAAGGTGGCGACAAGACAGACATTGAATTTTATGTTGTTGAGCCTCCGGAGAAGATAACTTCATACATTTACCGATGCGATTCATCGTTTCTGCTTGAACCTTTGGAAAGGATGCTCGCTTCTAATGAAACTTTCGGGCTAATTGTCCTTGACAAGCGAGAAGCCACGATTGGAATACTGCGAGGAAAACTGATTCAACCACTGAAGCATCTCACATCTTCAGTTCCTGGGAAGCACAGAAAGGGAGGGCAGTCTGCTCCTCGCTTCCAGCGACTGCGAGAGATTGCGATTGAGGATTTCTACCAACGCATCGGCAGGCACGCATCAGAGATTTTGCTTGCGGTGGATGACCTGAAAGGCGTTCTTATCGGAGGTCCAAGCCCAACGAAGGAAGAATTTCTGAAGGGAAATTACTTGCATTACGAGCTGAGAGACAAAATTATAGGTGTTTTTGATGTCGCTTACACGGATGAATCAGGATTATACGAGTTAGTAGACAAGGCGGAGGATGTTTTAGAGGGTTTAGAGCTTGTGAAGGAGAAGCGATTGATGTCAAGATTCATGAAATTGCTTGTTAATGAGCCTGAATTAGTGGCATACGGCGAGGAAGAGGTGCGTAAAAAGTTGGAAGAGGGTTCCGTTGAGACCTTGCTACTTTCTGAGAGTGTGCCAGCGGAGAAGATGCGTGAGCTTGCCGAGCTTGCAGAGAAAACGAATGCTGAAGTCGCACTCATCTCTGCGGACTTTGAAGAAGGCTCTCAACTTGAGCGTGCATTCAAGGGCATCGCAGCGATTTTGAGATTCAAATCATGAGCGAAAGCAGGATATTATTGGACGATGTAGAGATAATTTTGGTAGGAACAGGACATATTTTGGAGAAAAGCGTGAAAGAAGTAGGGGAAGTAATAGAGAGAGAGCATCCAGATATTGTTGCTGTTGAGCTTTGTGAAGGAAGATATAGGGCTTTAAAGGGCGAGGTTACGAATTTTTCAGTGAAAGATGCTCTCAGCGGCAATCCACTCATCCTTCTGACGCAGTGGCTTCTCGCTTACATTCAGCGTAAAATCGGAGATGAAATCGGCGTTCAGCCGGGTGCAGAGATGCTCGCAGCGATAGAAAAAGCGGAGGAGCGTGGCTGTGATGTTGCTCTCGTTGACCGCCCCATTCAAATAACGATGCAGCGTTTTTGGGCGAAGATGAGCGTGTGGGAGAAATTGAAGATGTTCTTCTCACTTGCCTCTGCAATTTTTCACTTGCGGGAACTCGGTGGAGCGAAGGGGCGGAAGCGAGAAAGAGGGCGTGGTGAGCGTGAGCAAGCAAAAACTCGTGTGCTCGGTGGCGTTGATGTGGAGCATTTGACCGATGAGGATGTCGTCTCGCAGTTGCTGAACGAGTTGAGGCAGTTCTCGCCGGGTGCTGCAACCGCATTGCTTGACGAGCGGGATGCGTTCATCGCAGGCAGACTCCGCTCACTCTCCAAAATGCTGCACGAAAGGGCGGTGAGGGAAAAGGCGGGAAAGGCAGGAACAGAGCAAACACAGCAGACGCAGGCATATATGGGCGGGGATGCGAGAGTGAAGGAAGGGAGCGGTGAGAGCGGGAGCGTGGGAAAAATCGTCGCAGTCGTCGGTGCGGGACATATTCAAGGCATTCGTAAATACCTCTCAAATCCAGATTCGATTCCTCCTCTGGAGGATTTGTGCGAGGTCACTGCTCGGAAAAAAATTTCGTTGAAGACCTTGCTAACTGCGGGTTTGCTTGCGGTTCTTCTCTTTCTTGCTCTCGCAGTCATTTATTCAGGCATCTCAACGCAGACACTTCTTACCGCTCTTTTCTGGTGGTTTTTAATTAACGGCGTGTTGTCTGGCGGTGGCGTGATTGCAGCGAGGGGGCATCCGCTCTCCGCCCTTGTTGCGTTCTCTGTTGCTTGGCTCACATCCCTGAACCCCTTTTTAGCGGCAGGGTGGTTCGCAGGCATCGTGGAAGCGTCTCTGCGTTCGCCCACTGTTGAAGATGTGAAAGGGATGCTAAAGGCGGAAAGTTTCGGCGATTTGATGCAAAACAAAGTGTTCAAAGTCATTTTTGTGGCTGCTCTCGCAAATATAGGCAGCATGATTGGCACTTTTCTCGGCGCTTATGTCGTCTTAAGAGTCGTTGGTTTAGACATTCATCATGTATTTGAAGGATTATCTCACTTTTTCTCTCAATTTTTCTGATTTGGAAGCTGTGGGAAGGAGTGGGAAGGCAGTAGGAAGGAAAAGTGGAGAAGTGGAAAAAATAAAAGGGGTTGATTTAAAGGGCGTTGCGAGGTTTGAGTTGAGTGTCAAGCAGGCATCCGCTCTGTGAGGAATTTTGCATACTGCCGTAGGAGATCAGCGCCGCACTTCGGGCATTTCAGCACGGGCTTCTCAATAGGAGCGCCGCACTGGCATTTCTGCATTCTGCTTTTTCCTTCTGCAAGGAGGTCACCTCTCAGGTGAGCAGAGTGCGATGTGAGGACATGCTCTACCATCCTCTCTACTGCATCCGGCGCCTCAATGACTTCAAAACAGTATGGGCATCTTGCCTTTGCCATTTCGCCTCACCTCCACCTCTCCAATTCCCTGCATTCCCTTTTTAAAGGTTTCTAAATTTTTCAGCGAGAGAACGCTTTTGCATGTCTGCTTTCAAAGGAAAGGAAATGCGGATGCGACTGCGTTTCACGAAAATGCACGGCTGCGGGAACGATTTCATTTTAGTCAACGAGAGCGCAGGAGCGTCGCAGGAGCGGAAGCGGGGCGGGAGAGCAGGAACAGAGCGGGAGGTCGCAATTCCTGAAGAGCGGAGGGGCGATGTTGCAAGGGCGTTATGCAGGCGTCGCTTCGCTGTCGGTGCGGACGGATTGATTTTCCTCTGCGAGCCTTCTTCTTCCGCATACGACTTTCGCATGCGAATATTCAACGCAGACGGCACAGAAGCGGAAATGAGCGGGAATGGGATAAGGTGTGCCGCTAAATTTGCGTTTGAGCATGGCGTTGCACCGAGAAAAATGCGCATTCAGACAGAAGGCGGGTTGCGTGTTGCGGAAGTTCTCAAAGAGAAATGCGAAGAGGCAGAGGCAGAAGAAGAGGCAGAAGGGAAGAATGGCTCTGCGGGCGGTGTTGTGGGCAGAACTTCGCTTGTGCGTGTGTTCATGGGAAAACCCGTATTTAAGTGCGTGGACGAGCCTTTCAAGGTGAAAGGAAGCGGCATGAAAGGCAGTGGAGAAGAGGAGGTTCGTCTCAGTGTTTTAAGCATCGGCAACCCGCATGCGGTTATGCTTGTGGATTCGTTTGAGGGTCTGGATGTTTCCGCTTTGGGTTGCCGAATTTCCTCGCTCCCTGCATTCCCAGAGGGCGTGAATGTGAATTTCGTCGCTCTCAGGTCAAAGAATGAAGCGGAGTCGTCTGAAGGTGCGGTGGGTGCTGCGACGGAGGGTGAAGCGGAAATTCAAGTGCGAACTTACGAGAGAGGCGTTGGAGAGACGCTTTCCTGCGGGACAGGTTCGACAGCATCCGTGCTTGCATTACACAGGCTCGGCATTTTGGATGCGAGGAAGCCCGTTAGGGTTCTCACGAGAGGCGGGGTTCTCACTGTTGAACTGCGTGATGATGGCGCTTACCTCACTGGACCTGCGACGGAGGTCTACGAGGGCACAGTTGAAATTTCATTTTGAGCAGGCGGAGAGCGCATGGAGCGCATGGAGAAAGAGGAGAAAGGAGGAAAGGTTAAAGGGGAAAGATGAAACTGCTCGTTTTTGAGCCCTTTTCTGGAGCTGCTGGCGACATGGTCTTAGGTGCTCTGCTTGACCTCGGCGTCCCTGAGAAGAAGGTAGCTGACGCTGTCTCCGCTTTTGGTCTGCGCATGGATGTGCAGGAAGTCGTGAGAGGCGGAATAAATGCGAAGCGTGTGAAATTTGCGAGAAATGCCACAGAGGGCGAAAGAAGCGGTAAAAAGGGCATGTCCTACGGCGAAATTGTCCGTTTGTTGAAAGAGAGCGGTTTGAGCGAGAGCATCGTTTCCTCCGCTTTGAACATTTTTGAGCGTATTGCGACTGCTGAGGCTCGTGTTCACGGCGTTCCGAAGGAGAAACTGCACTTCCACGAGCTCGGCGGTCTTGACACGCTTGGCGATTTGGTGGGATGCGTTGTCGCATTTGCGGAGATTTCGGGCGTTGCGGGAGGCGTTGTTGAGCGAGTGTTAAGCCTGCCTGTCTCCGTCGGTGGCGGTTTCGTGAGGACCGCACACGGCGAGATGCCTGTGCCTGCACCTGCGACGCTTGAAATCCTGCGTTCAGCGGGCATCCCGTTCAAAGGTGGACCCGTGAATGCGGAACTGCTGACGCCGACAGGGGCTGCTCTGCTCGCACACTTCGTTGACAGTTTCGTGAGCTTTCTGCCCGAGATGCGAGTTGAGCGCACAGGCTACGGCGCAGGCGAAGCGGAATTCAAAGAAACGGCGAATATCCTCCGTGTGTCCCTCGGCTCTGCGTCTGCGACTGCGGTCGCTGCGGTTGAGAGCGAGGAGGCGCTGCTCTTCAGGGATGCTATTGAGGTCTTGGAGACAAATGTTGACGATGTAACGGGCGAAGTTCTCGGCAATTTAATTGAAGTTTTGCTTGCTGAAGGTGCTAAGGATGTCTCAATAGTTCCAGCGTTAATGAAAAAGGGTAGAGCAGGACACATAATTAAGGTAATTGTATCTCCAAAGGACGCGGAAAGGATTGCGTATCGCATAATGCGAGAGACTGGGACGCTTGGTGTTCGTGTAATGGGCGTGAAGCACAGATTTTTGACGAGAAGAGAGGTGAAGAGGGTGCGTGTTAAGTTGCGAGGTGCTGAGAGAGAGATTTCAGTGAAGTTCGCATTTGACGCAAAGGGCAGTCTGCTGAATGTTTCTGCGGAGTTTGAGGATGCTCGTCGCATCGCATCAGAGACGGGTGTTCCGCTGCGAGAGGTCATGCATCTTGCGGAAGAGACGGCGAGGCGTGAGATTGCGAGTGATACTGCTGGAGGAGATAGTGAGTAGTGAGGAGGCGAGGGCGAGGAGAGCGAGGAAGAGAGGGGTAGCAGCAGGGCAATGTGGTAAGATTTTTAAAATTCTGTGAGTGAAAGTAAAAAGAGCGGAGGTTGCCGAGAGGACAAAGGCGCTGGCTTGAGGGGCCAGTCCCGTAGGGGTTCGGGGGTTCAAATCCCCTCCTCCGCACTCATTCTTTTTTCATCTGCTCTGGATTTTAAGAAATAGTTGCTGCTAATTCCTACCTTTTCAAATGTAGCAGCAGTGATATTGCGGGAAAGTTTTTTTATATAGTGCTTCTTTTGTCTATAATGTAGGGTCGGGCCGACCCGAAGTAAAGCCCTCGACACCGGGGCCTCTGCCCGGAAGGCTGAGAGAGCTGCCGGGTAAGCTCGGGTGGATGAACTGGGAACCCGTGAGCCTCACTGCCTTTTACTTCAGTGAGGGGAGGAGGTCACGAGAGGGTCAGGTTTTTATGAAGAGAGGGGAGGAAAAAGGGGAGAGAGAGAAGGGAGAGGAGGGTGAAGATGAATTGAGGACGGGTGGAGGAGGATTTCATGCGGAGCATGATGTCCGAGCGACAACGGAGGAGGAGCTTCAGGAGATTCTGGAGCAGTCCAAGACGGTAATAAAGGTAATAGGGTGCGGAGGCAGTGGCACGAACACGATTCAAAGGATGTGCGAAGAAGGTATATTCGGTGCGGAGTTGTATGCGTTGAACACGGACGTTCAACACTTGCTACATGCGAAGGTCGACAACAAAATATTCATCGGTCGTAAGACGACTCGTGGCTTGGGTGCAGGCTCAATTCCGAGGCTTGGTGAGGAAGCTGCGAAAGAGAACGAGGAAGACATAAAAGCGATAGTGAAGGATGCGGACATGGTCTTTGTGACATGCGGTCTCGGCGGTGGCACTGGAACGGGCGCCGCACCTGTCGTTGCCGCTGCTGCGCAAGAGGCTGGAGCGCTCACGATAGGCGTTGTGACGCTGCCATTCAGCGCAGAAGGCAAAATGCGTTGGGAGAATGCGGAAATAGGTCTTGAGAAGTTGCGGGAATGCACGGACACGCTTATTGTCATTCCGAACGACAAGTTGTTGGATATAGTGCCTCGCCTTCCGCTGAATGAAGCATTCAAGGTCGCAGATGAAATCTTAATGAGGTCTGTGAAGGGCTTAACTGAACTCATCACGAAGCCGGGCTTGGTGAATCTTGACTTTGCGGATGTGCGCACTGTGATGCAGGATGGAGGAATGGCGATGATAGGGTTTGGGGATGCGACAGGCGAAAACAAGGCGGTGGAATCTGTGCGAAGGGCTTTGAACTCACCCCTGCTAAATGTTGATGTTTCAGAGGCGAAAGCCGCTCTTATAAATGTGATTGGTGGCGAGGACATGACAGTTGAGGAGGCTGAAGGAGCGCTTGAGGAGGTTCACGAGATGATGAGCGACGGTTCAAAAATAATCTGGGGTGTTCAAATAGACCCTGAACTGCAGAACACGATAAAAACGCTCCTCATCGTCACAGGCGTGAAATCTGAGCAGATATATGCTCGGAAGACGCACCGCAATGAATATGGCATTGATATTGTGAAGTGAAAGGGTAAGTGAAAGGGCGAGAGTGAGAGAGAGTGCGTGATGTCAAGAACCCACCGAA
>Ga0190312_1000638_pt1 | contig 10541 bp, 17 predicted proteins | sample 487007910_MG_FD_165046 | JGI IMG/M metagenome (GOLD analysis project Ga0190312, IMG submission 165046) | Hydrothermal vent sediment bacterial communities from Southern Trench, Guaymas Basin, Mexico - 4870-07-9-10_MG | ecosystem: Environmental > Aquatic > Marine > Hydrothermal vents > Sediment ... | reverse complement strand
CCCACAGGAGGTATATCCAGAAGGCGGGCATGTCGTAGTCGTCGTACTTGTTAAGCAGTACCCATAGGCCCGATATCGGAGTGCTGCTTTCACCCTCCATCACCCAGCTGGAGGGAGGGTACCCCATCTTAGCGTACCCGTTGTACTTCCTTATCCAGCTCATCCCCCATACGTTATCATCTAGGGTATTATGACCCGTACCGTTTTCCTCGCCTTCGATCCTCCAATGTTCCTCACCCGTACCGTCAGCCCAAGCGTCGTTCACGTAGTAGGAGAGGGGGCCGTCGAAATGGGCCGTATCGCCCAGTACTATACCGAACTTCCCTATCCTATCTCCCGGGTCTCCGTAGTGCCATTTCCAATGGACTTCGAAGCCATCTTGTAGTGGTGTCCACTTCGCCTTGAGCCCGTACCTCTCAAGCCAATGTTCTGCCGTTAACCATAAGCTACAATAGGTACCCCTTTCATCCTCCCCAAAGAGGTAGGAGACATCGGGGTCTATGTAGAATTTAGAGGTAAGCTCGGACTCGTCCCTGAAGTCGCAGAAAAACTCGAAGGTACCGTCCCCATCATCATCGCTTACCGCATTTGGGTTACCGTAGTAGGCGTATATTTCCGTACTCCCCTTAGCGGGTATCAGCGGTACCTTCACCCAAACCTTATAATGTTTTAGTAGGGTAACCCCATCCCCTGCCGTAAAGCGTAGGTCCGAGCAGTCATCTTTCAGCTTACCTTGACTTATAAGCCAGTTCAAGTCCAAGGGAACGTAGACCTGATAGTTGACTAGGTCGAAGTCATGGGGGTTGGATATGGTTATCTTCCTCCTGTACTTCCAAGGCCATAGCCAGCCTAGGTATTCGACTCCCGCTACGGTCGGTACGAGGCCCTGCACTACCCCTCTACTGGGCCCTTGAGGGGGGACGTAGTACCTCATACATTTATAACTTCCTCCCGTACCTACTTAAATGGAATGCTGAAGGAGAAGTTGGTGGAACTCGAAGCGCTAGTAGAGGACCTACTGGAGAAGGAGGTCGATAATAAAAGGCTTTACAGGTTGAGGATGGTACTTTATCATTTAAGGAAGGCGGAGGAGCACTTGGAGAGGCTTTAAATACCCTTTTCCTCTAGCTTCTCCTTCAGTAGTTCCAGTTCCTCCGGCTTCAGGCGCTGGCTCAACCTCTTGGCTATCCGCTCTACCTTCTTCTCCATTTCCACCTTAATCGCTATGTCCTTCACCTCCTCTATGCTCTCCTGGGCCTCCTTAATGGCCTTAGGCAGGTTGGTGAGGAACTCGTTAAGTATAGCGGGGTCTACGGGGAAGGGAGGCCTTAAGTACCCGGTCCTCTCGTTTACCTTGACTATGCAGGGTACCATTATCCCCTTTCCCTTCCAGGTCTTGGGTAGCAGTACTAAGTAGTAGCCCATCTCCCACCTGTCCGGCCCAGCTACCTTCTTGAACCAAGGGGCCTTCAATATCTCCTTAATTGACTTCTCGGCTATGTTTTCGACTTCCTCTACTTCAGGCATAAATGAAAAAGCGCAGAACTACCTTATAAGCTTATCATACAATTACAGGCCGGAAATGCTGGTAGTTACATATTCTTTGAGGAAGTCCCTCACTTCCCCCCAGTTATTATAGGCTACTATTTCGTCGATTTCCTTAGGCTTAAAATTGACCCTATGCGTATCGGTACTCAGTAGTGCCTCAAATGTCGCCCTTACTCTAGCCGACATTTGTTTTAACCTTCCCTTTAATGTACTTTCACGTACGTATTTGGCTAGAGGTTTACTCTCCGCCCTTTTCTTTACTAGCGTAATTATACCCCTCATTATCTTAGCGGGTAATATTTTCCACGTAATTAAATCTGCTACTTCTATGCAGTCGTTAATTGTTATATCAATTAATGCGAACCTATCCAGGAAGGCTTCGGGGCTACTGACCTTACAGTGTGCCTTCAGCCAGTTGGCCAAGTAGCCCCTAGCGTCGTGGGGTTCCGTATTATCGTTACCGTACCATATTAAGGGTACGTACTTCTGTATGACGCCCAAGTGCGGTTTGGGCACGCTGGTATGGGGTATCCAAAGGCCCTTATCTAGGCCGGTCTTTATCGTAGCTAGGAGGCCTTCCACCCTAGCTGCGTCCATGCTGTTCAAGTCCGTGAACTCGTCGAATATTATCCCTTTCTTAGCTATCATGCCCACGGCCCCAGTCCTAGCATCGACCAGTAGCCTAGCTAGGGTAGGTACTTTGCTTATGTAGGCGTAACCCAAGGCCTCCTGGCTGAAGAGGGCGTGGGTGGTCTTCCCCGTGCCCTTCGTGGTCAACTGGATGGAGGGTATGATCCCGTCCCCACCTATCTTTACATTGCTCGCGAACCTCACCATGTTTAAGCGTACCAGCTTCCAGTGGGGCCTCCACCCCATACCTATGGTCAATGCCACTATGGGGGGTACGTCCCTACATACCGCTTCCGCTGCCTTCAAGTCCTCCCCCATCTTGAATATCTTCACCTTCCTAGCTACGGCTGTCCACTTCTTGAACTTGTACCTGCACTCCACTTCCGCTAACATGTAATGGCCACCTAGGTTGGCTAACAGGTCTATAGGATATGCCGCTAGCAGGTAGTTAGGGATGAAGACTAGGAAGTCATTTGGTGCTACTACCATTACGTAGTTCTGGATTACCTTTACTGCCTTGGGCTGGAAAAGCCACTTCTGTACTACCCTCCCCCTGAGCTGTGCGTATAATTGTGCATAGTTAGGACTGTTACCCAGCCTGTAATATTCAATTACATTTTCCATCTTTTCCCTCTCTTCCATTCTAAACTGGCTCTTCAAAAGCATGAAGATATCCCTATTTATCCCTTCGGGTACTGGTTCATTTACGTCCATTAAGAAGTTAAGTAATTGGCGAACCATACTTCTACCGTAATTAAATCAGTTAGACAAACTTATAAGTTTTACCCGGTATACTTCCTTCATGATAGGTATGGAGGAGGACGAGGAAGGCCTGGCCACCTGGATGATGAAAGTCGAAGCGAGGCTGGCCAAGCTTGAGTCCGATATGGACTTCGTAAAGAAAATACTCATACTCATCCTAGCGGATATAATAGGTATCACCTTTACGGTAGTAACGGCCCTACTTAAGGGGGGTTGAAGGTGGGATTTAAGGAGGAAGTGGACTCGCTACTCATGCCGGTACCCCTCGGTAAGGTGAAGAGTAGCTGGGGACGGGCCGTTACTAGGGCGCTCCAGTCCCTCAGGGATCAACTGGTAGGTACCCTAGCCCTGAAGCTAGTAGGGGAGGCTTCGGAAGCCGACTTCACATACCTTTCCGTGGAGAAGGATACGGCCTATGTAGGAGTACCCCTTCATCCCCTGAAGGAGGTATTTGAGGTAAGCGGGGATACCTCCATCTTCACTACCTTCCACCTCCCTTGTGAGGTGGACTACACCTGGGAGGAAAGCGATGAGATATCGTTATGGGTGGTAATGAGTATTATGCTAGCGGGCGATGTCCCGTCCGCTCAGTACGCTATCTACTATGTTGACCTCGTGGAGGGGGGGTACGAATCCGATACGCTTCACGGGGGGCCCCGCCGTGAAGGTAAGTTCTACTGGTACCTAGGGGGGAGCTACCTGCTCAAGCCGTATGAATGGAAGGGTACCCCCTTCACCGCTAGGTACTTCGACTTCCTCATCTTCATATACTACGTATCTTCCAAGCCTTGTCCCGTCGTCTTCACTAACCCTCACAGGCCCTCCTCCGCTTCCGTTAAGCTTTTCCTCCCCTACTTGATCTCCTAGGACAGCTTAATTAATCCCCCTCTCCTTCTTAAGAGATGTATGAAGTACGTAGGAGTGATACTGTTAGGGGTACTGCTATCCGCGCTGAGCACCTATTCCGCTCCCTACTCGGTATCCTTCAGGTTCACGTCCAAGGCGGGCGTCCTTACCGAGAGTACCGTAGCCTTCAACGCTACCTCCTGCCTGTTCGGAACCGGCAACGTCGAGGAGGAGGTAGGTATAGGTGCTAATACTACCGGCCTCAGGTACTCCTTGAACGGGACCTTCACCGGCTTCATAGCCCTCAGTAACAACTACAGCGCCGCCGGTATAGGGTTCATAGGTAAGGTCTCCGTGGAGTTCGAGGGGAGTAGCGGGTACGCCGGACTTACGGTGAGGTCGGCGGGCCGCGGGGAAGGTATCCTCACGGCTGGCTACTGGATACCCTCCCACGGCTTCGTGAAGAGGGTATTGGAAGGGCCCTACGAGTTCGGCTTCGAGCTTGAAATTAAACCACTACCCTTCGGCCCCGCGCCCGCTAACATAACTAGGGCCTGTCCGGTAAGCCCCGTATGATCCCTAAGCGCTACAATTCCTTCATAATAGTACCCCCCGGTTATAGGGTAGCCGACCTGCTAAACCTAGCGAGGGCGTGTAAATTCGTATTTAACTGCTGGTACGAGGTAAGTAGGGCGAACGTCTCCATATCGCTATCCGGCTTCGTATCCAGTAGGGCTATTAGGGACTTGTCCTTCTTCGCTAAGCCTTTAATATTCCCGGTGGAGTTCCGGAATAGGAGTTACCTAGCCTTCACGGTCGGTAGGAATGTAATGGTCAGTAGGGACGTACTTGACGACTACTCCAAACTCGTGGAAGTGGTCGGCCACGAGACCGTCCACTGGCTCTTCGGCATAAGGGCTATGACGGTCGAGGAGCACCTGAGGCACCCGGAGTTCAACCCCCTCTTCCCCATAACGGCCAAGGGGCCTGACGAGGGCTGGGCGGAAAGGGTCAGGGAGTTACACTTCCATTGGGAGGGGGATCTAAAACCCCCTCAGCACTTGGAATAAGGGGAAAGAAATATATTTTGTTTAAGGGGCACTTCATACGATAAGTACTAGGTGAATAAGAAATGCCCGCGAAGCTTGAGGACGCCTGGAAAACGATACAGGTCTGGATGGCGGGCGTAGGCTTCGGCTTCGCCCCAGCCTTAGCTGCTAAGTTCGGAGTGAAGGTAGGTAATGTAGTTACCGGCCTATGCGAGGCCAGCGCTTTCGTCCTCTGGCTCTGGGGATTGGTAAACCTAGGGTTGAAGGCCGAAAGTAAGGAGTAGGGAACTAGATAAAAATTAAATCCGACCTCATTTTCTTTTTCCCTCGTATGAGCACCGTATTGAGCATAGTAGCGGGTATAATAGGTGGGGCCTGCTACGCCGTGGTCGGTTACTTCGGTAGTAATGAGTCCTTCGATAAGTTCAAGTTCCTCAGGACCTTCATCATAAGCGTCATAGAGGGAGGCTTCGTAGGGCTATACCTGGGCGACCCCAAGCTGGCCGCCCTAGCTACCTTCACCGGCGTGGTAACTACCGAGGAGATAGGTAAGGGCATAGCTAAGCGTCTGGGAGCCGGTAGGAGTAGTTGAGCTTGTCTTCGCCCCCCCCTACCAGTAGCCCGTACCTGGTCAGGACTACGAGGGCATAAGAGGCCTCCCTACCGTCCATACCTAGGATCATCTCTAAGTCCTTCCTAGTTATCCTCTCCTTCCTCCCTACCAGCTTCAGTACCCTAGCATATTTATTCTTCAAGTACCTCTTGAAGTCCTCCTTACCGTGGCCTATTACTATATGCATCTCCAGCCCCCTTTCGTTTTTGAAGTGCCTCCTACAGAACGGGCACCTTAACCTGTACTCCATTTTTCACATACCTCCTTAAAGGGGCAGTATTTACACTCCCACTTCCACTTAGGGGCCGGTACCATACCGTTCACTAGCTTGTAGACGTAATCGGCTACCTCCTCGGTATCTGGGGTACCGCTCACGAAGTACTCCCTCCACCCATCGGGGCTTATGTATAGCAGTTTACCTCTGAAGCCCTTGGTCAACCACAAGTACAGCCTCACCTGCTCGATGTGATGCACCCTGGGGGTCTTATCGAGCCGGTCGGTGAACTTCACTTCTATTACCTCACCTCTTTCCTCATCGTAAATGTTGATATTACCTATTATCCCCACTACCATCCTGTCGGCTACCTTCACCGCCCTCTGGGCTACGTAGTCGTACTTCAGTCCACTTACCACCTTACTGGCTATATCTATCATTTCACCTATTACTACCTTTGGCTTACTGAAGACGGTAAAGGCATAGTCGGGGAACCTCTCCCTATACTTCCTCTTCAAAGGACATTCCACTAGTTCGTGCACCCTGAATACATATACTAAATGACCTGGGAACTTCTTTTTTAATTCTAATTCCAATGCCTTCCTACCCTCTTCGGCTTCCTCCATATACTTCTTCTTCATTTCAGTAATTACATTCCTTATTATTTCCATACTTATCATATATGTAATTACGAAAGACTTATAAGTAACTTTTGGTATGTTAACTGGTAGGTGAAAATATGAGTGAAAGAGGAAATAAAGATATAATGGAGATGGAGATAGATGAACTAGTAAGAGAATATGCTACTGCACCAGTACTAGCTAGCCAACTACCTGATAAAATAAAAGGTACCATTGATACGATGGATCTGAGGGAGGATAAGAGGGGAAGGAAGTGTTTATTCATGAGGCTCAGGACGAATGAAGGTACTACTGTAATTAAATACACGCCCAGCATGTTACCGATATTGGGTAAGGCGTTCAAGGACCTTGGCTTCACTAAGGTAAGTGAAGTAATAGGTTGTACTTTCCTCTTCGAGCGTAAGGCGACCCCCAGGGGCTTCCCCAGACACTTCCCCGTGAAGTTGATATCTAGGCCGGGAAGTGGAGAGGGGGAGGAAATAGAGGAGATCTAACCGTCCCATAATTGAATAAAATAAAAAAGTCTATATATTTTTTAAGTTCAATTACAATTAGGAGGAGGTGATGTAATTAATGGGTAGGCAATTAATGTATATACAGCCTAAGTTAAAGGAGGAGATAAGAAGTTTGGCAAAAGAGGAAGGGATACCTATGTCCCACTTAATAGCTAAGGCAATTGCCCTTTATAAGGCTAGGAAGGAGAAAATAGGTAGGGCAATTTGGTATGCCTTCAAGTTAATTAATAGCTGGTCCATGGTTAAGGCCAGCCTAATGCCCTCCTCCGGTAGGGATCAATTAGCCCAGTTCAATACCACCCTCAGGCAGATAAGGGAGCGCCTAGGTATAAAGACCCCTCCTCTGACGGTGCTATTGGATGAGTACAGGAAGAAACCGTCTAAGGAGCTTACCATGAAGATAAACGACCTAGTTAAGGACCTAGCGGTGAGGATATTGGCCTTCGGGGTGGAGGACTAGCCCTTGAACCACTTTTCCAAATCCAACTTCTGGGCTTTTTCGTACGACTTCCAGTCATTTACGGCTATCCAGTCGTCTGGGCTTATTAAATGCGCCCTGAGCTTCATATCCCTTATGAGTTCCTGGTACACCGTATCCTCCGGGTCGAAGGGGTAGTCGTACCTCAGGAAGAGCTTGAGGGCGTAGGGCCTGAGGTAGGCTACGCCCACTAGTGTGGGGAGCCTTATTAAAGGCTTCTCCTCAAGTCCCAGCACTGCCCCGTACTTACCCGTCCATACGAGCCCGTAGGGGCACCTGAAGCCCTCGCTCACTACTATTGTACACTCTTCCCTCCTCCCGGCCTCCCTTAATAACTTCCTGCCGTCCATCCTGATTATGTCGTCCCCCCAGAACATCAAGGCATCTTCGTCCGGCCTGAGCTTACCCGAGCGTAGTGCGTTCTTAACGGCCCCTCCCTTACCCAAGGGCTCGTCCTCCCAGCTATAGGTTATCTCCACCCCCAATTTAGAGCCGTCCCCGAAGTACTCCTTCACCTTCCCTCCCAAGTACCCCACGCAGAACACGAAGCGCTTTATACCGGCCTCCAGCCAAGGCTTCATAGCATAGTACAGCATCGGTAACCCCTTAGTCCCTACGGGTAGCATACATTTAGGTACGCTGTCAGTAGCCGGTCTGAGCCTCCTACCCCTCCCCCCTATCACGGCTACCCCTACTACCATTTAGAACTCCCACCTCACCGGATCTACCCCTTTAGGCTCCTCCTCCTTGGGGGTCTCCTTCAGGAACCCTTCCTCCTTCAACCTTCGGGCTTCCTCCTCATCCAGCTTCCAGTGCACCCTTATGGTCACCTCGGCTGGGTTCTGGTTGTACTTCTTCCTGATGTCTATGCTGTAGAACCATAAATACCCTTGTACGTACCTTATCGCCCTTTCAAGTATGTGTAGTGCGTAGGACTTCCTCTTGAGTTCGATGATCTCCCTCTCCCTTTCCTTCTCCAGCTTCTCCCAGTAGTCCTCGTCGAACTCCCTAGGGGGTTCGGGCGCTACTACTACATCGCCTTCCTCTAAGTACTTCCTCTCTATCTCGTCTTCGTTCTCCATTTCGGTGGTCTCCCAGACCCCCCTGATGATGACGTTCTTGTTGTCCGCCTCGCTTTTAGGTAACTGCCTAATATTCGTCATCTTATTTTCACCAATTACAATTTCTTTTTCCGCGTCAAGGCCTAATTTTTTCCTCGACATATCATTATTTTTTCCCTCCAATATGTTTTTCGTAACCCTCCTTTAGAACGGCGGTAAAATATGCCCTACAGGACGTATGAAATAAGGGTAAGGAAGTACGAGCTTAACGTAATTCCAGATGTAGTACGTACGAAGTTCGACGCTCTGAAGCCCTTAATGCTAGACGAACAAGAAGGGAGGCAACGTGAGCTTACCGATATAGAGACTAGGGTGAGGGAGGTACTAGACGATAACGGAGTACCCGCTAACTTCAGAGTGATGTACTTGAACTTCGCTAGGGCGCTATATAGGGCCAAGGGCCACAACAGCGGAGTGGCCTTGAGGAAGATAGCTACTGCTGAGAAGGCTAAGTTCACCGCCTACGGACTAGACCCCAGCATACTCGACAGCATAATCTATATAGTGGTAGGGGCCGCCGCCTACTAGGGCGGGTAACCCCGTAAGCTCATACGACTTACCTTAAAGTTCACCTTCTTTTTTTCTTTCCAATTTAAAGCTTAAATTGTCCTCCTTCGTCTTTTTTAGTGTATGTCCCAGGTACGTAGGGTGTTAATTAGCCCCCTGAAGGCCGTCAGCATTCTAAATCAATGCAACCTGATAAGGAAGCTACTGGCCCTGAAGGGGTACGACAGCGAGTATAAGAGCACCATAAGCATTTACGATATCAGGAACCCCGATAACATAGCCTTCTTATGGGTGACCTTAGCTACCAGCCAGTTCGTGGGGGACGCCGTCTTCCCGTACCTCTACGCAAACGACATGGGTAAGCCGGTAGGGGTGTACGTGACCATCGAGGGGCTCCCCACCCGTGCGAACATAGTACACAGTAACCTGCCGAGGCTTGAGTTCATAGCTAACAGCCTCTTCACCGCTACCAACCTGAGGAGGGTGGGGCTGAAGGTGATAGACGTAGTACACCATGCTATAGACCCGGAGCTTAGCGAAAAGGCTATGAAGGAAGGCGGGGAGGTGAGGAAGTGGCTCGAAAGCGAGTACCCCGGTAAGGTGAAGTTCTTATACGTGGGTAGGGACGACCCTAGGAAGGCCTTAAGCAAATTAGCGGAAGCGACCAGGATATTAAAGGGGAAGAGGGATGACTTCGTGGTCCTATTAGTTACTAACGAAGGGGCCAGGGAGAAGTTCAAGGACCTACCCGTCCGCTTCCTGTGGCCCTTCGGTAGCCAGCCCTTCAAGCGGATCTTGAGCCTCATGGCCGGTGTTGATTACCTGGTGTTCCCCAGCGTATGTGAGGGCTTCGGGCTTCCGGTCTTAGAGGCCAACTCCGTAGCTACGCCGGTAGTCCACTGCTGGTTCCCTCCTTTAAGCGAGTTCTCCAGTAAGGAGTTCAACTTCGTCTTTAACTACGAGGACGAGGTACTGGTGCGTTGCGGGAGGGCGCAGTACTGGATATTCCACGACTACCCGCCCGAGTGGCTGGCGGGTATGATGGACTATGCAATAGAGGTCAAGAAGAACGACCCCGGCGAGTACGAGGACTATAGGGTGAAGGCCAGGAGGCATGCGGAGGAGTGGGACTACAGGAAGGTGTACCCCAGGCTACTTAAACATCTCAAGGTGGAGTAAATGAGGAAGGACGTTGTAGAGAGGAAGCTCAAGTACCTCAGGACCCTGGCTTCCGAGCTGGGCATAGAGCTGAGCATGTTCAAATGGGAGATGTTGGCCAGCTATTGGGAGGATCTACTAGGCGCCCTGAAGTACTGGTTCCCCGAGTTGAGCTGGGAGGAGATATATAAGCTAATAGAGGAGTGGTGGCCGAAGCTTGAGGAATGGAAATGGGAGCTGGGGTTCATACCCTTTAACATCGCTTATAACGTCCTGTTTAGGTTCCTGATGGACGTTCACCTAGCTTTAAACCTCGAACTTAACTATAACGAGTTCGACTATCATGGTAAGCAAATAATTGAAAGTACGGGCCTCAACTTAGAGGACCTGTTCACCTATCCTATAGAGTACAGGCCGTTGTACGCAAAGGAATGTAGGTGGGACGACTGTATATGGGAC
>Ga0190312_1000635_pt1 | contig 10597 bp, 11 predicted proteins | sample 487007910_MG_FD_165046 | JGI IMG/M metagenome (GOLD analysis project Ga0190312, IMG submission 165046) | Hydrothermal vent sediment bacterial communities from Southern Trench, Guaymas Basin, Mexico - 4870-07-9-10_MG | ecosystem: Environmental > Aquatic > Marine > Hydrothermal vents > Sediment ... | reverse complement strand
CCACTATATTGTACAAGGAAGTTCTTATGTAGCAACACTACCGCATCAACTAGTTGGCGTTGGATATAGAAATTATAGTGATCTTGTTCTCTCTATAATAGTTGATGATGTATACGTTTATAATGACACACCAGCTAGTGTCTGTGCTGAAGTATACCGTCCAATAGCTACTGTTAAAACTATAGTATATGGCTCTAGTGGAGACTATTATCTAGGATGTAGGTTTACAGTAGACCACTTAAGACTTGTACCCTGTATACAAGAATACTTTAGCCAGGGAAGAACTGTACTAGAATTTAATACTGCTAGATTCTATATAACAGTCTACATAACTAACGAGACTGGTGTTGAAAGATATCTTGTTAGAATACTCTATATAAGAACTGTTCCAAGAATTGAACAACAGTTTACTGGAAACCTTATTGTAAACCCGTATAAGGATGTATTCAAGTATAGTAAGGATGGTATCAATAGTTTAAGAATAATGCTTGTTAATAAAACCAGTGGTTCTATAATAGTAGAGAAGGATCTTGACGATATAATAGCTAATAGAAATCCTATATTAGACGTTGACTTAGTGATTGTTGTAAAGCAGGTCTACACGGTGATCTCTTAATGGCTAGTCCAGCACTAGTACATGTTATTGGTACAGTTGCCTTAATCACAATACTTGTGACTATAATACATTTCACATCATCAGTAACTACAATAACAATGTACTATAATGATAAGAACATGCTTGAGACAATAGCTGAATCCATATACCTACAACTAAAATATGCTTTAAAGACAAAGACTAATCTATCAATAATACTTGACTATCCTATAGAAATATCTAGTGGTAAAGAGTATAACCTTGTATTTGGCTATGCATCAGCTATCAATAATACATACCATATATTCTCAAACACCACCAACCCTTTCTCAATATACGTTCTCGCTATAACACTTGATGGATCAGTGTATGGATACCATAAAATATGCGACCCCGTTGTTGATGGATCCAATATATCATTTATTGGTAGTTATAGAGTATTTGGGAGTAGGCTAATTGTAAAAACAGAGCTAGTTTTTAGCGGTAATATTATATATATTAACATGAGTAGCGTAGGTGTTAAAAGGCCTTGAAAGAAGTTATAGAGTATATAATAGCTGGTTTAATAATAGTGTCGTTTCTACCACTCTATACTATAATTAATGAAACACTCTATACACCACCAGCCCGTACAGTTAAACCAGTTATATTAGCACTCTATACAGAGACCATTAATAGAGTTATACTAGATCTAGCTGGTTCAAGCAACCTTACACCAGGCATTATAGACATACATAGTCTTATAGTTGACGATGTTGGAGCTGACGTTTATAGAGACTATGGATACTATTTTGAAATGACCTCATGGGGTATACTAAATATTACAGTAAATGGTAATCAAGTAGACGTCTATACATGTGATAAAGGTAACTTATCTCTACTAATAGTGTATAGTGACCTTTCTTCACAAGTCATTGTATTAGAGAACCCGAGCTCCTACGATGTACCAAAGGGTGTATACATATATAGTACATCCCTACCTAGAAGCGATATTCTAGTTGTGACATCTGTTTTAGAAACTGGTATAACTAAGTATATAGACTACTACCTATCAGACACTTTGGTACCCGTCTATATAGCAAATATTAATGGAAGACTCTATTTACTAAACGATCTGGATAACGGAGGTGTATCTACAAGTGACTATCATGGATACCAAGTTGTAGATGTATACATGTACTACTATACACATAGAAACTATAGTGTATACAGGTTATTGGAATACAATTATGCTACATATGCTTACTACGTAAACTGTGGGTATAGCTGGCTTGATGATTGTGGTTCATATTATCGCTATGTAGAACGTAGTTATGAAGAGATAAACTATTATGGTATATATGATGGAGTTATATCAATAAATGGTAAGAATTATGAGAAACTAGGATTGTCTAGTTTTGAGTATGTTGCTAGGTATAAGGAGTATTCTAGAAGACTGAATATCTGGGGTGGATACTGTAGTTGTTCAGACATATACTATGGTAGGTGTACTGATACATGGTATGTATACAGTAGCTCGTTTATTAGTGATAGTTTAAGCAAATATGATATATCAGCACCACTATATAATACAGTATTAGTACTTGTGAAAGATTCTAACAATAGACTATATGTAGCAACAAACTATCACCACACTATATCAGTAGGAGATATAGTTCCAAGTAACTGGCCTACAGTAACAATAACCTATATTGTAAGGGTTGGCATGATCGATTATCAAGTCACACTAACTGTTTGGAGGAGGTCTATGTGAGAGCACAGTCTATAGTTATATCAGCATATCTTGCAGTTATAGTGTTTATACTGGTATTTGCTATTCTCTACGTACTTGTTTATCCAAAAACTACTACTAAGGTTTTTGAATATAAACAACTTGATATTATAAGGCTTATACGTACTAAGACTTACTGGAGTGCATGTGAACTTGCTAGTAGTATTGCTTCAGAGTTTGGAGCAGACTATGTATATGTTAATATAACAGTAGTCGATCTAGTTGATAACGAGGTTATTAACAAGACTAGTTGCTACCGTAGACCAGTTAATATTAGAGAGGAGGAGCTAACTTATTTTGTATACCATTTCACACGATTGACACGTAATGGTGTAATGTACATCTATGATATAGAGGTGGGTGTTAGGTGAAGGCCCATATACCAATAATAATATCATTAGTTATGCTATCAGCACTACTAGTTTCAACACTATACTATATTACATCACGTACAACACATGTTGGTGAAACACTCTATGGCTATACTCTTAGTGAATGGATACTCATTAACAGCGATCTAGAGACTCTATGCTTGTTATCACTAACACGTGGTAGCCAGAATGCTTCTAGAGTATTTGAGGAAACATTCTTAGATACCTATGAGGAGGTTTTTGGAGACTTCTATGCTAGTTTAAACAATTTTAGGAGTGCTTTAAGAGTTGCTAGTATAGCTGCTTCACATGAAGTAGATCGTGAGATTGACAGGCTCCTCCTAAACTGGGTTAAGTATAAGCGTAATGAGGGATATATTATTGATATTGTTAACTCTACTGGATACTATAATGTAAGAATATTTATGGATGGAGAATGGAGTGTTGGAAGAGGTGTTGCTGGTGTACACATAGTTGTTGATATGGTCTCCCCCTATGGTGAACACCGTGTGTTTAACCGTGTTGTAGAAGCTGTTTATGAGATACGCTTCTGGTATGGACACCCATATAGTGATAATGGTATACACTGGCCTGTAAGCCTTATAGCTTATATAAGGATTGATAGTGCTAGATACTACTACCTAATACCACATGAAGATATGTACTTGCTTATAATATCTGATACACTATACTACCTAGATCTAATAGGTATTGTTGATAACACTATAACAGCTTATCCAATATCAGCTTTCTATTATGGAGCTGGAGTAAGCTATGCATTATTCCGTATACCCTATGAATCCCTAATGCATTTCGCTATAAGCATTATCGATCACAAGGATGAGCTAGTCACAGGGGTTTCTGAAAGAGGTTATCCTATGGGACTCCATTTATGGGCTACACTTACAAGTATTAATATTGACAACATCATAGTCTATTCAGCACTAAAAGTTGCTTTCAAGTTTGAAATTTGGAGATACTATAGTAGGTGTAATTGGGGTATTAGAGTAAGGTTTGTAGGCGATGAAGCAAGCTGGGCTGGACCATAAACTGATTTAATAATATCTGTTTATATACAATACACATATAACTGTTACAGGGATCTCTATAACATTTTTAACACTTAAACGTAGAGCTTAAATATTGTTTTTAACCAATACTATTATCAGACAAAGAATTAGGTGTATCATATGAAGGCTATATCGCCTGTAATAGCAACTGTTATTATAGTAAGTGTAGCTATAGCTATATCAATAGCTGTAGCACTATGGCTAGCTGGTGTAACAACAGGTTTTACAGGTGTTGAGAGACTAGAGATCTATAATGCTTATGCTGAGAAGAAGGGTGATAACTTTGTAGTATATGTATATCTGAGAAATACTGGTACAACAGATGCTACAATCAAAGAGATCTTTATAAATAATAAGCCACATGATGTTTATGGTAATGATGTAAATATAACAGGAGGTGTAATAGGCCATACAATAAGGACTGGTGAAGAATTCAACTTTGCACTAAACCTTAGTACAACAAAATTCACATCAGGACAGTCAGTAGACATAACAATACGCACAGCTGCTGGTAGAGACTATCCAAAGACTGTAGTCCTACCATAAGATATTCTCTAGATATGTAAGCTTTAATAAATAACATTCTTTTTTAAACAGGCTTAACTAGCTTTTGTTCTTAAAACAACTAGTCTATCTCCACTAACAACTTTATAGTCTCTACTTGGAGCTATATCCATTTCTTTACCACGTACTATAGCTAATACCCTATGTCTATATCCTTGACTATCCTTATCAAGATACTCTTCAATACTCTCTATATCTCTACCAGCTAGTTTATCATCAACAACTACTTCAATAAGATCCCCTTTACCACGAACACTAGTCACATCACTTATAAACAATAGTACTGAGGGCTCAAATACAGCTGATGCTATAGCTCTACCAAGTAGCTTATTTGATAGAGTATGTTTTACACCGATTTCTCGTAGTAAGTCTTCTGTTTTAGTATTAGATACAATAGCTGATATACTAGCCTTCTTATTAACTTTCTTAACAAGTAGTGCTATATGGAGAGCTTTGCTATCATCACTTAGACATAATATTACATGTTTAGCCCTATCAACTCCAGCTTTCTTCAAAACCCCTTCATCACTAGGATCCCCTACCATATAGTCTACTCTAGGCTCAATCCTAAGCTGTTTAGGTGTAAGCCAGCCAGTCTTATCTTCAAAACCATTTAGTACTAGTTCATCAATAACCTCCATACATGAGTCACTATCACCTATAACCACTACATCCTTACTCTTCAATGGAGCCATCCCCAGGGTTTTTCTAATACTAGCACTTAGGAACGCATCAGCTATAACTGATACGGTTAATGTATACGCTAGTATACCCATAACAGCTGCAAAACCTGCTACAACCCATCCAAGTCCTTTCAATGGTGTTATGTCTCCATAACCTATAGTAGCCATTGTTATAATGCTCCAGTATAGACTAGTCCATAGGTCTACCTCTTCTCTACCAGCTATAACGTGCTCACTATAGTAGAACAGTAGTGCATTAACAACCCACATTGTTGTAAAGAATGTTGCTACAAAACCAAGTTTTGTATAGAGAACTCTCCTAACCTTCTTTAACCCCTTAACAACTCTTATAAGTCTATGGACAACTACTATAGACACTCTACTACACCTATATTAGTTGATAGATGCATGTCTAGATATAAAGTTATTAAATACTAGTGTAGAGGATAATTCCTTAACCAAGCTCTATTGAAGCATCTAGATTATACTCTTTATACAGTAGCTTCTTTAAATCATTAATCATTAAAATAAGTTTACTATAACCTACTATTGTATCAACCGGTTTAACAACAATATCTCCATGATATAGTCTTGTATGTGCTTTTCTAACCTTAATAGACAATACAGTAAAACCTCTAGACTCTATAAAAGACTTAATATCCTCTATATACTTCTCAGATGGAGCTATATCACTAACACCATACATGAGTTCTTTAGAACTACTAAACAATTCTATAAACAAGTAAGCTGCTAATATAACAGCACCAGCATAGTCTACTAGATAACTATACAATACACCAACAAGGCTGGCAAAGACTACAACAACACTCTCAATAAGCTCACTAACAGTAAATAGAGAATATGGGAGAAAGTACTCGCCAACCCTTCTAGCAAAGAGTATGGCTAGCCCATAGAATATGAAGCCTAGTAGTGCTAGTAGTGGAGCACCAATCTCTACATGGTATTCTTCAAAAAACGATAGTCTTACAACAATAACTCCTGCTACAAAAGAATATGCTATAATAGATACTAGGGGTCCACCATAGCCTAGTTTATAGTGTCCATAGTGGTGGTCTCTATCAGGTGGTTTAAGACCTAGTTTGTAGAAGTGTATAGTAGCTACTACAGCTATAAAGTTAGCAATACTAGTTAGTGCATCAACAAATAGTGCACGTGAACCATAGACTAGTCCTCCAACAATCTTTGATAAGCCTCCCAATAGTGAAAACAACAGTATTAACGTTAGTGTCTTATTCAATCACTTACCCCGCCTACAATCCTCTACTCTCTATCAAACAATTCTCTACCTTGAACAAATCTATATTTAAATATGTTTCCAATAAACTATTCCTAAGGTGCTATGTATTGGAGAAGATACTTGAGTATGAGATAAAGTGTCCACTATGTAGAAACACTATGGTTGTTGAAGAATATCTATACAATATGCCATTAGTGGGCAAGGTATTGATCGCTAGTGGTAGGTGTAGAGTATGTGGGTATAGATTTAGTGATGTAAGACTAGCTGAACCACGTGAGCCAAGGAGGATAGTTTATCGTGTAGAGAAACCAGGTGATGAAAACACTCTTGTTATAAGAGCTAGTACAGCTTCTATTAAGATACCAGAACTTGGTGTAGAAATAACTCCTGGGCCAGTAGCACATGGCTATATAACAACTGTTGAAGGCATAATAATAGATGTTCTTGAGAAAACAGAATTCCTGTGTTCAACAAGTGACGCACCTAGAGACAAGTGTAGGAAGAAGATAAGAGAGCTTGAAGCCGCACGTAACGTTGAGAAACCATTCACTCTAATCATAGAAGATCCTGATGGTGTGTCAGCTATATTGTCTCCAAAAGCTTGTATAGAGCCTTTAAGAAAAAGAGATAGTTGAAAAACCAGGTGCTTTCTACAAATCCTTCTTTAAACTAACTTATTTATAACATATCTCTAAGTATAGTGGACTTACAGATCTTTTATCGTAGAGTATTTATTTCGCTAATAGGATCTAAAGTATTTATTGTGGAGGGCAGAGTTTTTGCAGGAGGAGCTACTTATACTAATCGATCTCACTCTAGTATTGTTGTTTGCTAAGGGATTGGAGGAGGTTATGGCTTTTCTTAAACAACCACCTATTCTTGGAGACTTGCTTGCAGGTATTCTTATAGGTCCTACAATACTTGGTCTTATACATGTTACACATAATGTTGCTGTTATTGGGTGGTTTGGTGTTGTAATACTCATATTCCTTGCTGGCCTTGAGACTAATATAGAGGATCTACGTAAGTATGGTAGAGAGGCAGTTGTTGTAGCAGTTGGCGGTGTAGTAGCTACATTCTCTCTAGCACTACTTGTATCGATGTTGTTTGGCTATAGCTGGCTTACTAGCTTGTTTATAGCTGTAATACTTGCACCTACAAGTGTTAGTGTTACAGTAGCTACACTAATGGATCTAGGTATTCTACGTAGCCATGTTGGAGAAGTTATTCTTGGAGCAGCTGTTGCTGACGACATATATGCTATGCTATTGTTTGCTATAGTATCATCTATTGTAAACTATGGCTCAGTAAAACCTGAAGCAGTAGCCCATATAGCTATTGGTTTAGCAATAGTCTTTGGAGGATCATACCTTGTATATAGGTCTTCTAAAGGATTTATAGAGAGAGCTATAGCACGTAGCCATTTAGCCGGCTCTCTACACATATACCTACTAACTATAGGGCTTATACTAGCAACATTATCAGCTTACTTTGGGCTAAGCCCACTTGTTGGAGCATACTTTGCCGGCCTCGCCCTAGGCTCTATAGCCCATAGCCATCACTTAAGAGAATTCTATGAATTACTAGTACATTTTATCAGCCCATTCTTCTTTGTATATGCTGGCATACTACTAGACCCATGGAGTATATCGTTATCTATAGAACCCTCTAGACTAGTATGTATTGTATCGTCTATTGTACTAGCTGGTATAGCTGGTAAGGTTATTGGATGCGGGTTGTCAGCTAAACTAGTTGGTATTGATACACGTTCATCACTAGCTATTGGTGTTGGTATGATGCCCCGTGCGGGTGTTGACTTAGTCATAGCTGTTGTAGGTCTTACAACTGGTGTATTATCAATGGATCTATACTTTAGTGCTCTCATACTAATCTATGTGACTAGTCTTTCAACACCCCTACTTCTACACATGATCTTGTCGAGAAGGTAGCTGTCTATAAATAGCTGTTTAAACAATTGTTTAAACTTCACTCTATAATCCATAGTAAGCATTTATCAAAACATTTTATCCTATACGAATAATCATTAATATATACTTCCAACACCATATTATCTACTAGATACGTTTATTCGTTTAGAACTAAGGTGTATGGTTATGGAGAGATTTGTTATACCAAAAATACCTACTCTAGTAGATCTAGATGTTTATGGTAAGAAGGTTCTTGTACGTATAGATATTAATGTACCTATAGACCCAAATACAGGAGAGATCATGGATGACCGTAGGATTAGAGTACACGCTAGGACAATAAAGCTTTTAGTTGAAAAATATGGTGCTGCTGTAGTTGCTTGTTCACACCAGGGTAGACCTGGTGAACACAACTTTACTAGTTTAGAAAGACACGCCGATCTCTTGAGAGAGTATAGTGGTGTTGACCTAGAGTTTATAGATGATGTTATGGGTCCTAGTGCTAGAGAAGCAATTAAGAAGTTAGAGCCTGGTAAAGCACTACTACTCGATAATCTTAGGTTTGTATCTGAAGAGCTTATAGAAGCTATTCCAGAGAAACAAGCTAACACATTTCTCGTAAAACGTCTTGGACCATTATTTGACGCCTATATAAACGATGCTTTTGCAACAGCCCACCGTAGTCAACCAAGTCTTGTAGGATTCCCTCTAGTACTACCAAGTGCTGCTGGACCCGTTTTTGAGAAAGAAGTTGTTGCTTTAAGAAAGGCCTTTGAGTCTATGGAGTCTCCACGTATATTTGTTCTTGGCGGTACCAAGGTCCATGATCTTATACGTGTTATTGAACACCTTGTATCAAGCCGTATGGCTGACCGTATATTGACTACTGGTTTGCTTGCTCAGTTATTCTTAGCTGCTAAAGGTGTTGATATTGGTGTCCAGAACTTAGGTGTTTTAGAGGAGAAGGGTATTCTTGCACTAATACCACGTGCCCGTAAGATATTGTTTCGTGGAGCACCAGTTGAGACTCCTATTGACTTCAAGACTATTGATAAAGAGGGTGTTGTAAGAGAGGAGAGTCTTGGGAGAATAACTGGTACTATAATGGATATAGGGGGTAATACTGTGTCAATGTATAGTGGTTTTATAAGAGATGCAAAAGTTGTTGTAATGCGTGGTCCAGCTGGTGTTATAGAGGATGAGAGGTTCCGTACTGGTACAAAGGCTTTACTAGAAACAGCTTTCCAAAGCAATGCATTCATACTCATAGGCGGCGGCCATCTAGCATCAATGGTTGATGAATCCATGGTTAATGAAAGTAGGGTTCATTTATCAACAGGTGGTAATGCTCTACTACTATTCCTATCTGGTGAGAAGCTGCCAGCATTAGAAGCACTATCTATATCAGCTAAAATGTTTCTTGGATGGTAACTGTTTTTACCAACAACCAATATTGTCTTACAACCCCTCACACAACTTTATTACCTATAGTTTAAATCTATACTATTAGCAGTATTATAGAGAATCTACTTATGATATAATGTACTTATACAGTAGTATCCATAAGTACTACTATGATAGATATGTCTTGGTTTAAGATTACTAGGAAAGGTCAAATAACTATTCCTAAAGAGATAAGAGATTCTATAGAAATAAATACTGGTGTTTATTTAATAGTTAAATCTTGAAGGAGAGGATCGTTATTAAAATCCATTGTTTCCAGAACTAGGTAAGCCAGTAGATGTTAAAGAGTATCAAAGAATTATTAGAGAGCTAGATGAGTTAAGAGATAGATGGCGTTGATAATTGATACTTATTAACATATTTCTTCCCCCACCAACAGTTAATGATAGATTACTACTAAGATTCTATAGAACAATGCTGCAGGAGGAAGACCTTATAATACCACCAATTGTTGTTACAGAGTTTTTAAAGATTGCTGGTAAGGGAGCCAGTATCACAACTATTGAAACGTGGGTAAGGAGTTTTGTAGAGTCTAGAGTTAGAGTAGAATCTCTTTCAATTAGAGATTGTCTTGAAGCTAGGAGGATACTGTGTAGATATAATGATACACCAGTAGTTGATGCTCTGGTTGCTACTACAGCTAAGAGGTTTAGAGCTAGAATATTATCTGATGACCCTCATTTTAGAGAAATTGGTTTAAGGACTTTATGGTATGAATGAATGTTGTCCACCATATTGCTAAGAATATTTAGTGGAATGTTTCCTTTAGATAAAGAATAGCGTATTCTAGATGTTTTACCTCTACATTCAGTATCTTAAACTAGCTGTATACACTAGATCCCTTTTAAGCAGCTATCTTCTAAAATATTAATTAACTATAAGAACTGTACATG
>Ga0190312_1000634_pt1 | contig 10619 bp, 12 predicted proteins | sample 487007910_MG_FD_165046 | JGI IMG/M metagenome (GOLD analysis project Ga0190312, IMG submission 165046) | Hydrothermal vent sediment bacterial communities from Southern Trench, Guaymas Basin, Mexico - 4870-07-9-10_MG | ecosystem: Environmental > Aquatic > Marine > Hydrothermal vents > Sediment ... | reverse complement strand
TGTCTAGAGTTCCTGCACAAAGCCACCATGAAACCCCCAACGTTTGGTTTTTCAGCATGGGTTTTTGTCTGAACACGCAGTTTCTGCACAGTGCAGAAAGTTTTTGCACATTTGGGAAAAATTCTTGCACAGACCCCCCAGAATTTATGCCTTTTCTGTCCCACGTTTTGCCCGTTGTGGCTTGTTTGAGCAGGAAAGTTCTTGCACATTCTGCACAGTTTTTGCACAGTTTCTGCACAGCCTCAAAGATTCATGCCGTTTTTGTCTCATGTTTCGTCTGTTGTGGCTTGTTTGAGCAGGAAAGTTTCTGCACATTCTGCACAGTTTTTGCACGGTGTGAATTATTTTGCACATGCATGATTGGGAAGAGCCTCATCTGTTGGGTTTTTGTGTTTCTGTTGTCTCTAGCCTTCTGTGTTGGATTCAATTTCTAAACACTGAACAAGCTATTGCTCTATGTTCTGGCCTCTAAATCGAGCCTATGTAAACGGAATTGCGATTAGTAGGCGCTCAATGATTTTTTCGGCCAGCAACGATGTTTCTGATTCACCCACTATGTTAATATTGATAACGCTGCGGATCCTATTCTTATATATCCTATCCTGCACTAACCCGACGCCTACCATGCTAAATGACAATATTATGATTAAGAGCTGAAACATCATGAAGTAGTATATGTCACTCGAAAACATAATTGTGAAGCTAAACACAATTATAGTCGTCACAAGAACCAAATATATAAGACCAATAATAATCGCATTTTTCATATATCTCCGCCTCATATCCCCCAGCTGATGGCTCTTCGGATCGATACCCAACGAGTCAAAGAGAACATCTATGCCACTCCGTACTTCAGCATCTAACTTCTTGACGGCTTCTAGACCCGTCCTTAATTCGTCGAAATTGATATTGTAGAGCGTCAATAGGGACTCTCTGTCTCCCAAGGCAATGGCATCAAGAAACCAAAGCACTAATGAAAGATGCTTACACTTCAGGTAGAAAGGAACTATCTCGGCTTCTGATGTGTACCTATAGTATCTATATATTTGGAATACAAACACTAGAATAGGCGCAATAAAAATTAGTGGTAAAAACATGGAAATAAATAGCCATAGTCTGTAGTCCCCAGGCAAATAATAGAACGAAAAGGGATTTGCAAAGAATATTAAAAAGGTGAATGCAGCAAACATTAAAAGCATGATCTTATAGATTCTAGGAAGATTATAAGTGAGATAGCTACCGAAGCGATGTGAGCACACAAGCTTTCTACTCATAACCCCCACCCACAATTATTATTAGAAACCGCACATATAATTGTTTTTCCTCGCCATAACGATCTCTTCGGCTGTAGCAGACCACGATACTTTTTAGCATTCTAAGCGTTTAGCTATTATATTCCTCGATTTCTCTTCCCAATCGCAAATTCTAGTTGCCAGATGCTCTGGCAGAAGGCAAACCCATCCAGAAAAACAAAAACATTTTGCGTTCCCAACCACCCGGTCCTCATTCTCCTCCTCAGACCGTGCTCATCCTCAGATTGTATCTGGGGGCTTTCTGCGGTATCCTTGTAAAAATACTGGCAAGTTTTTTGCTAGATGAAGAAGAATAGAATATTTTGTTGCAGCTTAAAACATTGAAAATATTATATCTTCTTTTGATAGAGTATTGATGATTCTCTATGGCTGGTGAATCATTGAGACATATTGTAGAGAAAATTGTCAGGCTGGGAAAAGGCAAAGTTCGTTTCGTTTTTTTGTTTGGCAGTCGTGCTGAGGGTGTCTCCAGAAACTGTTCTGACTACGACATAGCGGTGTATTATGATGCTCAAGAAGACGAGCGGTATTTGTTCCTTAAGAAGGTGCTTTCCATTGTTGATTTGAGTTTTGATGTGCACACTTTTCAAGATATGCCTTTGGTTCTAAAAAGTAAGGTGTTGCGTGACGGTAAAATTCTTTATTGTGATGACTACGAATTCCTGTTCAGGATAGCTAATAATGTGAGAAGGGAGTATGAGGACTTCAAGCATAGGTTGAGACTTATAATAGGTGAATGATACTGGAGGAACAGGACCTGCAGATAGCTCTGAGCAAAGTAAAGGAAATAGAATTCAGCATCAATCTCATAAAAGAGCGGCTACCACAAACACTCGAAGAGTTCCTAAAATTAGATGTCCTTGTTAGGGACGGTATATATAAGAGGATAGAGTTCGCGATACAAAACATATTGGATATATTAGCGATAATAGCAAAATACGTAAAGATACTTCCCTCCGATGATATGAGTCTCATAAGAAAACTTCAACAACAAGGCATAATAAGCCGCAGAATAGCAGATAAAATAAGGGAGATGAAAGCATTCAGAAATTTCCTAGTCCACCGCTATGGGGATATGTTCGAAGAGCAGGCGTTCCGAGACATAAAGAATGGGCTAAACGACTTCTACTTTGTTCTCGACGAACTGAAAAACGCAATAAGAAAGATCGATCCATAAAAGCACTAAACATTGCCTTTATTAGCCCTAATCATTTCGATTAGGATGGCGCTTTCCGTTTAAAAGCGAGATACAGTTTGTCTGTCTGAATTATTATTGTTGTTTTTTCTCTCAGCGTATTACTAATTTTGGTGTGAGGTATATTTGCTTAAAGTGTTATTAGTGGCCATAACTTTTCTTAATCTCACTATTGATATGACTGCTCCAGCCACCGCCACTACTGTTGGGGAAAGTCTCACCACGAGATAGCTCAGAAGGATAAAGTCTATGGGATAATCTAATGAGTAAGAAAAAGTGGCTCTTACTACGAGAAGGACACAGACGATGAAGTATACCACTTGGAATCCGCAGATGGAACGAAGCTCCTCGCTAATTAGGACTTCTCGAAGCAACCACAGGAACACTACGAGTACCAGAATGACAAAGGTAAGATCGAATGTTGCCAGCAGAACGCTAGAAGACAGGAAGATCGCCCCAAGCTGCAAGTATGGATCTCTGATCTCAGCGGCGATAGTATATAGGGTACTCAGAAATAGGAAGATAGCTATTGCATGGATTATTCCAAGTAGCAAAACTCCTAGAAGAAACAGGTATATGCTGGCAAATATGCTCAGAAGTAGGATTATGATATTCACCTTGATCCCCCTTTCTAGCACTTCGCTGATTAATATGTCTAAGTTTACCAACGCTATAAGGAGAATAGAGAGAATGCTCACCTCTAAGAGGAAGCCTCTCAAATAAAGCAGGTATGCTATGGGGTAAAAAACCTTGCTCAGCACAGCGTCGATTAAGACCCCCGTAAATAGGATAAGATACACAGAATTGAATATCAGCAATGGAACATAAAAGCGGATAATCAAAACCTTATGATACAACTTCATATCTCATCACGAAGACCAGCATTGGACTCAGATGTCTATCAAAAACAACTATTTGATGAATTTCGTAGCCATGGCCACAGAGAAGATAATATGTGCATGACTCAAAGTAGGAGAGCACAGACCTAACGATAACTCCATGAAACGTAATGTTTGTTGTTTCGTTTATCCTACTGAGGAGGCTATCGCTAATGAATAGGTAATGGATAAAGGGAGGATAGATCCCCGAAACTCCGATCGTGGTATTTACTGCGAGAAAGATCGTAGAGTTCACAACGACCCTTATTTCTAGGGTTGTTTCGTTGTCTGATACGTTAAATATGCGTAGCTTCACGCTGATGTTATCCTCGAGAGATAATGCTTCGTATTCGACGTAATAGTTTGTGTAGAAGTCCTCTCTATTTATCATTCCGATGAACTCCTCCAATGTCCTATTACAGACAAAAGTCACATTGGTAGCATTAAGTTTCGATAGAACATCCGATGATTCTACGAGTTGTAGAGCCCTATACGCGAGTTCAGTGTTATAGCTTCTATGAATGTAGATACTAACATTGCTCCTAGCAGACATAATCGCAATGTATAAGACTAGTGGGATTATTATCTCAACTATTATCAGAAAAACAATAGCTTTGCGGAGAGCTCCATTTCTCATATGGAATCAGCAGTGGAATCTTCTCTAAACTATAATAATGTCGATTTTTCTTTAAATATCTTAGGCATCAAGCTGTTTTTTGGGTGATCACTATGAAGAAGGTCATTGAGATCCCTGAGTTTGAGGTTAAGAAGAATGTTGTTCTTCCCGCAGATAAGACGGCTCTTATAGTTGTCGATATGCAGAACGACTTTGTCAATCCTAAGGGAGCTCTATATGTGAAAGGCTCTGAAAAGATAGTTCCCACAGTTAGAAGTCTTGTTGAGAAGGCTCGAAAGAAGAATGTTATGATAGTGTTCACGATGGATACTCACATGGAGGACGACGTAGAGTTCTCGATATGGCCCAAGCATACGGTTGAGGGGAGCTGGGGGTGGCAGATAGTAGATGAGCTGAAGCCAGAGAAAAACGATGTTATTGTGAGGAAGCTCAGGTATGATGCTTTCTTTGGAACCCCTCTAGACCACATTCTTAGGATCAGAGGAATAGAATACGTTGTTGTTTGTGGAGTTGTGGCCAACATATGTGTTCTTCATACGGCTGGTTCTGCTGCTCTTCATGGATACAAAGTTGTTTTCCCTATTGATGCTACTGTCGCTATTACAGAGTTTGATTACTACGCTGCAATCAGGCAGGTGTCTTTCCTCTATAGAGGCACGATAACTAGGAGTGGCGAGATAACTTTCGAATAATTTCTGGCACGTTTTGGCTGAGTATCTTGGTGATCCTTGATGTTTGATCCTAAGGTTATCGAGGGCTTCGTCCTTGAGAAGCTTTCCGAATCTAAGCTTCCGAGTATCGCGGTTGCGGTTGTGGATAATGGAAAAGTGGTTTATTCTAGGGCTTTCGGTTTCAGAGATGTGGAAAACCTTTTGCCTGCGACACCCACAACTATGTATGGGATTGGCTCAGTTACAAAATCATTCACAGCACTATCAATAATGCAACTAGCGGAAAAAGGAAAACTTGATCTCCACGATCCAATAACTAAGTATGTGGACATAAGATTCGAACCAAAACTTGGAGATATAGAGATACATCACCTCTTGACGCATTCATCGGGGATTCCCGCATTAGCATATGCCGAAGCATTCATTGATAGTTCGGTAGGGGCTGGAGAGGCTTGGCTACCAATCACCAAGGATGAGGATATACTAGTGTTTATGGATAAGGAAGTCGAAGATTGGATTTCTGCTAGGCCGGGAGAAAGGTTCTTCTATCTGAATGAGGGATACGTCATTCTTGGCAGGATAGTATCTAGAGTCTCTGGTAAGGAGTATGGGAGGTATGTTAAGGAGGAAATACTGAAGCCCCTAAAGATGAAGAAGAGCTGCTTTTCGAAAGAAGAAGCGGAGAAGCTGGGGGAGTGGGCCCAACCATACATCATCGACAAGGATGGGAAAATAATCAGAAGCAAGTTTCCCTTCGGAATAACCGCAGATGGGGGGCTCATAAGCACGGTTCTTGACCTATCAAACTACATAATAATGTATCTTAATGGTGGGGAGTTCGATGGAAAGAGAGTTATCAGTAGCGACTCAGTAGCCAAGATGACGACGGGATATATAAAGATGCCCTATGAGGGAAAACCAGAATACTACTATGGGTATGGTTGGATCATAAAGGATTTCCTTGGCCACAAACTCATATCGCACTCGGGGTCGGTTCTGGTTCACACAGCATATGTCGGCTTCATATCAGAAAAGAATGTTGGTGTTGCGGTTCTGGCAAACTCGAGTGGGTATCCACTATCGCAAATAGGAGAGTATATCCTAGCGCATCTACTTGGCCATGACCCAGAGAAACTAGACTTCGTGCGTAGAGAAAGAATCCTTAAAAACCTCGAGGGAACATACTACACATTCAAGAGAACGATGAGGATAGATGTGAAGAGAAACGGAGACTTCCTCATAGCTACCGAGAAGAGCAGATACTGGGAGATAACCACAGTGCTTGTCCCTGAGCACCTAGATGAGAAAAAATCAGTCTTCTTTACCTACAGCAGAGGAAGGAAGATCACTATAGAATTCATTATGGAAGATGGCAAAGTAGATATGTACTTTGAGAGATACAGGCTAAGAAAAGCATAACAATACACAATGAGGGGGATAGGAGCTCTTCCTTTTCATATTTTCCTACTTATGATTTTTGTCAGGGATTGCCGAAGCTAGGGTTAGAATTCTTCAAGTATTGTCTTTGCGAGAAGAGGGTCGGGGATTCTGTAATATCCATTCTCCTTTTTGATGAAGCCATACTTTCTCAACTCGTTTAGATATCTGGATACTTTGTTGTTTGATATTTTTTTTCTGAGTTTGATCCATAGTAGGTCTTTAACTTCTTTCCATCTCTTTGGAGATTCAGCCAAAATTTTCAGCACTAATACATACCTGTCGTACGCTACCCCTCTTGTTCTAAGGAACTTTCTGAGTTCAGATGATACCAATCTCTTTGCCTCTTCAAGTGTTTTTTGAAAAGCTATCTCTGGTTTTTTAAGCTCAACCACATACCAGCCGAATAGATTTAACCATCCGATGATGCCATTAAATGTGTTTACAGCTTTTTCTACCCATTCCTCCGGGACAGTTACATTGTATGCCCTAAAACCCATCTCTAAGAATTCTCTGGATTGTTCCCTACTTAGTTTCTCCACATCAATCTCAAGTCTTGCTCTTCCAAACAAGGGGGCCTCTGGATTATTTAGTATATTGTTCAGCAATCCAACTTGGGATCCAGAGAGCACTAGTTTTATTGCTCGCAAATTATCATATACAAACGCTAGATACTTATCAAAGCCAAGCCGATATATCTCTTGGGCCTCGTCTACGGCGAGCACAAAACATGTATTTTTTCTAAGTGCAATTTCATTGATTTTTCTGAGGAGCTCCCTATATGTAATCCTTCTGGAGCTTATGTCGAGTTTCACACCAAGAAAAGATATCGCTCTTATTCTGTCGAGAATTACTCTTTTTTTGCCACTCAGAATTCTTCTTAGTACCAATGTTAGCTCTCTTCGGAACTCCTTTGGCGATATATCGTCGAACTCTCTCATATCTATCAATATATAGCTGTACTTGCTTTCGTTTAGGGCGACTCTAAGTAGAGAAGATTTGCCTGTTCGTCTGAGCCCCTTAATAACAATCATTCTTACGAGTGGATCCCTAAGCCCTCTCAGTACCTCGTTGAGTGATTGTTCGAAGTTATATAGATTTTCCTTTGACTCTTTAGGCGTTGGTAAAAAAAGTTCCACCCCCATAACCGAGTTCTACCCCCGTAACTTATTTTTATGCTGAAAATAATAATATTGCTTTTAGTATTTTTTAAAACTAATATAGGTATTATCTCCCCATAATTGGCAGTTGTCATGAGCCCTGAGAAGAAAATAGGAACAACAATCAGAAATGATATTTGCGCCATGGATTCACTACGGGTACATTGCTCTTTTATTAATGTTATTTCAGCATTCTCATCTAGTTGCTAGCTTCGTTAAATGTAGGGTGATACATTTGGTGAAAAGGAAGGAGAAAAGATTGCTTCTTGAGAGTGGTCTTTACACCGCAATAGCAGCACTACTAGCCGAGTATCACCTCATTGAGAATGCTCTTATTAAGCTTCCAATAGCGATCGCTCTTCTAATAATTATCATTCTTACTTTCCTAAGGCTTTTTAAGAATGATATGGAAGTATCTCTCCATAGAACTATGAGTAATATGAAGGTATCTTTCCATAAAATGATCACTAATACTCTCCGAGCGGTTACTAGAGTTCGGGTGATAACCGATAAGAGAGAATTTTTAGAGAGAAGCTACATGTATCAGTTGTCCGAAAACGCTTTAAGAATAAAGACAACGTATCTTCTTCCAGTTCCACCAACGGTATTTAGGGACTTAGAGGATATATACGAGAGATATCAAAATAGACTTAGACAGAAGATATTGAGTGGTGGTTTCACGGACTACAGGTATATATTCCTTATGTGTCCAAGAGAGGATCTTCGCAAGTATTGGGATGATAGACTATATAGATTTGCTGGGGATCTATCAGAGCTTGCAATGAGGCCACGCTTCATATATCGGGCATTGGTGGTTTCTGAGCCGATATTTATGTTCAATCTACTAATAGTAGAAAACAGAGATAATAAAAGGGTTGCTCTTATAGGATTTTATGATATGAATGGAGGGTTTCTATGTGGGATCGAAATTGAGGATCCTAACCTCGCAAATAATATTGACACATATTTTAATGAGCTTTGGGATATCTCAAGAAATGTGCTTGTAGCAACGGATGAGCGTATGTTGAATGAGATTTTAACTGCTAATGGTGAATACTTAAAAAATAAGATTGGGGAGCCAGTAATGCATACTTAAAATTGGTCAAATTTTAATTGCAGTAAATTGGGGATATTTTGCTGAGATCAAACGCGGTGCGATCTTATGGCAGATAGAACAGTAGGAGATCTAATGAACTGCCTATTGGACACTCAAGGTGTTCTAGGAATCATCATTTTTGGGAAATATATGTCTTGGAGGGGCACGAATATCCTGGGTACCTCCCTTGGTGAGATTAAAAATGACTCCACGGAAAGCGACGTTGACCTAATATTGTTTGTGGAGAAGAAGACTTTGGAGGTTATGGCGAGAATAAAGAACGCTTTGATGGGGGAGGATACACATATAATCTTTCATCCAGATTTTTATTCTGTTAGGCCACCCAATAAGGTGACGATAGACATAATAGTCGTCCCAAAAGGAACGAAATGGTTTAGCAAGAATCATTTAGGCCGGCTAATAGGGTTGTCCATCTTCTCTTCAAAGTACCTGCTGCTGAGCGAGCTAAACATCAATGAGCTACTCGTGTTACCCCAGAAACCAAAGGATAGGTATGAGAGACTTAATCTCCTTCTCAAGGGGTATGGAGGCTTATACTATTTTGTTACTATGCTATGGTCAACTATCGGAAATGAAATACTAGTTGATGCACGGCGAATACTCAGATGGGCTATAATAGATACCGTGTGGGCATTAACAGGGGAGTTCATAAGGGACGATCCAGAACGATGCGTGAGTGTACTCAAAGAGGAGATTGGAGGTATCGATGATGAACAAAGAGAACTTATAGATATATTTACTGGGAGAAAAAAAGTACAGCCAACACTTTCCCTAGAAAAAAGCGTATACAAATTCATAGATTCCCTAATACCAGCGATTAGGAGATTCATAGACTGAAATAATCCTTAGATTTTGGGAAACTCTTGTGTGATGCGTTTTTTGTATAGACGTCGCAATTCGCGAGCTGTTGGGCTAACTGCTTGCGGTTTCATGCCATCTAGCTCTCCTCGCCGAGATCACTTTTAAGGTCAACATATATTGTTAGGAAAGGCAGAAACGGCAAAGCAAGCAAGATGGGGTTTTTCTCATTTCACCTGCCACTAAATATTACTCACCACGCCGATTTTGCTCACTTTTGCCCAGTCTTGCTCAGTATTTTCTGGCTGAAAGCCTCAGCGTCGCTGGCTAGATCCAACAGAAACACCGTGTTTTTGCTCAGTTTTGCTCAGTATTTTCTAGCTGGGAGCCCCAATGTTATCGGTTACATTCAACGGAAACGGCGTATTTTTGGCTCACTTTGCTCGGTCTTGCTCATTCTTGCTCGGTTCTGCCCAGTTTTTCGTGGGATACAGACTATGCTATTTGTATCATTGTGCGTCCTGTACATTCGAGAAATCGGCATGTATCCTGCGTCGCATTGCGTTCTGCGCATTCGAGGCGTTCTCTGTTTTTGTTTTTGGGTTTAGATTGGTGGTTCTTCTTCTGTTTCTGCTGTTGGTTCCTCTGTTGGCTCCATTAGTACTCGCAGTATCTGTTCTATCGTCGCTGTGTGGTCTGGGTACTGGTCTGCAAATCTCCTGAGAACCTCTATTAGAAGTGTTGTGTTCTCCAGTAGATCTCTTCTTAGTGTTGGGAGTATTATTCTTTTCTGCATCCTTGCAACTCCGCTTGGTGTTGTCGGCATTTCTCCTCTCTCCATGTATCTTTGGAGTGTCTGGCGGGTTAGCCCCTCGAACTGTCTCGCCGCTTGGTCTTGGGTTAGCCTCCCATATCCTTTTAGCTCCGCCATTATTCTGAACAGGGTGTGGGTCTCCTCTATGGATAGGGACTTGACTAGTCTTTTTATGACTCTATAAACATCCTCCAGCTCTGGAGGTAGAGGGATTCGCCTCTCCCTTCTCCGTCTCGGTGCCTGTTGGGGTTGCGGTGGTGCCATTGTCTGTTCCTGTGCTTGTTCTGGGGGTGTTAGTGGTGTTGTTGGTTGAGGGGGCGTTTGTTGTATTATCCATCTTGTTGGTGGTCTTCTTATCTCTATTTTTGCCGTTGCTGGATCCCTTACAACTATGTCTGGCACATATGGAAATCCGAGCTCCTCGGCTCTCCTAACTTCCCTCAGGTATGTTTCTAGCCATGGATACTTCTCAAACAGTCTTGGTAGTGCATACTTCATTTTGTATCTCCTCTCCGCAGCCCTCTTCATCCTCCAAGCCATTATCCTCTATGTTTCAGCGTAGAAGCCATAAAAACGCCCTACGAAACAAACATTGCGAC
>Ga0190312_1000633_pt1 | contig 10629 bp, 13 predicted proteins | sample 487007910_MG_FD_165046 | JGI IMG/M metagenome (GOLD analysis project Ga0190312, IMG submission 165046) | Hydrothermal vent sediment bacterial communities from Southern Trench, Guaymas Basin, Mexico - 4870-07-9-10_MG | ecosystem: Environmental > Aquatic > Marine > Hydrothermal vents > Sediment ... | reverse complement strand
AGACTATACATCAATATATAATCATAATTAAAAGTAGTGTATACTTAAGTGTAAAATATTAACAATAACATCTATGTTTACTACAAAATCTCTAAAACACTCCAGCTAATATATTATTTAAATATACTCTATAAATGTTAATGGAGGCTAACCTAGAGTTTATGCGGGGTCATCCATGTTTAACCAGTAGTAGTTAAATATCTACATTTCAACTGGAAAACAAAGGCATCTTCCATGGAGGTGTTGTAGTTAGTTCATTGTGTTAGCCATTTAATGGCTTTGATATAGTTTCGAAATTCTCTATGTTTAATAGTTTTTCTATATCTATCTTTTTAGCTAGGGTTGTTAGCATTTGTTTTTCATATTTTCTGCCAATAATGTTTGATATGATTCCTTCTGGTTTTGTTCTACATTTTCTATAGTCTCCACATAGTCCTATGCATAGCCATGTTTCATGTTTTGGCTCTACTAGTATAAACTCCATGTTTTTATGGTAGTGTTTATTAAAGTGTGATGCTATATCCTCTACTGCTAACTCTGGTCTTCTATACTCTGTATCAAAAACTATTACTATCTTCCATAAACTACAATCAACTATTCTTGCAAGAACTTTCCTGGATAAAGCAATACTGCATTTCTTAGATGGAAGTCTCTGTATGGAAGGTATATAGCATGGACTAGTATGTTTAGATTGGTTACATAACACTCAAATTCTCACTAGCTCACTAATTATATGTCTGTGAAACCCAACACCATAAGTATCTTCTACAAACAAGTAAATAATAGTCTTTTCAGAACCAACAAGGTCAACAACTACTGGTGAATGAGTAGCAACAACAACTGGTATGTCTAGAGAATCTAGCTCATCAACAACATACTCAAGCATACGTGCATGCATACTATTCTCAATCTCATCAATAAGTAGTATAGAAGGCTTAAGCTCAATAGCTGTAAGTATAGAGAGAAGCTTAATAGCTCCATCAGCTATATTGGAGGGAGGAAGCTCTAAACCATCCTCCTCACACAATATAGCTACACGTCCAAACTTTGTATGAAGCCTAATCCCTAAACTGGGAAACAGCTCCTTAAAAATACGTTGTATTCTCTCAGAGAATCCACCAAGTTTAGCCTGTAGAGACAACAATACTGGAGCTAGATTAGTAGCTCTCTCATCAAGTCTCAACATACCAGCTAAAGGCTTAGGCTCTCTAAGAGCACCAATATCTGGGTGTCGTAGAAGCAATATATTTTCTAAAACAATTCTAAACAACCGCATTGTAAGAAACATACTAGAAGGTACTTCACTATATGGTTTAGGGAGAGAATACCCTCTAGCCCTCTCTTTAATACTATACCTAGTTATACAAAACAAGCTTTCTCTAAGACTAAATATGGTATTTACATGTACATAGTCTAGATGATCTTCACCCTCTATCACATCTACGTCACTCATTATAAAACCAAGTGTGTGGGGGGATAGAAGAAGTGGTTTAGGAGGCTCTATCTTCTACTCAGTCCTGTATACATAGTATTCTTTATCCTCTATTTTCTCTAGAAAATACTTTTCAGCATACTCTGGATACTCTTTTACATATGTTTCAAACAATTCTTTATCTATAATAGTTTTTACTCCATCTAATCCTATTTCTACTCTAGTATATGGAGATAATGATAGAGTGTACTGGATTGGGATTATAGTATCTAATTGTGGATCATAGATAAATATTGTAGAGAGCTTTAACTCAGTCCCATATACTCTATTATATTTTTCAATATAGTGTTCTAGATCAAGTTCTATCCTAACCCTATTCTCTGGACACCTCATATAGATTATGTCTAGTGGACTCCAGTATCTTGGAGAGTGTGGTACATAGGGTATTTTTACCAGCTTCTTCAACTAATGCTTTATAAAGGAAATGTATAGCTTCTAGTATGTTTGTTTTACCACCCGCATTAGGCCCTACTAGAACGTTTAATCCAGGGTTTAGCTCTAGCTCTAAGTGTTTAATACTCTTAAAATTATCTATAACAACTCTTTTAATAAATACTTTAGACTCCATAGACTATCCACATAGTCTATAGTTAAGTATAAACTAGTACTTAACTATATTAGGTATACTACTATATTGATACTGTCAATAGTGATTACTTGTCAACTTGTATGTGATTCACTATTTCCTCTAGATACTTTAGTGTTTTTGGCTTTGGCTTTTGTTTTGCTAGTGGTTTCATGGTTGTGTATGATTTTATTATTTCTTCACTATATGGTATTATATAGTGTTCTATATTCTCTCTTGCAAGTACTTCTACTATGTCTCTATAAACTCTATCATTTATACCATACTTGTTTACAACAACTATTGTTCTAGAACCTCTCCTATACTCTCTTACCAATTCTAAAAGCTTAACTAGATCATGTAGTCCATGTGGTGTTGGCTCTGTAACAGCTATTACTATGTCACTATACTTTATTGTAGAATAGATGCCTGCACCAGTACCTGGCGGTGAGTCTATTACTACATAGTCGTATTTATTAAATAAACCCCTATGATCCTCTATAAGCCTTGTTATAAGTAGTGTTGTCCTTGGATTACCCGGCTTTATCTCTCCAATTATAACTTCTATATTATAGGGTGATCTACCGTATCTATAGTATCCCTCAACCTTCTCTCCATCCATAACAGCCTCTACTGGACAAACAAGTTTACAAACCATACAGCCACTACATACATCTTCATTAACAAATACTCCCTTATCTGGTATGTAGGCTAAAGCGTGTTCTGGACAATTATCTACACACAACGTACAACCAGTACACCTACTGTTGTTAAAGAGTGGTTTGAAACTCTTTACTTCAACAACACTTTCTATAACAGTGTTTAGTAGTAGGTATCCAGTTGGGTTGTCAACATCAGAGTCTAGAAACAATACACTATACCCCATGTCTGCTAGTAGGTAGGCTATGTTAGATGCTATAAACGACTTACCAACACCGCCCTTACCACCACATATAGTTAACAGAGTCATTTAGAGAACCTCCATTACTCTAGTAAAGACTTCTCTAAGCTTCTTAGAGACCACGTGATCTGGTTTGTATGCTAGCATAGGCTTCATACACGCTATAGAGTCTACTACAACACGATCATATGGTATAGAGCCTAGTAGTTCAATACCGAGTTCTCTAGCTATGTCTTCTGGAGAAATGCTTGTAAAACCAGTCTTGTTTACAACAAGGTAGGAGTCTATGCTGAAATGATCTGCTATATCCTTCAGCCTTAATGCACCATTTATTGAAGGCTTTGTTGGTTCAACAACAATTACTAGTAAGTCACTATTTACAATACTTGATATAACTGGACATCCAATACCAGCTGCTGCATCAACAACTATATACTTATAGCCTTTCTCAGAAGCCTTCTTTGATGCTTGCTCACGTGCTAGATATACTAGTTTACCAGTATTCCTCCCACCAATAACAAGGTCTGTTGTCACAACGTATACGTTACTACATGATATATCGTGTCTTATAACACCTGATTCAACTTCTATAAAGTCTATAGCATTATACCTACACACTAGACTACATGCTCTACACCCTTCACAATAGAGTTTGTTGACAACCAGCTTACCATCCACGACGTCTAGTGCATAAAATCTACAAACACTTACACACTCTAGACAACTAGTACACCTACTATAGTCTATAAGTGCTCTCCATGAACCACCCAGTCTCTCTACACCTACACACTTACATGAACCACCTAGTAGGAGAAGTAGGTCTGGTGCTTCAGCATCAGCATCAACAGCTACTACACCGCCATACTCCACGTTTATATAATAAGCTAGGTTTGAGGAAAAGAAAGACTTGCCAGTACCACCCTTACCACTAGCAACCACTATTGTCTTCAAAACTACACCACAAGACCAACGCTCTTCAAGGCATCAGCTACACGTACACCAGGCTGGACACTATATATCATTACACCAGCTTGTTGGAGAACCATAGATGCATGTGGACCAACACTAGGTGTCACAATAGCACGTACACCAGAAGCTATAAGCCATTGGGAAAAAGCTATGCCAACACCATGCTGTAAACTTATAAACGGGTTCTCCATAGACTTTACATCAACAACTCTACCATTACTAATATCAACAACAACTATGTAGGGTGCACGTCCAAATCTAGGGGCAACAACTGATTCCAAACCACCTCCATCACTAGCTGTGACAACAACACGAAACACACCTGGAGCTGGTGGAGGCAATGGATTCACTGTAGGTGGTTGGAAACCAGCACCACGTCTCCATCCATAGCCTCTACCACCACCTCTGCCTCCTCTACCACCCATACCTCTACCACGTCCATATCCACTACTCCATCCATAACCCATAGCCTATACACCATAGGATAGTGTGCATATATACAGATATAAGTATTATCTACACGTGTGTGCTACAAGTATAGTGTGCATATACACATAGAGGAGGCCCTACTACCAAGACTACTCTAGAAATGATACATCATACTTACATACTTAAACAATTGTCTAAAGAGACTCTTTATAGACGAAGAAAATTTCTCTAAACACTCATACCCTAACTATTGTCCTCTAGAACCCACTACACCCTGCCATCTAAGGCTTTGAAGCTGCTGCATACCAGTATAGACACCAGCCATGATCTGTCTAGCACGTTCTCTACCAAGATCCTCGAGTATGTCTCTAAGCCTACCATACCTTAATGCTCCTGTTGGACAAGCTTCTACACATGCAGGTAGTTCGCCTCTCCTAACACGCTCATAGCATGAGTCACACTTGATAATAGCTCTTGTTTCAATAGAGTACTTTAGGTTACCGAATGGACAGGCTATCATACACATTAGGCATCCTATACACCTAGTTGGTTCAACAAGTACGTAGCCTTCTAGTGAACGATAGAGTGCTCTACTAGGGCATACACTAATACATGGAGCGTCTCTACAGTGTAGGCACTTCATAGGCATTGATGATAGGCTATCAGTAGATACAACATATATTCTAGGCATAGGCCTTGGTTTCTCCCTTATAGCTTTAAACAAGTCACGGCTTCTAGAATGCTCTATAGCACAGGCTATTTCACATGAACGGCATCCCATACACTTGCTTGGGTCAATAAATACTATGTATTCATCTAATTCTCTAGCTAAACCTATACTAGAAACTATAGACTCCAAACTATAGCACCTAGTCTAGACTATCATGTAGGGGAGGGTTATTTAAACATAAAGGCTCTAGCATGTATGAGACACCTCCTATATACTAGGAAACACTTTCTCTAACTACGTGTTTCTCACTAACAGTTTTCTCCACACTTGTTTTAGAACGTGTTATCACTAGTGCATTTGTTGGACAAGCTTCTACACATGCAGGTAGTCTACCACTCTCTCTCCTATCAACACATAAGTCACACTTAACAGCTTTACCCATGAACGGTAGGGGTAGATTGAATGGACAAGCCATCATACATAGTAGACAGCCTATACACTTATCCTCCATAATACGTATAGCTCCACCACGATCCCTATATACAGCTCCCACTGGACAAACCATCATACAAGCTGGTTCTCTACAATGCATACACAATAGTGGTAGTGGGAGCGGGCCATATGCTTCAACAACTCTAATCCCTGGTACAAGACTCTTATGTTCACTCATACAAGCTATCTCACACGCTCTACACTCTATACACTTAACCGGATCAACACGTACTTCTAAAGCTACTCTATCAAACTCCATATAAACAATAGGCTCTATAGCTAATCCTTCTCTATTAATAAAATCTCTCTTCTCATCAATAAACTGTTTCAGCAAACCATACTTCCCCTCAACAACACCATTATATGTGCTGACAAGGGATTCTCTATGTTTTACAGCACCCTTAACCTTCCTCCTAATAAACTTCCTAACAATCTTCCCACCCTTCTCACTTAAAGGCCTAGCTTCTATAAAGCCCTGTTCTACAGCTAGTTTAAACAAACTAGCACCTCTACTACTACGTATTACTACAGTATTCCAACCACTAGGAGAGCCTATGCTTCCAACACTAATGTCTGCATAAGCACTTATGAATTCAGGGCATTGCCTACATGAACACCTTAGTGTTTCAAAAGTCTTTTCTAGAGGATATCCTTTCTCCACACCACTCTCTAGTTTAAACCTTAGCTCACCCTTCTCTATATACATACGCTCTACATCATCAATGTATATGTCTAACTGGCTAAGTATATCGTATAGTTCTTCTCTAGTAAAGTTGTGTGTACAGAATAATCCTATAGTATACTCTATCTTATCAACATACTTGTTTAGAGAAGCTCTCCTCATCTTTTCTAAAGCCCTTATCTGGCAGGGCAATCCTACTACAAGAGCTTTCTCAATACTATTGTCTAGAGCTATGTCCTTTAACAAAGCTAGTGTTGGAGCATAGAGATATATTGAACCACTACATTCAATAACCCCGCCCGGATCCCTTATAACCACTGGCTCTGGATTCCACTTCCTATCATGCTTTACAGCTAGTACAGCGTCTACAAGCTTGTTCTCTAAAGCTGTTATAAGTAGTGTAGATACTATACCTCCATCCTGTGCTCTCTTGAGAACACTCGGTATAGTTGACCTAGCCTCGTATGCTTCTAGATAACCATAGGTACTCCTATCATATAGCTCACTAGGTATGTCTATTTGTGGACAAACAATCCTGCATAAATCCCATCTACATGAGCTACAGTACTTGCTGTCTCCAACTAGAGGGTTTGAAGGACCCCATTTTATAGAGTATAGGTTTTTTGATGGACATACAGCTATGCATGCTCCACAGAATGAGCATAGACCAATATCTACTGTATCCCCTACATTCACTACTCCACCTATACTCTTAGACATAGACTCCGCCTAAAAGCTCTACTATAAAGAACACTTTCTATAGAGATTTCCTAAATACGTTTTTCTATAATCAATAACATAAATGTATAGTATGGGTTCCTCCATGACTAGTGGTGTGTAATGAAGAGTAGGTATATTGTTAGATTAGTTAGGAAGCCTATGAGGCTATGGACTCCAGGGGTAGATGTTGTTGATGAAATAGTTAGGGTTTATGCTGGTTTACTAGAGCCTAGTGATATACTTGTACTGTCTGATAAGGCTCTTAGTGTAGCTTATGGGTATATCTATAATGAGGAGCTTGTATCCATAAACACAGTTGATCTACTGTATACTAGGTTAGCTAGGTTTCTATGGACACGTGTTTTTAGAGAATTTATCGGTAGCAATACTGCTAGTGTTTTAGAGAAAACTCCATTACGTGACCTCGCTAGACATAAGAAGCTTGTTTTAAGACTTGGTTTTAAGTATTTGTTTAAACCAGTTTCTGAAGCAGGTGTTGACACAACTAATCTTCCATACACTTACGTCTCTATACCTATGGATAGAGCGTGTATAGTTGCTGATGAGATACGTAGAGAGCTTCTATATAGGCTTGGTGTAGATGTTAACATACTAGTTGTTGATAGTGATAAGTGTTTTAAACCACGTTTTCTAGACAATATAGCTTTCTCTACAAGACCTAGTTTTGTAAAGGGGGTTGTCGATCTAGGTGTTATAGCCTATGTTATTGGTAGAGCGTATCCTTCACTGTTTAAGGCTTATCCAACACCAGTAGCGTATAGTGGTGAGTGGATTGGTTTGAAGGCATTGTTGAAGATAGCTAGGCATGCTGATAGGGTTAGAGGATGTGGTGTAGGGAGGAATGTTTATGAAGTTCTTGAAAGGCTTGGTAAGAGAGATTATAGAGAGGTTTCATGGAGTGATCTCTCAAGGTTTACCCACTATCCAGTAGTTGTTGCCAGGATACATAAGCTGTAGCTAATTATACTAGACTACATGTTATTACTAGATAGGAGAGGGTGTAAGAGTATTGATTATAGGTGTTGTTTCACGAAATCCTTCTGGATGGGCTTCTCAAAGACTTGTAGAGGCTATAGAGAGTCTTGGACATAAACCTCTCCCGTTTAGGTTTAGAGACATGGTTTCTTATGTAGACTCTAGTACTGTTAGAGTTTATGCTAGAGACTATGACCTATCACTTCTCAATGCATTGATTGTTAGACCTCTTGGTAGGTGTAGTCTTGATATAGCTGTTCTACGTATGGACATACTCTACGCTCTAGAGAGGCTTGGTGTAAGAGTTGTTAACCCACCAGATGCTATAGAGAAGGCTATTGACAAGTATAGAGCACTCTACATACTATCTCTAAACAATATACCAGTGCCAAAGACGGTTGTCTCTGAAAACCCTAACATAGAGTATAGATGGACTAGAGTGTTTAGGGGAAAACCAGTTGTTGTAAAGCCTATATTTGGTTCACGTGGAATGGGTTCTACAAGAATAAGTGATCGGGAGACTATATGGCGTATACTACAGACACTAGCATACAACCGTCTAGTACTCTATGTGCAGGAGTTTATAGAGCATGGCGGCAGGGATATGAGGTTGTTTGTTATAGGAGACCGTGTTGTAGCTGCTATGTATAGAGAGCATCCAGGTTTATGGAAGACTAATATAGCTCAGGGAGCTAGGCCTGTAGCGTTTAAGCCTAGCGGTTTTGTCGAGGAACTAGCTATAAAGTCTGCTAGAGCTCTTGGATGTCTAGTAGCTGGTGTAGATATTGTAGAGACACGTGATGAATACTATGTATTGGAGGTTAATAGCCAGCCTGGATGGAGGGGGTTACAGACTGTTACTAGAGTAGATATTGCTAGAGAGATAGTGAGGTATGTAGTAGGTATTAGTAGGAGATAGCTTATCCTCTAAGCCAACGCATAGGCTTTATATAATCCCTTCCCCTAGCTTCAAAAGACCCTACTAAAACCCTATAGTACTTCTCACCACTAACTCTATCAAAAACTTCTTCAACCTTACCATAAACTATAGCTTCTTCACCACTAGATAGTATGCCAGCATATATACTCTCATAAGATACAACCTCTCTCACCAACCCAGGGTCAACTTCTACACCATCAACAACTTCTACAGAGTCTACACGATAAATCGATGGCGTAAACAAGCTATATAAAGTGTCAACAACTCTACACTTAACCCTAGCCAAACCTACTCCACGGTAGACACGATCACCATAGTGTTCTGAAAGCTCGTGATCTAGTAGAACAGGGTGTATTGAGAAAAACCTATTTTTAAACAAACCCTTATTCCACAAATCTCTTGTATAGAGTATATAGGCTTCTCTCTTATCAAGAGGATATGCTTTAACAAGGTTCTCAACATACTTACTAAGCAGGGGTTCAGCTAGCCTACTAAACCCCTTTACACGGTTGTCAAACATTTTCTTAAGAACCTCTCTTACTCTATAAGAGTCCCTGATACCATAGACTACCAAGTCTATATCTGAAAAACGGGGATTGTGTATTCCTAAGAGTATAGAGCCAGTTACACCAAAGAACTCTAGATCAACGTTTGTTTCATCCGATAGTGTTAGAACAAGTTCTCTAACAAGTTCTTCAAGCTCGTCCCTTGGATCATCTATTATCTCTCTAAGTCTCTCTTCTGGTAGATAGTGTGTTTTAATATCTCTCCTAGGTACCTCTATCATCTCTATACCATATACTTTATCATAGACTATATAGTCTGAATGCTTCTCTTTGAGAAAAGAGTCTATCGTGTCAAGTACGTGTTTTGCACTATAGTATCTAAGTATACGGTAGTATCTAGTATCTCCACGCCTCCATATACTTTCTATGTCTCTACATGGGATATACTTTAGATATGATATAACTCTATCGGGTGGGTGCATGTTACCTATAACAGTGAATATTAGTCCATCAAGTGTTTCAATAATATCTCTATCACGGTAGCCTCTCATAGAGTATCTCCTATACAGCTATATCATACACATATTTTTAGAGATAGAGTACAGATATTATAGAGTATTTGTTTAAACACTTCTCCTAAACCATATACTATCCCAGCTCTGTTATTTTATTCTACAAATAGTCTATCATCTAACTTTATATCTCTTAATCTCTTAGTATAGTTTATGGTTAGTAGAGTAGGTGGTTTATCTTGGATAAGGGTGTTAAGTTTGGTGTCTATATACCAGAGGAACTAGCTAATGAGGTCAAGGAGTGTATGAAGAGTCTTGGGTTTAAGAGTAAGTCTAGACTAGTCCAAGAAGCTTTGAGACTATTCATTATAGAGCATAAGTGGAGGACTGCTGGGTGTGCTGTAGGCGTTATAGGTGTTGTCTACAACCATGAGGCTAAGGGTGTTGATGAAGGACTAACTGATATACAGCACAACTACCTAGACCTAATAATAGCTACTCTCCATGTACACCTTGATAGAGAAAAATGTATGCTTGCCATAGCAGTTCGTGGAGAGACTACTAAGATTAGGGATTTATTGAAGAGGATATCTACTCTAAGAGGAGTATACATGGCTAAGCCATTACTCTTAGAAACAGTATAGGCTAATACACCAGTTCATTGTGTATGTAATACTCTACTCTAACCAGCTTCGTTAATAGGGATTAAGATAATATCTTAACTAAATTAAGTATGGATAGGGAGAATATTCTAT
>Ga0190312_1000632_pt1 | contig 10678 bp, 9 predicted proteins | sample 487007910_MG_FD_165046 | JGI IMG/M metagenome (GOLD analysis project Ga0190312, IMG submission 165046) | Hydrothermal vent sediment bacterial communities from Southern Trench, Guaymas Basin, Mexico - 4870-07-9-10_MG | ecosystem: Environmental > Aquatic > Marine > Hydrothermal vents > Sediment ... | reverse complement strand
ACACACTATACTCTATACAATAAGTATACTGGTGTAAGTTATCAAGTTATAAACATTGGTTTAAATGGTGTACCATACTATGCTATAGTAAAGGGTGAATTCATATACTGTTCTTTTAGCCGTTCTAATAAATTCTACCTACTAGTATACGATATTCCCGGCAGTGCTGGATGGGAGATACTTATTGGAGACGATTTCTACAATTTTGATGTAATACCATCTAGTGATTTAGCTATAGTATCTCTTAGAAATGGAACTATAGAGAGAATATCATTATTAACTGGTGATGTAGAGTGGGCTAGGAGAATACCTGGAGAAGACAGTACGTTTTATGTAAAGGCTAAAGAGAATGGTTTAAGAGTTATACTATATACTCTTAATAAAGCATATCTAGTCTACTTAGATACTGGAGGAACTAGTGAAATACCATACTTTAACAATATTTTAAGAATAGACATCTCTATTAATGGAACACGTATAGCAGTTCTTGATAGACTATATAGACTAGCTGTATACGATTTAGACACATGTACTATACTTGCTGATATCGGTATGCCTGTCTCCACAGACACTATTGAATGGGTTAATAATGAGCTATTATATATAGTAATGAGTTTTGATGGTGTTAAAGACATAGTATTCATGGATCTAAATGGACGCATCGTCTCTGCTAAGAGATTCTCTGGAGAACTATCTGGTATTAGAGAGTATGATGGAGCTATAGTTATTAGGAAGAAAGCGTATAACGGTATTATAAATCATGTATACCTAGACTCTAATACACTAGACTACCTTTTTAATATAGAATACGTTCTTGGAAGCAGCGATCTAGATGAATATTGGGATACTGTTGATCTAGAGAATAACTGGTATATAGTATACTATATTAGTGTAGGTTTTACTGCTAATGGTTTTAAAGTATTTGAATTAGATACAGGTAGAGAACTCTATGATATACCATCATCAGTTCTTATGATGGGAGGACTTAGGATGAGATCTGGTGTTATTAGAGCTATTCAAGGTTATAATGTATATGAAGTAGATCTTGGAGAAGGGAATATTGAAGCTGTATACTCCTATGATTGGATAAAAACACCAGGGTTTCTATATAATTCTATAATCTCTATATCTCCAGATCTTAGGATGCTAGCTTATGTTAGTTATAGTGTTATAAAAGAGAATTTGACAGTAAGAGTTATTGATATGGATAGTAATGAGACTGTGTATTATAGAGTTGTAGAGGGTAGAAAGCCTACTGGATGTGTAGAGTGGAGTGATGATGGAAGGTTTTTATTAATGGGATTCGTTGGTTCAGTACTAGTTGTTGATATAAGTACTGGTAATGAGTATGATATAGAGCTTGGTAAGTGGGATGAGGTAAGTGTTGCTAAGTTTAGTCCAAACAACAACTATGTAGCAATACTAACTTCTGGAGCACCGAAACTAATAGTCTATAGCCTCTATGGAGAACCACCACTACCTACAAAAACAGTTACAGAGACTAGGACAGAAACTGTTAGTAGTTCAACAACTATTGAGGAACCAGTTACAGAGACACAGTATATAGTGCATACAACAACAAGCTATAGAACAGAGACAGAGTCTATTACTAGAGGAAATAATACACAGAGTTTAATAGATACAACTAGTAGTGTTGGAGAAGGATTTAATGGACTATTATATGGTGTAATAGTTTTACTAGTAATAACCTTAATAGTGCTTATAGTAATAGTAATAACTCTAATTAGGAAGAGACAAGGCTAGGCTACAAAGAACTGTTTTTAACCCATCAATTCCCTATAAAGACTTACTCTAAATTAGTGAAGGTTAGTGAGTGTAAGTGTAGAGCTAAATCCATGAATATGTTTTATGTTTATGGTTTAGAAGCTCTTAAACTAGACACTATACTTAGTTATGTGTATGTTATAGGTATAGAATACTCTCTTTAGATGGTGTTTATTTGTTTCAGTGTCTATAAGTGTGCTGACTACTTATGTTCTTAAAAGAGAGAATCATCCATGGAAGTGATACAATTATGGATGAGATATATGCTGTTTTATAAACTATGTATGTTGTTGGTGTTGTTAGAGGTGTTATTATTGATGCTATATACCCTATTATAATGAGAGACATACATACTATATATTCTCTTCTAGAAATAGCTGGCGTTGATAATCCTCTTAAACTAGACTGTCTCTCATATAGTCCCAAGGCTTTACAAATGCTTCTCCATGAACACTTACTACAATATCCATAACGGCTACATTTTAAGAAACCCTCTACACCTAAATAATACAGTGTTATAGCGAATACAATTATAGAGTATAGTAGTGGGAGTATAGCCAGCATAACCTATAGCCCACTAATAAATTCTAGTGTAGGGGATGAATTCACCTCTTTATATACTTGATGCTTTATAGGAGATGTCATTAGCTTATTCGTGGATAATCCACCCTTTTTAATCTGGCTTCATCCGTCATTAGATAAATGCCCCACGTCTAAGCACTCATCTATTTTCCGTATAAGAGATTTTCCAGTTGAGATATTTTCAATTCACAGAGTAAATTCACCATATAAACTTATATATTGACAATATACAGTTTTATCCTAGCATAGTAGTGTGGAGTTAAGTCGTGGCTCGTAATAAGGTCTTATCCATATACATTCTATCCACACTACTATTAACCATATTAGCACCAATAACAATAGCATCAACGACAATACAAACAACTAGTACCTCTGAAACGAGACATATATTGAATCTCCTAAACTATATAGGGGCATATGCAGGCCAAGCAATAGGTACAGTCAAGTACACAGTAGGTAATGAAACCTATTATGTCTTTGCAACAACAGGTAACTTCTATGATATATACACAAGTGAATCAGTAAACAATATTGTTGCTCATCCTGGTTTTCCAACAGCGTTTAAAATGGATAAATTCTATCATCAGAGATTCTATGCCCATCCATCTTATGGAGCAGTTGACCTTGTTGACACTAAGCTTAATACAGTAATTCAGTTACGTGGTGCTTGTGGACGTATGTATGAGGCATACACTATTGAATACAACTATACACTAGCTATCACGTTATCAACAAACCCTAATTACCCCTATATCTACATGGACATCTATAACCCATTCACCAAGACTGTACTACAGAGAGGACAATACAGTATAAATGGAACACAAGCTAGGCTATTGTCCTTTGAATGGCTTAATGAAACACATGCGATTGCCTTAGTCGAGGATATACCTACCAGGAAGGTCTTTAAATGGGTATTCAATCCAAACAATATAGTTGATAACATAGAGTACATTGGTACAATGAGCTACAAGTTTGTCTCAAGATCCACAGTACTATACTATAACTATAGTGATGCCCACTACTATATCCTTGATGTTATGGAGAACACTAGCTATAGGTTATTCATAGCAACCGATAGCTCATCCTTTATTGCTAGAAACAATACATACTATGGTATTGTTGAGAAAAATGATGGTACACTATGGATTGTTGAAGTAAGTAAAGACGACTATAACATGACTGAAATAGATTATCCACCACCATATATGATGCGTGTTGTCGATGTAGAATATAATGATACACTCCTCCTCATATACTACTCAACAGACTACTACCTAACAGTAATCAATATGTCTAGCCACGAGGTTATTGATAGAGTATACTACCCAATATATAACCCAGCATACTTACTTAGCGATAACACAGTTGATGGACACTGGTATGTTATTCTACAAGGCAGGCCATCTCAATACTATTTCTCTGCTGCTATATTTGAGTTAAGCTATAGTATTCCAACAAGAATGTCTATTAGCTTCAGCCCAGACAAGCCCATGGTTTATACACCATACAGGGTTCATGTAGACCTTGTACTACCCAATGGTACTCCAGTACCTAATCAGCCTATTGAACTCTATAAACTTGAGGATGCTGGCTGGGTGTTTGTCGGCATCAATAGTACTGATGAGGATGGACACACAGTATTCACTGTATACACTAATGTCTCTGGTCTTGCCACATATAAGGCTGTATACAATGGTGGTGACACATATTGGCTCACAAGTAATTGGGTCAATAATGGTCTACTATGTATTGAATACGGAGATAATTGGTGACAAGAAGGTATATTCCAGAATACCAGAATACTATACAGTCCATGTAACTGATCCGTTGGGCTATGGTGTAGCCGGTATACCTGTTGTAGTCCTTGTATCTAATGGTACAATGGAGTATATTGGTGGTGCAGGATACACTGACTCCTACGGCATAGCCTATATTATCGTGACCCTACTATTTAGCGGTAACTACACATTAACACCTAGTACTCTTATGAAATACACTATAATCAACTCCGCATCCATTGATGTAGAAGTGGAGAGAATAGATACTAGGGTACCATCTAGTGTAAACGCTAGTTTATCAAACATATACCTAGCATTGTCTGATCTAAACAAGACGGTTAGAGAGGGGTTTAATAGTATCAACGGGGATCTTGGTGAATTAAGGGATCTATTGCTTGTACTTGATAGTAAACTAGACATAGTAAATACCACACTACACAATGGGTTCATAAGTATAGAGACCCGTATAGATAGTCTTGAAGGTTCTCTATCTAATCAGATAACTAGTCTCTATGTATTCGTTAATGAGTCAATGGAGGATGTTCTAGCAAAACTAGATGGGATCAGCGGTGAAGTAGAGGGTGTTGGAAGTAATTTATCAACGATAATAGCTGTACTAGTGGGTCTCTCGGATGAAATTGATGTAGTAAACACTAGTATATCCAATGGATTCCTTGTAGTTGAGTCAAAACTAGATGTTATAGGTGGGAAAGTTGATGAAACATACACGTTGTTGTTTAAGGTAAACGATAGCCTTGCTAACGTATTTACACAACTTAATATATTGAAGCTGGGCCATAATGATATAAACAATAGACTTGATACAATAGCTGATATGCTAGCTAATATAAGTAGTTTAAGTAGTGAAATAAGTGGTTTAAGAGACTTGTTAGCAGGGTTAACAAGTGATCTAGAAAACATTGTCGAGTCTATGGATGAATACCGTGGATTACTCATAGGTGTGAGTGAGAACCTTACACTACTCCTAGGGCTGATCGAGGATATGGATACATTGAAGCATGTGGTTGACGAGGTTAGAGAGACAACATTGGAGATGAACATAAGTATAGGAGAGAGGGTAACAAGAATTGAGACAAATACAGCAACAATACTTACTAAGACAAGTGATATTCTAGAGAATGTTGATGTACTAGATGATGGACAGACCCGTATAGAGACAAGTATAGGAGAGATCACGGGAGAGATAAAGGAGGTTAAAGACAATGTTGCTGTAATAACAACTAGTTTGGGTGAGCTAAAAATAGATCTAGAGAATGTTAAACAAGAAGTAATAAAGAAGTTGGAGGAACTAGGCTACATAGAGGTAACAACATCTACAACTAGTGAACAAGGTATAGCACCAGAACTCGTATACACTGTTGTAGCAATAATAGCTATCACCATAGGCCTCGTATACACCATAGTGACAAGGACAAGAATAAGGAAGACACAATAACACGTTATGAGAAACACCTATAACCTACTCTTAATCAATATACTCTTTTTCACCACACATACCATACCCATAATACATTAAGGGTTATGGAAGACAATAATTACTAAGCAATTGTAAAACCTAGAATTCATAAACTAGACATTAAGGAACACTAGACAGAGTCTAAGTAGTATCTAGGACGCTGGTTTTACGGTTTTTGAAGAAAACATGATCTGACAGAGGATATCTTGTAGAGTATCTAGAGCTATTAGGCTCAGACAGCTGCCGCTTCTTCACCTATTCAGTAGTGTTCGGGACGTTCTTCATAGCCCTTTCTCTATACTATAGTATCTAGTTTATTGGGGATAAATGTTGTGTATGCTCTGTTCTAGATTACTAGTATTGCTAGTATTATTGCTAGTATACCAGACAAGTATATTCCATCAAATGTTCCAGCACCACCTATTGAAAGCATTGCTGGCCCATAAGTGTTTACAAACTTGTATAGATCCCTTTTCAGCCTCAGTATATCAGCTCCTAATAGGCTACCCATAGAACCTGATACATATGCTGCTGGTATAAGGTATTTTGGCTGTGTTATGAATAGGCTTGTAGTAAGTACTGCTACTAGTGGTGGTAGTAGACTTGGTACTGCAATCCCTATACCAGGTATTGCTTTTGAAGCCATGTAGGTAGCTATTGCTGTAACTAGTACGCCAGCTATAGTAGCTGTTAATGCTATTCTATTACTTGATAAGTATGTGAGAAACAGTATGCTCATAAACAATGGTATTATTGCTCCACCAACATTTACTGCTAGAACAACCTTGTTCTCAAGTATGCGGGGCTGTATTATAGGTATTGGTATTCCATAGAATGAGATATAGTTTTTCTCAAGAACAAGTCTGTATGTTTTAGTACCAATCTCCAAGATCTTTATATTGACCATGCTAAAGAGTAGGCTAATAAAGAATATATTGGATGCTAGAAAGATGCTTAAACCAAATCCTAGACCCATTGAATAGAATATACTTGCTAGTATATTCTGTGAGAGGAGGAAGAGTGGTAGTGCTATAAACAAGTATATTGACAACATGTATGGATGCATAGGTATAGATACTATAATCCTACCCAATACAAACCACCAAAAACCCGTAGCCATGTTGATATAGTAGATGCTAGGAAATAAAAACTACTTCACATGTAACCTTAGACTAAGAGCCCTATAAGGTGTGTATGTGTATTGGAGAAGCTATTTAACCTAATAGTGACCCATGAACCAGGCTTGGATAACTATAGGTATGTCTTAAGCCTACTTAGAGAGTATATAGATGATCTAGTACTTGTTGATGCTGGTCCATCTGTACTACTGTTCCGTGTAAGTGATCCATATAATGTTGTTGAAGAACTTAAGAAGTATAGGAGCGAACTAAACATGATCTACCGTATTATACCAGTTGATGTTGTTACTGAAGCATATGTTGAAACAGTTGCTGAAGAAGCCTGTAGGCTGGCTAGAGAACGTATACCTGTTGATAAGACTTTCCGTATAACACTACATGGTAGGTTGTTTTGGAGAGAGACTGGTGCTCCAGCACATACAATGGATGCTATCCACGTTATTGCTGAAGGTATTGATAGAATAGTCTCACTATCACATCCAGACTATGTAGTCTACATCCGTAGTCTAAGACTTTATAAGAGGAAGCGTGTAGCAACAATTACTGTCACAAAACCAGAGAATATACTATCACTAGCTTCTAGTAAACCCTAGTGCAGCAACTCAACTATTTTATCAACAACAATCTCTCCAACAACAACTGGTCTTTCAATACCTAGCTTCAATAGCGTTTCTGGATGAACTTCTCCTGTAAAACCTATCTCTAAGTCACCTATGTTTATAGATGCTGTTCTCTCCCGCAACAACCCCTTAATTTCTTTCTCCTTAAAGACTATGTCTAAACCTAGTATACTTGATAGTGTTTTAAGTATTGCTAGCGAGTCTGTTAGTGTAGCTCTATCATGTGATATAGCATAGCCTACCCTCCTCTCTATACAAGCACCAGTCTCACTACTCGGATCAACTATTGCTACATCACCTATTTCAAAAACTCTTATATCCTTCCTCTTCTCAACATTAGCCTTTATAATCTCTAGTAGTCCTGGCGTAAGCCATCTTCTTAAACAAGTATACTTCTCCATTTTAGGATTAGATACCTTTACTAAAGGCTTGTCGTCTCCAAATACAGTATTCTGTATCCATGGATTACTCATCATATAATTAGCTACTTCTACAAATCCTAAGCCTATAAATAGTAGTCTTAATCTCTTAGACAAGTACTCTAATGGATGTACCCTGCCAGGATGTGTTGCCAGCGGTAATGACGTAGCTTTTTCACCAATAAACTCATAGCCTATAGCCATAGCAATATCTTCTACAACATCAACCCATTTAAATACATCAATTCTATATGGAGGTGCTTCAACAACTACTGTATCTCCAATATTCTCCTTAATAACATAACCCATTTTCTTAAGACAATTCTTAATGCCATCAACACCTATGTTTACACCAAGAACTCTCCTACAATCACTAGATAAGAGCTTTAACTCAACTCCATGAGACCTAGGTGTTTTAATAACTGTTTTATCCTGCATAAATGTTTCTACAAAAACTATTCTACGGCTTCTACTACGTTCAGCTATACTTGTAGCCATGATAGTGACCATGTCTATAACAATATCTTTTGTTAAACCAGTTGAGTCTATAAGTACGTGTTTTGTATCAACAGTAACCTTTGTATCATCACTATTAATTATAGGAGGCATAGCTAGTATACATCCACTACTATCTCTAAGAACCGGGTACTTACCCCATTCTTTAAGTAAGTGTTTATACTTCACACCCTTCTCAGTCTCTTCAAGAATCTCAATAAGACTCATATCATGTGCCTCATCAAGTGGTGTAAATCTTGTCTTCAACGGATCGGCTAGTTCATAGTATATTGGAAACCTTATCTTATCAAGATCATACACACCAATACTAGCTTTCCTACGATCCCTACCATAGGTTATATGAAGCTTCTCCTGTAAACCCATAATCTGGGAAACAGCTTCATCATCAAGCTCTAGATCCTCTACAATAGCGAAAGCTACATAGGGTCTTTTTGGAACACCCTTATTATAAGCTCTATAACCTTTATCAATAAACTGGAAATCATTAACACCAATACCTAGTAGTAAACGAATAGCTCTAGCAAGTCCTTCAACACTAAATAAGTCAGGACGATCATGAGGAGCTTCATAACTAATAACTTCACTAGAAACTTCCTCAACTTCGCACTTAACACGTGGTAGAAGATCCATTATATCTTCAACACTAAGGCTCTGCCCAACAAGTCTCTCAAAATCCCATTTAGCAACAGTTATTACAGGCAATATATAGCACCATATCCTACCCTTATCCCTAAGACAATAAGATAATATAGATGTAGTACATAAGGATAACGTGTTTAAGACACCAAGATCCCTTATAGAAACACTAACGTGTCTATATACTAGACTAGATAGAATCCAACTATACTAGTAATAACTTATCTAAAGCAGGTATGAGTGAGGAAAAACTTTAGAATTGATCAACCATAGCTAGATCGCTTATCTATACTTACGTGTTATAGCTATTATTGAAGCCAATACTATAAAGACAACAACTAATGTAACCATACTCCAAGGCTCAGGTATTGGTGCTGGAACGCCTGTATTGTATAGTGTTAAGAGTATTATATCATATCCTCCACCAACCTTATTGAACGTATATGAGGATATACTAGGAGATGTTATAGTAAATGCTGGTGTGGATAACACATAGTCTATATCACTAATGAGAATGTACTCAATATCCTCTCCTACAACTACGTTTTCACTAAAGAACTTCCCCTTATGAGAACCACTATATCCTATAACAGCTATTATATCTGGGTTTATAATACCAGTTCCTCTTTCTAGAGTATCTAGTTCACCTCTCCATGAAAGCATCCAGTTCATACTAAGACTCTCTCTATCAGCAGTAGCTATTAGTATATCGTGTGAAGCATAGTTCTCACTACTATTAGCAAGAAACCCTGTAAACGATATAAGTCCATTAGACTTGTTAACGTATATGCGGTGTCCACATGAACTCTCAATACCTACAAGTCTATAGAGCACACCATAAGTTTTTAGAGCAATAGGTGATAAATCCGTCTTACTATACTTTAATAGTGAGTAATACTTATATAGATCTCCTGATGGAGGTCCGTTTTGGACGATACCTGCTAGAATGTATACATATTCATCATCTATTGTTAGAGAGTTTGCATAGAAGTACATATAACTTATACCAACAAGTTTTGCAAGCATTACATTCATAGCCAATATGCTTGTTAAACCAAGATCCATTTTACAACTGTTACAGCATACTTATTTTCAGATGCATTAATGTCTACATTACATAATATATACAGACCAGTATTGTCAGCAACAAGCTCTATATAGTGTGCTGAAGGCATATCTATCCTTACAGCATTATATGATAGTGTATTGTCTAACTGTACTATATACCCTACACCATTACCTCCATCAAGTAGTACGTATATCCTATTTCCAACTACATGGAGAGATCTAGGTGTAAAACCGAATTCAGCAGATATCTCTCTAACATAGACTACTGCTTGATTATCTACATCAACACCTACTACATAGCAGTGTGTATTATTATCTATATCTTCTATAAGAACATATACTGCAGTAGCGTTTAGATAAAAGCTTGTAACGTTTAGGTATGAATCTCTAACATATGATGACTCTATAGGCATCTTTAACTCAAGATTCCACTCTGGTGTACCAATACTGCTAAACTTTGACACTACTGGCTAGAGTAATGCTATACAGCATAGTATGCCCACCACTATACCACACACTACCACTCCAATCATCATTTACAGTACCAGTCCAGTATTCCTCAGAATTAGTAGGTACTATACTTGGTATTAGGGTGAATAGTATAATTAATAATAGAATCTTACATATAGTGTTATACATGTTCTCACAATAAATT
>Ga0190312_1000629_pt1 | contig 10708 bp, 11 predicted proteins | sample 487007910_MG_FD_165046 | JGI IMG/M metagenome (GOLD analysis project Ga0190312, IMG submission 165046) | Hydrothermal vent sediment bacterial communities from Southern Trench, Guaymas Basin, Mexico - 4870-07-9-10_MG | ecosystem: Environmental > Aquatic > Marine > Hydrothermal vents > Sediment ... | reverse complement strand
CCCCCCTCCCTTCTCCTACGCTCCCCCTCGCCCTCCACCTCTGCTTCTGCTTTGCTTCACGAGTTAAAGGCAAAGCATGTCCCTTGCCACATAATACGCCTTTGAATGACCGCAGGATGGGCATTCCTCTGGCGGTTCAGTCCCGTAGTGAATGTAGCCACACTCAAGGCATACCCAAGCGACCTCCTCGCCACGCTTGAACATTTCACCGCTCTCAACAGCTTCGTAAATTTTCCTGAAACGCTCCTCGTGGTGCTCTTCCGCTTTTGCGATTGCTCTCAAACACTCCGCAATTTCCCTTAACCCCTCACGCTCCGCTTCTTCCGCAAATTCAGGATACATTTTCGTATGCTCGTGTCTCTCGCCTTCAATCGCAGATTTCAAGTTCTCTGCGGTGCTTCCGAGAACAAGCGACGCCCCCGCCTCCACAGAGACGGTTGGGCTTTTCCCCTTCAAATGCTGAATCAGCTTAAATAGCGTCTCCGCATGCTCCTTCTCGTTCTCAGCGGTCTCAAGGAAGACTTTTGAGATGAAAACGAAGCCCTCCTCTTTTGCGATACTTGCGTAGAAAGTGTAGCGATTCCTCGCCATACTCTCACCAACAAAAGCACTTACCAAGTTCTCAAGCGTCCCCATGTCTTTCACCTTACCCTTCCTTCTCCCTTCCTTCCCTTCCTTCTCTTTCTCCTCCAACTCCCCACGCTGCTCATGCTTTCAGGCTTTCATGCTTTCCAAAGCCCGTGAATGTTGCAGTATGCACGAGTGGTGATTTTTTCCGCTTTTATGTTGAAATTTGCTTCGGGTGTGTCGCCAGGCTTCAAAAACTTGCGGAAAACTTCGCCGTCTGCAATGACTTCTATCCACTCAATGTAATGACGCTCTTCCATAGGATGTGCAACGCTTCCCACATTCACATTCACACCTTCCTTCGTCCGCTCAACCGAAGGCACATGCTTCTCCACCGCAGCATCAGTCGTGTTCGGCTCGCAGAGCCTCATCGGCTGCTCACAACACACAAGTGTTCCCGTGCCTGCGTGAAGCACCTCTACAACATTCCCACACACTTCACACTTGTAAATCTGCATACGCTCGGTCATCCCTCTCACTCGCTTCCCTCTCAAACCCTTCCCCTTTTAAAACTTTCCCTCCGCAAGTGGCGAAGCAAAGGAAAAAACTCGTGCAGGCAATGCATGCATCGCAAATATGACATACGCCTTACTTTAATTGAAACATCACTTAACATCACTTAAACACTTCACCAACCTCTTTATACCACAAAACAAAGTCAAGATGGCTCATTCGCACTCCTATCTTGCTCGCAAAAACCCTCATTCGCCTCTCTATATCCAAATATCGCTTCTTTGAAAGCGAATGCGGAATCTCCTCAATTACGCCCAATAACATCAAATTTCTGAGAATGTGCCTGTCCAAGATTGCGATATTCTCGCCGAATCCTATGTTTCGGAGGAAATGGCTCGCCTCCTTGTATCCGAAGCCGAGAATGTGCCGAGAAAGCCAATCCCTTGCGAAGTTGCGACCGCTTTCAGCCTCACAAGCGGCATTTTCAGCCTCTATTACTGATTTAAGAGCGGATTTTATGGATAATTGCCCATTATTTGAGAAAAAGTTCCTCGCCCCAACGATGTATTTCGCCTTTTTATGCCTGAACCTTACCCCTTTCAACGCTTCCGCAACCTGCTTCTCGTTTCCTTTCAGCAACAAATCCGCATCACGAAGTCGCAACACCGCATCCCAACAATTCCTCGCCTTCGTCTGCGGCGTGAGAATGCAAAATGTGAGCTCCGCAAATATATCTTCTTCGCTTCCTTCCGCCCACAGTCGCTTGAATTCGCTCAGTCGTGCCTCTATTTCATGTTTTATGTGCCTGTAAATGCGTAAAATTTCCGCTATTGTATCTTCTTTGCTTTGCTTCATTTATCTAATTTTGACCTCAATTCTTTCATTCTTTGAATGCTTTTTTGTATGTGATGCGGTGAAGCGATGTCCCAGCGATTCCAAAGAGGTCCGTCAATACTGCGTATTGCGTCAAGCGATATTTTTCGTGCATCTTCAAGCGAATCTGCAATTCCAACCGCACAGACGGTTCTTGAGGAGAGAGCGTAAGTGTTGCCGTCCTCACGAAGCTCAAGCGAGCCCGGGTATATGCGTAATGCGTCCCCATATTTCTCTCGCAGTTTGTAGGCTTCGCTCAAGTCCACTCGCTTGCTCCCACTGAACTTCTTGCGGTATCCTCCATAAGTCATCGGGACTGCATAAGTCACAACAGTCGCCTTCTCTTCGCATTCCACTCTTTTAAGCGTGCCTTCAAGCATCCTAAAGCAAACTTCAACGAAATCATCACGCAAAATAGGCATAATATTCTGAATTTCTGGGTCTCCAGGTCTGCTATTTATCTCCAAAATTTTCGCTCCATCCGCAGTATGCATGAAAGCAACATAAAAAGGCATTCCAATAAGTCCTTCATTCCTTCCATCCCCTTTCAATTTCTTGAAAATGCGTTCAACTATCCTTTCCTCGGCTTCTCTGTCGCTCTTTCGCATGAAAGGGAGAATCTCGCCTTTATCTTTGTAGGAGCCCATTCCGCCTGTGTTCTCGCCGAGGTCGCCGTCAAATGCCCGCTTGTAGTCCCTCGTTTCGGGAAGCGGAACAAAGCGGGAGCCGTCGCAGAAAGCCTGAAACGAGGATTCCTCGCCGAGCAGTTTCTCCTCAACGACAACATCGCTACCTCCTTTGAAAATTGAGATGAAATGCTCCCAGAGTTCTTCTCTGCTGCTGAAGTGGTCGCCCCAGACGCCAACTCCCTTTCCCGCAGCTGGTCTGTCAGGCTTCACCGCAACTTCGTCGTTGAAATCGTCCAACGCAGCGAACAAATCCCCCTTTAAAGCGTCAAAATCCAGTCGCCCGCCAGAAGTGCGGTAGTCTTCCCTGCGGAAGACCCTGAATTCAGGATTTGCGTCCTTGCAAACTGCTTCAATAAGCAAGCGTTGCCTGATTTTGCTCGCTTCAAGCGCATATTCCTTCGTCGGACATATCATTTTTATGCCCACTCTCGCCTCTATTTCATCTCTGATGCCTTCAATAATCGGCTTTTCAGGACAACATATGCCGAAATCTATATCATTACGATGCTTTTCCGCAAACTCGCATATCTTTTCAACGCTTAAATCCGGAATTACCGCATGCTTTTCAGCGATTTTCATATTGAATGGGTTTCGTTGTCTGTCTGCGATGAAAAGATGCACATCGTATTCTTCGCTTCTCTTCAGCGCTTCAGCAATTGCACACGCCCTCGAGCCGTATGCGACTAAAAGAACGCCTACATCCTCCATACCCTAACACCTCTTCTTTTCCTTTACTCCACCAACCCCACCACTTACCATTCTTTTATTAAGGGAGGAGCAGAAATAAAGGAGGAGATGGGAGAGGAGATACCGCCGCAGTTGAGGAATCAGCTCGCACAGTTGCAGCAGTTGAGGATGCAGATAGAGGCGGTGAGCAGGCAGCGTCTTCAGGTAGAGGCGATGCTCAGAGACACTGAAAGCGCATTGGAGGAGTTGGAGAAGTTGGATGACGATGCTCTCATTTACAAAAGCGTCGGCGAAATCCTCGTGAGGACGAGCAAGGAGAAGGCGAAAGCCGAACTCTCTGAGAAGAAAGAAACGTTTGACCTACGCTTGAAAACGCTTGAGCGTCAAGAAGAGCGTATGCAGAAACGATTTCAGCAGATTCAACAACAAATCAGGGAGGCTCTCGGCATGGCGGGATTTGAGCAGGCGCCACCCGCACCGGGAGGAGCTTAGCCAGCCGTTTTAAGCCTGCTTCTCTTTGTCAACATCTTTCAGTGTTCAGTGTCCAACCATACGACGAGGCGAAAAGAGCAGGGAGCAAAAGGAAGTTGAGTGAGAGTCGTTTAAGTGAAGGGAAGAAGGGAGAGGAGAAGGAGAGGAAGTAGAGGAATGGAAGAGAGGGGGAAGGAGGTGGCGTCGTAAGATGGCAGAGATTCCGTTTAAGAAGATAAGAGAAGGTGTGTGGGAGATTCCGCAGGATTACAAGCCATTTATGAGGGTGCCTGCGAGGGTTTACGCAACAAAGGAACTTCTTGATGCGATGAAAGGCGACCTGACGCTTCAACAGGTCGTGAATGTCGCATCGCTCCCTGGTATTGAGAAGTATTCGCTTGTGATGCCTGACGGTCATCAAGGCTACGGCTTCCCAATCGGAGGCGTCGCAGCAACAGATGCGGAGAACGGCGTGATTTCGCCCGGAGGCGTCGGCTACGACATCAACTGCGGTGTCCGCCTCATCCGCACAGACTTGACGGAGAAGGATGTGAGACCTCACCTGAAGGAGCTGCTTGACGGTCTTTTTGAGAACATTCCAGCAGGTCTCGGACTTTCAGGAAAAATAAGGCTCACGCAAAGTCAGTTGGAGGAAGTCCTTCAAGGAGGCTCCGAATGGTGCGTTGAGCAAGGCTACGGCTGGGAAGAAGACCTTGAACGCACAGAAGACGGCGGTAGGATTGAATCTGCGAACCCTGAGAAGATTGACGAGAAGTCAATGAAGAGGGGCGCACCGCAACTCGCAACGCTCGGCAGCGGAAACCATTTCCTTGAGGTTCAGGTCGTTGACGAGATTTACGACGAGCATCTTGCGAAATCCTTCGGGATTGAGCAGGAAGGTCAGGTCGCAATTTTAGTCCACACGGGCGGAAGAGGCTTCTCTCACGGCGTCTGCTCTTACTATTTGAGGGTATTTGAGCGAGAGATGCGTTCAGATAAGACGCTCTCTAAGATATTGCAGTTGGAGAGAGAGCTCGCCTGCGCTTACCTTTCGTCAAAAGTCGGCATGGACTACTTTGAAGCGATGTGCAGTTGTGCGAACTACGCATGGGCTAACCGACAACTCATCACTTACTTCGTCAGGAAAGTCTTCTCTGATGTCTTCAAGACGGATGCAGAAAAGCTTGGAATCCACCTTGTTTACGATGTTGCGCACAATATTGCGAAAATTGAGGAGCATGATGTCAATGGCACTCGCAAGAAGCTCTGCGTCCACAGGAAAGGAGCAACGAGGGCTTTCCCAGCAGGGGACGAGCGACTTCCTCCCGCTTACAGAAGCGTCGGTCAGCCAGTTTTAATCCCTGGTTCAATGGGAACTCGCTCTTTCGTCGCCGTAGGCACTGAGATTGCTGCGAGAGAAACATTCGGCAGTTGCGCTCACGGCTCAGGCAGGCGTCTCAGCAGGACTGCTGCGATGCGGAAATTCAGGGGTGAAGAGGTGAAGCGGGAGCTTGAGCGTCGCAATATTCTTGTGAAGGCTCGTGAGCGAACCCGCTCAGATGTGAGAAGGAAGCGAGGCGTCCCATTCGACAGATTCGGCGAGCTCGCAGAGGAAGTCTCCGCCGCTTACAAGAATCCTGAAGAGGTCGTCGCAAGCTGCGAGCTCGCAGGCATCGCTAAAAAGGTCGCTGCTTTCAGAGCAATAGGCATCATAAAAGGCTGATTCCTTCGTCTTGCCATTGCCCTAGGCGTTCTCCATATTTTCTCCATATTTATTAATAGAGATTGAAAAATTGAACAAAGGGAAAGGGATAAAAATGGTTAGCAATGGCTTCAGGGCGGAACGCTTCGTCGCTTTGCTCATTCCCCTCACTTTGTTCGGGTCATATAACAGGCGGACATGCGGTTCACTCCGCTCATCCAAACCCTTACGGGCTCCACATACCCGCCAGACGGTATCTGTCATTGCCCGGATAGGAGGTTGGAGAGATGAGCATAAAAAGAATAGAAGCGAAAAACTTTAAAAGTTTTAAAGAGTTGAAAATTGATCTCGGAAAATTTAATGTGATAATCGGTGCAAACGCATCCGGGAAGTCCAATTTTGTCCATATCTTTGAATTTTTGAGAGATATAACAAGTTCAGGCTTAGATAACGCAATATCTATGCAGGGAGGTGTGGAATATCTCCGAAACATGAATATAGGAGCCTCTAAACCTTTGTCTATAAAAGTTGTTTCTGATAAAGAGTTCAGATGGTTGGGACGACGGACAAAAGCAGGTTTAATTGGCATAGGAACCTACGAGACGATATATGAGTTTGCGTTGAGATTTAATAAAAGAGGTTCTGGATTTAGAATAGTGAAGGATGAATTAATTCAAAAATGTAAATTCTTCAGGTTAGAGAGAAAAGGGAAAAAAATTGTAGAGAAAGAAATACTTGGCGAGGGGGAAATTCTTATCTCACGTAGCAATGGAAGGGTAAAAATTGATCTTAACATACCGCCGAAGGTGCCACTGAAAAAGGAGGATATATTTCCATCATTTTTGCGAGAAGAAAAGCTACCAGAGCATACCCTCCTCCTTGAAACACCTTACTTTTTTATATCTATACCTCCATTAGAAAGTATTTTTAGTGAAATCTCAATATACGATTTTGATCCCAAATTACCTAAAAAAGCTACTCCTATCACAGGAAAAGCCGAATTAGAAGAGGATGGGAGCAATTTATCTATTATTCTTAAGAACATTACAGAGAACAGAGAGAAAAGAAGAAAGCTTTTTAATCTGGTAAAAGACCTTTTACCATTTGTGGAGGATGTCGATGTGGAGAAATTTGCAGATAAATCTTTGCTTTTCAAATTAAAAGAATCGTATTTCAAAACTCAATATCTGCCAGCATCTCTTATTTCTGACGGGACAATAAATATGACCGCTCTTATTGTTGCTTTATATTTTGAGGAAAAGCCGTTTATTATTATAGAAGAACCGGAGCGAAATATCCATCCTTCTCTTATTTCTAAAGTAGTGGAAATGATGAAAGATGCCTCAAAAACACAAGAAAAGCAGATTGTAGTTACTACTCATAATCCTGAATTTGTAAAATATGCCGGGTTGGAAAATATTTTGCTTGTTTCTCGCAATGAAGAGGGTTTTTCAACAGTCTCTCGACCAGCAGATAAAGAGGAAGTTAGAACATTCTTAAAGAATAACATAGGTATTGAAGAGCTCTACATACAGAACTTGCTTGAAATTTGACCATGTCTCCCTATAAACTGCTGTTTATATTTGTTGAGGGAAATGACGATGAAAGGTTCTTTAATAGAATATTAAGCCCAAAACTCCAAGAAAAGTACGATACTGTGATGATTATAAAATATGCAACAATGGAAAAAGAAAAAGTTAATGAGTTTATTAGAAGTATCAAAGCGATGGGAGCAGAGTATATTTATGTAACGGATATCGACAATTCTCCATGTGTTACCGCTAAAAAAGAAGAAACACAGAAGAAGCACCCGAATATCGATAAAGATAAAATAATTGTCGTGATCAAGGAAATAGAAAGTTGGTATTTGGCAGGATTGGATAATAAGGCATGTAAACAGCTTAAGATAAAGAATTTTGCTAATACTGATAATGTTACTAAGGAAAAATTTAATTCTTTGATTCCTAAAAAGTTTACTTCCAGAATAGATTTTATGTCAGAAATCCTGAAAAATTTCTCTATTGAAATAGCAAAGCAGAAAAATACCTCTTTTCAATACTTTGTAGAGAAATATGATTGCTAAACTTATGGGAGTATCGGCAACAGCAGATAACAAGCTGCGGTTCGCTCCGCTCACCAAAACTCCTACGGGCTTCGCATACCCGCAGAACGTTAGGCGAAATGGTTTATTGAAAAATGGAGAAATTATCTATGTTAAAGAAAGAAGATGATTTGATGGTGGGAAATGAGATGATGGATAAAACCACTAACAGAGCATATCTGGCTTCGGCTAACGCCTTCGCCCAAATCCTGCTTCGCAGGACTTCAGATGCGCTCGGGACGTTAGACGAAATATTTAAAAGCAAATTCATTAGGAGAGTTAGAGGAGAATACGATGGGGAATCTGAGAAGGCAGAATGCTAACGATGCAACGGGGACATTCAATCGTTCCAGGAATGTTGCTCCGATGTCTGGGTTTTGCACAAGGTTTAACAGTTGTAAAGGGGATGTGAGGTCTGGTTGGCATCGTTCAGAGAAAAATCTTTAAATACTCCGCTGTGTTGGAGAGTGAAGAAGCGTATCAAAATAAAAAGAGAGGGGAGGAAAAAGCGGCTATGGCAGAAAGAAGATTCCCGGTATGCTGCTATTGTGGAGCGTGTGCAGCGTTCATAGATTTCAAGAAGTATAAGGAGGAAGAAGTAGTGTTTGACAAGGGCTGCGGCGGTGGAACAGCGTCAAAAGGCTTTTGTTTCAGTTTTTGTCCCCGCTCGTTCGCAGCTTGCCGTTTATGTGAGGGGGATTGCCCGAGGACAGAAGTATGTGATTTCAGCCCCCGTGCATCCAGTCCTGAGGGGCGAATTTTAGGACACTATAAAGAGATAATAAGTGCGAGAGCAAAAGAGGAAGGCGTGAGAGAAGCGGGGCAGGACGGCGGTGCTGTAACTGCAATGCTTTGTGAGGCGTTGGAAAGAGGATTTATAGATGCTGCGGTTGTCGCTGTGCGGACAGAAGACTGGAAAGCCGAGCCTTTTGTTGCCACCACACCGGAAGAGGTTTTGCGTGGCGTGGGTTCAAAATATACTGCATGTCCTTCTGTTCTTGGCGTATGGGAGGCGATAGACCGCGGCTACGAAAATATCGCAATGGTAGGCACGGGCTGTAATATTGAGGCAGTGAGAAGACTTCAAGCGTTGCACGACCCTGCTTTAGAGCTTGACAGAGTGAAGGTCTTAATCGGACTTTTCTGCACTGAGGCTCTCTGGCACCGTGATTTTGTGGCGTTCCTCGCAGAACGGGGAATAAACATCAAAGATGTGGAGCGGTTTTGCGTTTCAAAGGGCAAATTCGTTGTGGTTACAAAGGACAATGAGCTCAGTATTCCGACTAAAGAACTGGAACCTTGCGTGCGTGCGACATGCAAAATATGTGAGGATTTCACCGCACAGCTTGCGGATGTTTCAGCAGGCTCTTCTGGTTCGCCAGATGGATACACTTCATTAATAATCAGGACAAAAGCGGGAGAGGAGCTCGTAAGTGTGTCAAGAAGCGCATTAGAAACGAAGAAGATGGATGATGCTGGTATAAAAAAGATAGAAAGGCTCGCTTTTAATAAGAAGATGAGGAATTACGGCATGATACTGGACCAGATGGGGATTTGTTCAGCGTGTTTAACCAATCCGTATTTCTTTACGCTGCAAGCAGGTGATTGAAATGGCAGATGTGTATGCGAATGCGAGGTCTACAACGGGAACATCCGTGAGAAGGAGAGATGTGAATGCGCTGAGTGGGATGTGTCCGATATGCGTGAAGGAGTGCACGGTGCTCTGCGAAATCGGAAAGAGTGCGTTCAGGGGACGAGAAGTATTGTATCCGGAGCCGGAGCAGTTTGGATGGAGCACTGCAGCGTCAAACAAGGATTACGGTCTCGATTGGTCTGACTTCAATATCCTTGCGCGGTTGCGAGGCGCAGAAGGCATCGAACCGAATCCTGATGTGGCGTTGTTCCATAATGTTGATATAACATCAAAGATAGGGGGCATTCCGTTGAAAATACCTGTGGCAATTGGCGCATTCGGGTCTACGGATGTTGCAAGAAACAACTGGTCCGCTCTCGCTATCGGTGCTGCACTCTCCGGAATAATAATAATTATCGGGGAGAATGTTTGCGGTGTTGACAAAGAATCAGTATTCACGAACGGAAAAGTGACGAAATCGCCTGAGATGGAACGAAGAGTGAGACTTTTCAAGGAATACTGGGACGGCAAATACGGAGATGTGGCGGTGCAAACAAATGTAGAAGACCAGAGGTTCGGTGTGGATGAGTATGTGGTGTCCAAGTTGGAAGTGAATATAATAGAGAGGAAATGGGGGCAGGGAGCAAAAGCAATAGGTGGCGAAATAAGAGTATCTTCGCTTGAAAGGGCGCTGGAACTGAAGAAGAGAGGATATATTGTGCTACCAGACCCGGAAGACCCTGTTGTTCAAGAGGCGTTCAGAGATGGCTTGTTTAAGACTTTTGAACGGCACAGCAGAGTGGGATTCCCAGAGGAGCGAGATTTCGTTGAGGATGTTGAATGGCTGCGTGGTATAGGTGCGAAACATGTGACGATAAAGACGGGTGCTTACCGCCCTGTGGATGTTGCGTGGACGATGAAAGTCGCATCTGAAGCAAAAGTGGACTACATAACATTTGACGGTGCTGGTGGCGGAACAGGTATGAGTCCGGTGCCGATGATGAATGAGATGGGCACGCCCACCGTGTATTTGGAGGCGCAGGTTCTGAAGTGTGCTCAGATATTGCTCCGAGAAGGAAAGTATGTGCCTGATATAAGCATGGCTGGCGGCTTCGTGAACGAGACGCAGATATTCAAGGCGATAGCAATGAGCAATTTCGGTAATGGCAAAGGACCTTTTGTGAAATCTATCACGATGGCGAGGTCGCCACTTACGGCAGCGATGAAATCCCTTTACTTCACGGAACTCGCAGAAAAGGGCAGATTACCGAGAGATTTCGCAAATAAATATGGCAACAGCCCCGAGACATTCTTTATCGTCGCTGATGAGCTGAAAAAGGAGTATGGGAGCAAGGTAGGTAATGAAATACCGTGGTCTGCGGTTGGTGTTTACACTTATATCAGCGAAAGAATAGGACTCGGCTTAAAGCAGTTGCTCGCAGGCACTCGCAAGTTCAGACTTGATTTGATAG
>Ga0190312_1000628_pt1 | contig 10720 bp, 11 predicted proteins | sample 487007910_MG_FD_165046 | JGI IMG/M metagenome (GOLD analysis project Ga0190312, IMG submission 165046) | Hydrothermal vent sediment bacterial communities from Southern Trench, Guaymas Basin, Mexico - 4870-07-9-10_MG | ecosystem: Environmental > Aquatic > Marine > Hydrothermal vents > Sediment ... | reverse complement strand
GCAGTTGCACAAGAAAGCACTGACTTGCCAGAACCGCCCTTACCCGTGTAGAAAATCACTCGCATGTCTTCTTATTCTATGCCCGTTTAATTAAACAAGTGGGATGCGTGTGGATGCCCTGCGAGCCGCCCAGCATTGAAAATTCACAGCAACAGGCAGAGAAGTGATGTGGCATGCAGCGACCTCAATATGCACATCCAATGCAGTTGTGCGACCGCCGAGACCCATCGGACCGATGCCAGTGCGATTCACTGCCTCAAGTATTTCTTCTTCTGCCCTCGCAACTTCCTCCTCTTCGCTTCTTTCGCCTACGGGTCGTAAGAGTGCGATTTTTGCGAGATGCATCGCCAAATCTGCGGAGCCGCCAACGCCAACCCCAATAATCGTGGGCGGGCAAGGCTTCCCTCCCGCTTCCAACACCGCTTCGAGCACAAAATCCTTTAACGCCTCGTATGCTCTCTCCGCTCTCAACGGTGGTAGCGTTGCGAACACGCTCACATTTTCAGAACCGCCTCCTTTCGGAAGCACCGTGATTTCAATGCCATCAAATTCTTCTGAAATGCTGAAATGGATGTGAGGTATTCGCTTCCCTACATTGCTCTCTTTCCTTATGCTCGTTCTCATGAAAGGATGCACGACATTACCTCGGAGAGGAATCTTCTCTGTTGCCTCTTCCACGCCTTCTCTAATGCCCTCCTCAATCTCACGAAGAACGCTTAACGGCACTGAAGATGCGCCACAACCACTCCCAACAACACCGCTAAGGACGCCGAGCCTCACGAAAAAGAGCGGAATTCCCGTGTCTTGGCAGATTGGTCGCTGTAATTTCGCAGCAAGCTCAACATTCTCAAGCATCGCTTTCAACTGCATCCTCGCCGTCTCGCTTGTCTCCGCCTCGTAAGCACGCTCAAGCGCTTCTCTCACATCTGAAGGCAGTTCCGTCTCCGCCTTACGCAGAATTTCCACCGTCGCCTCCTTCACTCTCTCTTTCAGCATTTCCCGCTCTTGCACTTTCTCTCGCAATTAATGCTTCTATTCTGCTCTTGAATTCCTTTCTCACTCGCTCAGCCTCTCTTATTCTACCACTCTTGCGAAGTTCCACCATGCGCAAGTAAATTTTCTCCGCCTCTGCATTCAATTTCTCATCCCAAAAGAATGGAATTTTGTATAAAAGCCGCTTTGGAATCGTTGTTGTTCCGACACCACGAGCCAATCGCCTTATTTCTTTTTGAATGATGTCAGTTTGCATGTAGAATGCTGTATAATATGGCGATATTTGCTCGTTTTTCATCCTCTAATTTCTATCCTGTCAAGGATTTGAGATAAAGAATATCATTTTCCACCCCCTACAAACTTCACTCTTCGCTCTAAATGCTCAAATTCCAGCTGACATTTGCGAAAACTGGCTATGTCCTCCGCTGCTCGCTACTTTTCACACTTGTCTTCGGAAAAAGACAGTAACGAAATCACTGCTTTTTCAAACTTTCGTTATTTTATTCTCTTTATTCGTGTATGTTTAAAAAGCACACCAAGCTCATCATCTAAATTTTTCAAATACTTCTCATGTTTTTTAACAAACTGCTGATTACAAGACCATATTTCTCTAATCCCACCATCATAGTGTAGTGAAAATAAATGATATAAGTCGACGACATCATTTATTGTTACCTTTTCCCTATATAATTTGTTTATTGTCGGTTGAAGCATATCAAAAAATTCTTTTAAACTCATTTTGTTTTCTACTATTCTCACTTCAACCCTTAAATTTTCTTCAAATTCGGGTGATACCCAATAAGACTTCATCTGAGAAGCATCAATAGATAATGTGTCAGAATCTTCCCTCAATATTCTCAAATAATCCTCTTTCCTTTTGTCTATTTTATTTCTTAATTCTACAAAAAATTCATCTCCGTTTGCTGAAACACCTAAGGTAGTGTCACTCCAGCGTAGGGTTTCCTCTCTTCCATACCAATTTTCTGCCAAAGTTTTAATGAATATTATTGCTAATTCTGCTTTGTTTTGAATTCTACGCCTATATGCTATATCCCTAGCCTTATCAAGGCTTCTTAATGCGCTTTCATAACTTTTTATGATTTGTTGCTTCGCCTCTATCACAGAATATTTGTCTGTTACAAATTTCACATTCTCCCTCATTGCTTTCTTAATTTCACGCTGAAGCGGAAAAGTTCGTGGCGTAAGCTCTAACAGCGGCATAATGCTTGAAGTTTCAAGTCCTATCTTACGTTCCATTCGTATCACCTTTAATATATAGTGAGGACACAAAACTAAAATACTCCACTGCTCCTCCCGTAGCACCTCTTTTGCTGGGATCGGACTTGATTTCCCGAGGAGGTGTTTCAAGTGAGAGCAACGAAGAGAATAGCAATCGTCGGTGGCGGTGTCGCAGGTCTCGCATCCGCTTACTGGCTCTCTAAACACGGCTTCAAAGTCAAACTCTACGAGAGGCATCGTGAAATCGGCTTCAATCCTGACGGCTTTAGGTGTGGAGAGGCTCATTTTGTGCGAGCAGAAGAAGGTATTACCCCTCCAAAGAATGCAATAAGTAAGGTGGTGAAGGGAATTCTGCTACGAACATGCGACAAAAAATATATTGTTTTGCCGAAGAAAGAGTTGAACGGCACAATGGTTGTCCTTCACAAGCCGAAATTTTTACGCTTCCTCGCAGAGATTGCGGAGAGAGAGGGCGCTGAAATCATCACAGGCAGAAAAATAAGAAGGAAGCAAGATTTGGGCGATGCGGATTTCATTTTGGACGCTTCAGGATGTCCTCCGCTGTTTAAACCTTTAAACAGAAAAAGGCTCGGCATCACATATCAGGAAACGATTGAAAACTGCAATATTTACCCGAAGGATTTCCTTGAACAGCACTGGCTTCAGCATGAAATGGGCTATCTATGGATTTTTCCGAAGGATGACCGCACTCGCACTGTTAATCTTGGCGTCGGTTGGCTCCTTAACACAAAAAAGAGAGGAAGAAATGCACCGAAAATGACCCCAAAGAAGTTTTTAGAGAGGTGGAAGCGTGAAAAGGGGGTTGAAGGCGAAATTTTGCGTTCTACAGCGGGTCTTGTGCCTCTCGGCTACCAGCGACCGCTACTTGCGGAAAATATCGTCTTTGTGGGAGACGCTGGCATCGGCGCTGACGAACTCACTGGCGGAGGCATCTTGCGAGCGTTGCACAACGCAAAGGTATTGCCAGCCTTCCTCTCGCTTGAAAAACGGACAGAGCGGGCTTATTTCAGAATGCTCGCAACAGAACCCGCTATGAAGCCTTTCCGCCTCTTCTCACTCGCTCACATCTTTAAATTCATACCTGTGCCAAGAAATTTGACCTATGCTGTCATTTTCAGGGCAACCGCAAGAAGACTTTACTCTGAAATCAGGCGAATTGAATGAATTATTATATCTTTTCAATCTCACCGCTCTCTTTTACCTTATATATCTCCAATTTCAAATGCAATTTTGAGCATTTTTCCTTCAATTCCACAACATCCTCACGCTTAACACGGGCAGATGGGACACCTACCATTAACTTGAATTTCCCCGCTCTCAGAAACTTCAATATCGGGTCCTTCCCAGCATTCACGGCACTTTCACCTACGACGCCAGCATCCGCAAAACCGTGCTTCCTCAAATTCTCCAAAGCGTTCTCCAACGACTTCAATTTTCTCTTCAAGCCTTTCAAACTCCTCTCCGCCTCAATTATTACGAGCTCTTCATCTGTGAGTGCAATCACATCAGGGCGGTATCCGTATCTGCTTATGATGCTTCTCTTGCCTTCAACGAAGTAAGAGCGGACATTTTTCAGCGAATTGAAAAGCACATTCTTCGTGATGAAGTGTTCTATGCTCTCTCCGCACTTCCTCCTCAGCTTGAATTCCGCATTTCGCTCAATAATCAGCATCCTTAACTCACGAATCGCCCTCAAAACTGTCTCACTCCTCCACTTTTCATATAATTTCTCCAATTGCTCTATCAATTCTTCAATAAATGCTTGCCGATTTTCAAAGTCAGGCTTGACACGCCCTCTTAAAGCACTTCTTTTTGCGACTTCGCAAGTTGCGACCTCGCTCCTATCTCTGTTTCCTCTGTTTCTCTTCCCTGTCTCCACCACATCCTTCTCCCTCTCCTCCGCTTCCTTCGCCCTCCGCTCAAGCTCTTTCAACTTCTTCTCTGCCTCCTTAATGATGACTTCAGGCATGTTCAGCATCTCAGCCACCTTTATGCCGTAGCTTTTTGTTGCACGCCCCCGCTTCAGTTTCCTGACGAACTTCAATGCACTGCTTCCTTCACCCTCGCCGTCGCTTCCGCCTTCAACTGCATCAAAATGGTAATTTACGACGCCCTCAACCTCCCGCTCAAGCTCCGTGAGCTCGTGAAAATGCGTGGCGAAAAGCACTTTGCAGCCCACGCCGCACATGTATTTTGAGAATGCCCATGCGATGCTTATCCCATCATAAGTGCTCGTTCCCTTCCCAACCTCATCCAAAAGGACTAAACTTCGCTCTGTTGCGTTCCTTATTATCTTCAGCATCTCCATTATTTCAACCATGAAAGAGCTTATCCCGCTTGAAATCTCGTCAACAGAGCCTATTCTCGTCAAAATTCTATCAAAAACGCATATTTTCGCCGCTTTTGCGGGAACAAAGCATCCTATTTGTGCCATTATCGCAATCAAAGCGACCATCCTCACATAAGTTGATTTTCCTGATGCGTTCGGACCCGTAATTATCAAAAATCTCTCTCTACCGCTTATCTTCACATCATTAGGCACAAAATTAACGGAAAGTTCAACAACTGGGTGCCGTCCTTCCTCTATTTCAACATCTTCTCCCTCATAAACTTTGGGTTTGACATATCCATTTATCGCTGAAACCTCCGCAAAAGATACTAAAACATCCAATTCTGCTATTGCATTCGCCGTTCTTTGAATTCTTCTCGTGTATTTTGCGACTTCTTCACGAACACGACAGAAAATATCGTATTCCAGAGCTTTTATCCGCTCTTCAGCGCTCAATATGCGTTCAGAGCGTCGCTCAAGCTCTTCTACTGTGAAGCGCTCTACATTCTTCAGCGTCTGCTTCCTCCTGTATTCCGCAGGAACATGCCTTAAATTCGGCTTCGTAACCTCAATGTAATATCCAATAATCTCATTATAGCCGACTTTGAGCGAGTTTATGCCCGTTTTTTCTCTTTCCTTCCGCTCAAATTCCCTTATCCACGCCTCTTCTTCTCGCTTTGCATTTCGCAGTGCGTCCAATTCCGCATCAAATCCCTCCTTTATGATGCCTCCTTCCTTCAAAAGTGCGGGCGGGTCTTCCACTATTGCTCTCTTTATAATTTCCTTTGCTTCGCTCACATCGTCCAATTCTTTTGAAATCTCTCGCAGTCTCCCTCTTTTACAGGAATTCAGCAGCTCTTTCACCTCAGAGACCGCCTCCAAACTCTGACGCAGTGCGATCAAATCACGAGCATTCGCAAGCGCAAGTTCAATCCTTGAAGCGAGACGCTCAATGTCGTAGAAGCGTTGCAGTCGCTCCATCAATTCATGCCTCAAGAATGTGTTTGCGAAGAGCTCCTCAACAGCATCAAGACGCTCATTTATCTGCGAGACATCCTTAAGGGGCTTCCTTAACCACTCCCTCAACTTCCTTCGCCCCATAGGCGTCGCTGTCCTGTCAAGGACGCTCAAAAGTGTTCCTTCCTCCCCTCTCATACGCAAACTCTCAAAAATCTCAAGATTTTTGAAAGAAGTTGCGTCAATCATCATAAACTCCTGCGGTTCATATCTCTTAACTCGGACATGCGAGATGTCTCTTCTGCAAATCTTCCTCAAATATTTGAGTGTTGCCCCCACTACTCGCTTGCTTAATGCTGAATTAATATCTATATGCAATCTTTTTAACTCCAAATCCGCCTCAACTTCATCAAAAAACGCATCTTCAACCTCATTTATGAAGCAATAAACCCCTATCTCCTTCTTCAATTCCTCATCAAACCCTCTCGGCATCAAACACTCCACAGGCGAAAACTTCAAAATCTCCGAGAGCAGATTCTCTCTGTCGGTCTCTGTGATGAACATTTCGCCTGTTGAAATATCTATGAATGTGACGCCGTATTTTTCACTTTTCTTTGTGCTTTCATCACTTTTTTCGCCGAAAACTCCCATGAAAAAGTTGTTCGTAACATCCAAAAGTTCATCCTCAAGCACCGTTCCGGGCGTTATTGTCCTCGTTATTTCTCTTCGCACTACTTTCTTCTTCGGCGAAGGCTTCTCTACTTGCTCACAAATTGCCACTTTGTATCCACGATTTATGAGCCTTTTTATGTAATTCATCGCTGAATGGCACGGAAATCCCGCCATCGGTATCTTCACTTCTCCACGAGAACGAGCAGTCAGCACAATCCCTAACTCACGAGATACGAGCTTCGCATCCTCCCCGAATGTCTCAAAAAAATCTCCGACTTGAAAAAGCAGAATGGCGTCCCCGCTCTCCTCCTTCTTCTTGAAATACTGCCTCATTAAAGGCGTCAGGTCTTCCCTTTCCTCTCCTACCCCGCTCTGCTCTCCCTTAGGCGACGCCATCCACTTAATATTACCCTTCTCCTCTAATTCATCTTCGGTGAGCCGACGGCGAGCGGAAACAAAAAGCATAGAAAAGTAAGAAAGAGAAAACAAAGAAGGAAAAGATGGAGTTGAGCAATCTACTTGGTGTCAGCGGGGATTTGAGGCTTGCGGAGGAGAGTTTTGAGGATTTGAGGTGGATTCCGAGGACGCTTGAGCGTATGCAGCATCTCAGGGATGCTGTGAAAATTTACAGCGAAGAGAAGGAACTCTTAGGCATTCTGCTCCACGAAAATCAGCATTGGCTACTACTCACCGACATATTTGCGGAAGAATTCCCACGAAGGCAGTTTGAAATGCTCGCAGCGAAACAAGCGAAGCAAGCGAAACAAGCAAAACAAGCAAAACAAGCGAAGCAAGCGAAACAAGCGAGGCAAGCGAGGCAAGAGGAGGGGGAGACAGAGGCTGAACTCACCGTAGACAGAGAGAAATTCGTTGAAGGCATCATTGAATACTTCTCGCTCGGTCTCGTTGAAGGCTTTCTCTGCGAATGCTCGTTCAAAGAGCGGGCTTTCTACTCTGCGGAGCGAGTTTCTGCGTTGAAGGGCGTTCTCTCTGATTTCCTGCGCAGCGAAGGAATAAGTGAGCGAAGCAAGACGGTTGAAATCTGCTGTGGAGACGGCGCAGCAACGATTGCGTTGCATGAGCTCGGCATTTTTCCCCTCACCGCCGACATCAACAAATGTGAGATTTGCAGGGGTCTCAGAGAGGGCGTGCTTTCGCCGAAAAGGAGCGTCGTCCTGAATTGTGCATACCTCTCCGCATTCTTCCCGAAGGCATTTGACTGCGTTTTCGGTTTCATGCTCGGAAAAATCACGCCTTTCAACCTTTTTGAGTGGAAGCCTGTGCTGCTTGACATTCCGAAGGCGCTGAACCCTGCAGGGAGCGGTTGCATCTTTCTGACATTCTCAAGCGAGTGGGAGGCGAAGACGGCAAAAGACATCCTAAAGGATTTCCAATGTGAAATCATGAGAAATGAGCATAGTGATGGCTATTTTGATTATTGGATTCTCATAGGTAGACTGAGGAAGGAGAAATAGTTACTTTTTCCGCAGTTTCCTTAATATGCGTTCTCTTCGCATTCTGCGCTGTTCTTCAAGCGATTCTATCCACTGCTTATGCTTTTCATATATGAATTTGCGTGCCATCTCTATTACTTCTCTTGAATCCCCTCGCAACACAATCTTTGGAACATCCTCATCTCTGATTTCTTGGTCAATATCTAAGCCGAACTTCTCCGCAGCCTCAAAAACGATGCCCGTCGCAATCCCCCTCGGAATCACTAATTCAAAAATCCCCTCCTCCTGCGGAATCTCTTCTTGTTGAACCCTTTCTTCTTCCCCTTCTTGATGCTGATGGCTCTCCTCTCCCATTTCTTCCACCTCTTTCTTCCTCTCACTAAATTCGCACCGAGATTAAAAGTCTTCCACGCATCCCACTGCACTGTCCCACTGCACCGCTCACAAGCGAAGTGAGAACGCTTTCCACTTTTTCAATGCTGGGAACTTAAGCGTTCCTGCGGACTCGTCAACGGCAAGAACCTCCATTTCATCAATCTGCACGAAATCGCTCCTCAAAATCGGCGAAAGGAATTCGCTTTTCGCTGCGACATTCACGGCGGTTCCGCCTGCGAGCGGAGAGAAGGCGGGAAGCACGCAAATGCGGAATCCTCCGAAGCGACCTCTGAGGAAGCAAGGCACTCTCACCCTCGCACCGACTCTGTCGCCTAAAATCAAGAATGGATGCTCATGTGCAATCACGATTTCCGCAATACCACGAGCCTTCGCCCACTCAAAAATGCGAATAAAGTCCTTGTTATGTCCATGAATAAGCAAAACATCTCCAATTTCAAGCGAATTGACAACTTCAACTTCTTTAAATCGCCTCAACGGACCCAGGAAAGTGTCATGGTTACCTCTCACGAGTATAATTTCATTCACAAAACTCAACACAAAGTCCAAAAACATGGGGACTTCCGCCCATTCTTGCCTGCTCGCCTCAGAGAAAACATGCTTCAAATCGCCGTTTATGATGAGTTTAGATGCACCTCCGCAAGTTTTCAACGCAAGCTCAAACTTCCGCTCAACCTCTTGAAGTTGCCTGCTCGGCAGTGAGATGCCTGCAAGCGAGGATTCGTAGCCGAGATGCAAATCTGCAATGCAAATCGCATCCTCTTCGCAGAAGAAAATTGCGGGAAGCCCTTCAACAATCTCAAATCGCCTTTGCACACTCTTACCGCTCACTTCCCCCATCTTCCCTCTTCTTTCCTCTGCTCCCCGAAGCACTAAACATCCAGAACGACCCTCGCCTTCCAGAGCGAGTCCTCACGCTTGACTTCCATCATATTGTAAGTAACTGCTTTCACGATGATACCTGAAGAATGTTTCGCAGGGTCAAATTTCCCGCCTATGCACTTCCCCTCAAGAGAAAAATCCTTATCATTCACTCGTATGTCAAATTTTTTGAACACAAGCGATTCTGATTCAAAGTAAAAAAGCATCTCGTCAAGCCAATCAAACATTAAACTGCATAAATCTTCCGCTTTCAAACGCACTTCCCGCTCCTCTTCCTCCTCTATTTCATCAATATTCGTCATGAAACTGAAAGTTGCGATTGCTGCGTTTGCGAAGATTTCCTCAAGCGTCTCGCCGAAGACCTCAAAGCCGACATCCGAAGGATGCTCTATGTATTTTATTCTCGCTCCTTGCATTATTTCTTCTTGCATGCCCTTTTCTTCGCTCTCCTCCGCCGTTTCGCCCTCCTCTGCCATCCCGCATTCACCTCTCAATTCTTTTCGCTCCTTTCAATTAAGGTCTGCTCGCTCGGCAGAAATTTTTTATTTCCCTCTGCCTCTTTTTAGGAAGGTGAGCGTAGAGCATGAGGGGAAGCAGAAGAATGTTGTTTTCGCTGTTGTTTCTCTCTTCACTGTTCTTCGCTGCTCTGGTGGCAGGCGTTTCTGCTGCGAAGGGAGAGCAACTGACACCGCCACTGCCGTCTTTTGGAAACGGATGCATTGACAAGCGTGCGGAGGATATTTACAAGATGCTCACTGAAGAACCTTCGCAAATAATTTTGTTAGATGTCAGAACTGAGGCGGAATACGAGGCTGAACACATTCAAATAGAGGGTGTAGAAACGAAAAACATTCCTCTTTCAGAGATAGAAGAGCGACTCAACGAGCTGAACAAGTCGAAAGTGCTGATTGTTTACTACAGAAGTGGTGCGAAAAGCAGGCAGGCGTGCGAGATTCTTGCGCAGCACAACTTCACCGTCTTCAACTTGGAGGGTGGAATAACTGCGTGGAAGGCTGCGGGTTACCCTACAACAGTGGTGCATCCATCCCCGACACATGTCCCAGCGCAGACGCCGACGAAAACACCGACGCAGATGCCACCAGAAGCGACACCTGAGACGCCAGCACCTACCGTGAGTGAGCATCCTGCGCAGACACCGCAAACGAGTCCTGTGGGCGTGCCGGGTGTTCCGGGCTTTGAGACAATCTTTGCGGTTGCTGCGGTCTTGCTTGCGGTCTCGCTTCTGCGTGGGAGGAAGTGGAGGAATCAGAAAGTGTGAAAGAAAGTGGTGGAGGGCGTGAAGACCCTTTAGCCTTTGAATGTCTCACGCACATGGCAGGTGTATCTGATTTTTCGCCACGATGCCGCTGTTTTTTACATATGTTTATTGCATATGCATTTATTCCATAGGATTATTTATAATCTGATTCCTGAAGGTAACACGGAGTAACAGAAAAATGCCGAAATATGCATAGAAGGGGGCGCCGAGGGGGGCGCTATAAAAATACCCAAAAAGGGAGGTGAGAAAGTGGAGGGAACGGAAAAGAAGCGTGTGCTTGTGTTGATGGTGGCAATGATTTCGGCTTTCAGTGTGATGCCGATGATTGTGAGTGCGCAAGGCAACCCGGGTGCGGGATGCCTATCAGAGACAAGATTTCACGGCACGCTCCATGGCGGAGTTTATTTTGAGCAGAAAGGCTGGTCGCAATATGGGCAGATGACGCAGACATTCAATGTGCCTTCGGGGACTATAAAACTTGCACGCGTATATACAGGTTTC
>Ga0190312_1000626_pt1 | contig 10727 bp, 4 predicted proteins | sample 487007910_MG_FD_165046 | JGI IMG/M metagenome (GOLD analysis project Ga0190312, IMG submission 165046) | Hydrothermal vent sediment bacterial communities from Southern Trench, Guaymas Basin, Mexico - 4870-07-9-10_MG | ecosystem: Environmental > Aquatic > Marine > Hydrothermal vents > Sediment ... | reverse complement strand
CGCCTGCGCCATAGTAATCCCTAAGGTAGCCCTCAACGTAAACCTTGAGCGTCTCGCCACCCTGCTCGATGAATGGGAGCCTCCAAAGCGAGGACACTTGGGCACCCTTAACCTCCTCGAAGCCCGTCGGAACCCTATACCAAGCCTTAAGCGTCACGTCGCTGTGATTAATGGTCACGACCCTAGCAGTCTCGTTGTAGCCATCGAAGAACCCGTAGAACTCAAAGCCGTTAATGGCGAGCGGCAGCTCAATCAAGTAGTCCTCCGGGTAGAAGTAGTCCTCGACAATGGCCCCCTTATACGAGTACCTGCTCGCATTAATGTGAACGCACATCCACGAGGGCATCAGGTTCCCAAGCCTATCGTAGAACTCAAGCCTAAGCTTGTAGAGGTCCGTTACGTTGAGCTCTCCAACACTTCCAAGACTGCCCGTTACGACTAGGTAGTTGCCGTCCCAGAAGCACTTTAATCCAGTAACATTGCCAGCAACAGCAACCTTGGTTGGAAGGTCACCCCTATAGTTCACGTAGAGCTTAAAGCTACCAGCACCACTAAGCAGAATCCTCATCCTGCTATACGGGTATTTACTGCTTAAACTTTCAACATCGAGAAGTTGCTTATCGTGTTCTAGTACTATGCTCCTGTTGTACCCTCTGTAGTCTTTCATTAAACTCTTTATAGCACACAGGAGGTCAACAGCCGAACCATCAGTCGTTATATTAAGCTCAAAGTCCTTAACTGATACAATAATGTCCTTGAACCTCACTACTAGGCTGTAGTTTCCTGCCCATAGGTTATCCAAGCTAAATGTCTTATTACCTATGAGTTCCTTGATGACTCCCCCACTAGTTTTGTTGATTAGCTGCAATACTACATCCTCATAATCAACAAGCCTTGAATCCAGGTCAACAACCCTAGCAGTAAATGCCCCATACTTTACAGTTATTGATTTCGTGCCGTAGCCAAGACTCCATAAATCAGCTCTCGTTCTATTTACTTCAATTGTATAAGTGCCCGTAGCATTGAATTTAAGGGTTATCGATGATGCGTTCATGTATGTAATGTTCAGTTCAACAATTGTTATATTGCCTACCTCGGGCAACTCTATGGTTAGCGGCTCGCCAACAAGCACCTCACTTGTGTCGTATCCTTTTGCATGCGTCCTAAATGTCCTGAACTTGTTCTCAAGCATAGCGTAAACCGTTAGGCTCTGGGAGTAGTTTGCTGGCTCAATCCTGTAGACCGAGTAGTTATGCGAGCCTATGGTTTCATTACCGACATATACTGGGCTAACTGGGTAGTCAGTTGCGTTTAGCACAAGATATTGAATAAGCTTAAAGGTTATGATGGAGGCGTTGAGGTATTCTGCTGAACCTAGCTCCACATTATGCGTTGCTGAGCAGTTGAAGAACTCCACATTAGACATAAGCGAAGCTGAAAACTGCGGGTTGCTACTGTATTCGATGAATACCTTGACGCCCCTTATGCCCAGCTCCTCACCTTCCGTAGTGGTTGATGTAACTGTCGCATTAATCCATAAGGTCATCTGCGTGCTTAAGTTAGCGTTCACAGGCAGAACGACCTCTGTCCAGTCCGTACCTATGGTTGCGTTGGTGAGCTCTGCTACAACATCTCCCGCAGAGTTGAGTACCTTAACCCATAGTTGCCTGTAGCTTCCAGTAGCATTTGTCCTAGCACTTAGCGTTATGTTTTTAACCAAGACTTCGGTATATGGCAGTGTAATGTTAACTTCACTCACAAGAGACGCTGTGTTCTCATAGCTTGTGCCAGCAGACTGGTAGGGGTTGGCGTAGACCCTCCACCCAAAGGGTGAGGTATGGTTTGTTTCATAGCCTGCCGTAGTAGCATTTGTTGCCGAAAATGAGTGGGTAAACTGAGTTGAGTTAGGAGAGTAGGCTATGTCATGCACTAGATATAGTGACTCCGAAGGGAGATAGACATACTTGCCAATACTATGTAGTGCCCCAACGAGAACCTCTGGTGGATTATCAATAAACTTCCTGACCCTGACCCAGTCAACATACCTCTCCCCACCATAGTCAGCAGTATCGCTGTAGTAGTGTCCTTGGCTAATCATAAGATACAAGGCATCGCTGAAGTACGTTGTATCAGCCGCCGAAAGCCACAGGGTTCCATCGTGATACCATTCCAAGCCACCTGTAGAGTTATAGATAAACACTAGCCTATGCCATTCATCTAGCGTCGTCCAACCCGTCGAAAAATCAACCTTCGCTAAATCAGTATAGCTCGTACCATCTATCCTGCGTATGGCAATATCAATGGAATTTTTGCCAGAAACAGGAGTCTGCCAGAAGAACATGTAGCCATACTCGAAGTGGGCATGATGCCATGCATCAGCAGTCGCACTCCATACAGCAGGAACTACGTCTCCATAGCCTATCATTGTGTCTGCATATTCTTCATCTACTGTTATCAGGTGTTCCATCTCAATTATAACCGATGAGTTTATGGGGCTGACACTTACCACCATAGCATTTGATGTAGTTCCTGCTGGGCAGGCAAGGTGAAGTACCCCTCTTCCACCATAGGTCGTCTCTTCAATGGTACACGTTGCACCCTTGCTGTAGAGCCACCACTTAGTACCGTTTTGGAGAACACCATCCTCAAAGTCATCAAAGAGAATGAAGACCTCATCTGGGTTGCTCTCTGATGTAGCTCCCGGATTACCGAAGTACATGTATACCCATGTTTCGTTGCCTAATTCTGGAATCTTAACCCATATAATCGCCCTTTCCTCAGTCTTGTTGAAATACTCGATATAGTATGGTAGGAGAGCGCCATTCTGAAGAGCGAACCTTATGTCTCCACCATCATCCTTAAGGTAGCTCCAGTACGGGAAGTTTGATGAAGTTAAGGTTATGTTTACCTGAGCATCAGTAACCAGTTCACCAGTCCTATTAAGCAGTATAGGTACGTAGTACTTCCACCCACTTAGAGATTGCGGTATTATTGGTGCCGGGGCATCATTGATTACGTTATCGCTAACTAGTGATGGGTCTTCTATGAAGGCTTTCGTAAAGCTTATATGCCATGAACCATCGCTAGCTCTCCAAGAGTAGAACACATGAATGTAACCACCATAGACAAAGAAATCGGCTCTATAGAGTCTCTCGGCACCTACATCACTAGAGGTTAATATTGGCTCGCCATACCCCTCCCAATTTAATCCATCCTTGCTCCTAAAGAAGAATAGGTGTATTGGAGCACCGCCATCCAACGTGCCCTTGGGGTTCATTGCAGCAATCATCCAGTACTCGCATCCAACCTTGCGCACTGAGAAATGCCATACATCCCACTCTTGACCTGCATATACCTGGCTAATATTGCACACTCCGACAAAGGTGAAGTTTAAGCCGTCACTACTCTCGTATAACTCTATAACTTTCCTTCCAGTACCGAGATAGTAGTGGTTTACCCACATCAAGAACTTTCCTTTCTCAGCATCATAGACTACTGCTGGAGTTATTTTTGACTCTCCAGGACTTGTAGGTGGTATAACAGATATGTTGCCCTGCCAGTTTATACCATCATAGCTGTACCATGCAATTATAGTATTATATCTAGTATCCCCAGTACCGCCAAGAACTCTTGAGTGATAGAGAATAACCCTCTTGTTAATTGGGTCGTAGGTTAGGTGGGGGTCAGCTTCGGCATAGGGATAGTATGATATTGGGTTGCTAACACCATTCTCAGTCCACGTTACAAGGTCGTTTGAGAAAGCAATTGATGGGTGCTCATAAGAATTATCACCAAATGGGTATGGTGTAAAGACCAGCATGTACTTGTAGCCGCTAATCCCGTACATGAATACCATGATTGATGGATGGACATGCTGGGTTACGGTTGAGCCATCGTATCCCGTTACAGCGATACTCAGCTCAACTCCAGGGGTTAGCTTGAAGGGTACCTGAGCTACAGCTACTGATGGGAGAATCACTACGGAATTCAATACGATTATCATTAACAGTAGATTAGCTGCATGCTTTCCTCTCATACTGTATTCCCCCATGTATATCTTTATCAAAGAAGATTTTTAGATTTCCCTGCCATCTTAAGATATGGGGGAAGTGAGATGAGAAGGACATTATCGCTCCTGCTAATACTACTAATACTTCTATCATCACTCTACTCGTTAACGACGCTAGCAGATTCAACAACAAGTACAAGTACAGCAAGCACTACATCGCAGACAGCAAGTAGTGACCCTCAGCTATCTGTACTTACGCTAATACCGCTATGGGAGGCACCAGCAGTTAGCCTAGGAAGGTCATTCCTAATTGCAAGCGATAATGGAACCGAGCTAGTGCTATTCGGGAAGAACTTCGCCATAACAGATTACTCAGGAAGGAGGTTTGCCGTTGACGAAGATGGAGGCTATATTTACACCATAGATGGAAAGCTACTCTACCAGATTGGTGTAGGAATCTACGATTCATACTCTGGTGTCCAGCTACACTCCAAGTTTGGCTGGCTCTCAGGTAATGGAAGGTATGCAGTAGAAGACCCCAACCTATATGGAACAAATGCTGTTGTAGTGGACCTCGATACTGGAACCACCATACCCGTTGACTGGGGAGACCTGAGACCTGTAAGCGGCACCTATCCTAGAGGAGGACACGTGTGGGTCAGAATGGACTATACAGGTGGCATTATCGCCGTTGGCGAGGCAGACCCCAACGGAAGGCTCCTAGTATACCGGTATGACCCATCACTCAACAAGTACGTTAGAATATTCACATCGCAGGAGTACGGCTACTGGAGAATGATTCAGGTTTCGTGGGACGGCACGTATATTGTTGGCGGTGTTTACGACCTAAACTACACATTCATATTCAAGAGGTTTGATGACACCTACAAGCTCATAGCACAACTACCGCTAAAGGGAGGGCATGCCTCAGTAACATTTACTGACCCCAAGAACCTAGGCTACATACTCGTTGGCACAACAAACGGCTATGCCCACATATTCAGGTTCGACCCAAGCACAGATACAGCAGTTGAGATATGGTCCGGAAAGGTCGGGACAGCAACGGGAAGAGTCTACTCATGCACTATCGTGACGCAGTCAGCAGCTTCATTATCGTTCGTGGGCTTTAGAGCCATTGATGGGGATGCCATAGTTGTTGACCTCAATACGAAGACTGTGGTCTTCCAAGACAAGGTTGAGGTAGGAGAGTCAGTATCCGTATCGCCTGCCGGAGACTACATAGTCCTAGGACAGAGGGTCTACATGGTAATTAAGTCCGATGTGCAGGCAGGGCATCCCAGAGTAAGGTTCTGGGGGTCAATGATATTTGAGCGTGGAATGCAGGATCTAGGCTCAACAATTGAGTTTAAGGCTCCAGCTAGGGACTGGCACCTATACTTCTATAGCGGCAGGGTTACGATATCCAAGATATACACGGAGGTAATCCCTGTTACGCTCACCGATGACGAGGACATCCTCTATGGCAAGCTTGGAGTGATGTACAGTCGGGGCCTCATAAGCTCAATGAAGCTCGTGGAGAGTAGCGGGAAGGTTGAAAGGCTTGAGATAGCGCCCATGGAGGTTCCCGAGAAGGGCTTTACTGCGGAGCACACGGTGAGCATGAGCGGCCTCTACAGCCTCCAAGCCCTCTACGGGTGGAACGGCCATGGGTTTGGCGGCGCCACCGTGTCGAGCGTAATGGTGATAGACGTGCCCTTCACGGCTCCAATGGACGCCTACAGCGAGCTTAACCTCACCTACTCGATGGTCATAACCGTGGCGGGCCCCGTCTTCGACATATGGAAGGAGCTCCAAGGCATATTCATAGGCGAGATACCGATAGGCGGGGCGACGTATGCGGCGGGCAAGGCCCTCGCATCGAAGTCGGCTCAAGTGGCCCTAATGAACGCAGTTAAGTGGGGCATAGCCAAGACCACGACGAAGTTCACGCCCGAAACCCTAAACATGGTGGAGCAGGCACTAGCCGCCACGGCAAAGGCGGCTAGGACCGCCGGCAGGATTCTCGGGTATGTCGGCGTAGCGCTCTTCATAGATGCGGGGGTCGGAGCATACTACCACTACGTGAACTACGGCAGCCTGAGGTTCTTCGTGATGACCCTTCCAGTCGTCGAGGACCCCTACGGGAACAGGTACGCCGCAGTAGTCCTCCTGCTCCCAAGGGAGGAGATAAAGAACTACTACAATGAGTACCGTGACCACCTAGACGCCCTAGCCGAGAAGCTCGGGTTCAAGGACATAGGCATTGTGGTCTACGAGTACGGCGACACATGGAAAGAATACAAGATGCTCCTTGAGTCCGGCAGGATAGTCACAGTAGACCTCAAGAGCGCAATAGAGGCGACCATAGCGGCGAAGCACGGCTACAGCCTAAGCCAATTAAAGGTGACGGGGGCGAAGATAGTCATAGAGGTGCTGGCCCACGGATCAGCAAACCTATGGGACTGGCTGCAGGGCGGAGCGAAGGTCCCCTTCGTCCTAACGGTGTCCGGCTCCTCCATACTGCCAAAGGCGTTGACCGCCGGAGGCAAGATCTACGACGACCCAGCAGTCATAGCAGACCTGCTGAAGAAGGTGACAATTAACGGCAAGGACTACGAGCTAGTCGCAGGCTCAACAGGAGCATACGCCGACTTCCAAATACAGTTGGGGGCAGACAAACTGGTCATAGACTTCGGCAGGAGGCTCGGGTACTTCGCCGACATAAGGATTGAAGCCGACGTATTGGTCAAAAAGGACATGCAACCGCTCGACGACTTCGGCTACGTGGCTTCGCTACACTACGACTGGGAGGACACGCTGATAAGATTGGATAGGATAGGCTTTGTGGATATGCCCTACCCGATGTACATGGCTGAGAGAACCTTCGTCTTTAGGTACGGCAACTTCACGCATGAAATAACGGATGCCTTTGAGCTGAGCCAAGTGGTAGAGAGCACCCTAAGCCCAAGCGGCAAGTTCTACTACTACATAACTAGGGAAAACACGATCTACATTGACCCGGCCAACGGAGGCATAATGCAGCCATGCAAGACATACATATTCAGGTACTTCTACAAGCAGCCACCCGACGTCGCATTACACCTATACCTTAATGGCACTCAGGTCACGAGCACCAAGGCTCGCCATGCAACTGTGGTGCTCAACAGCTCCAAGGCTCAGGACGTCGAGTATACGGTGACCTTTAAGGTCAAGACCCTAAAGGGGCTAAGGGAAGTGACGCTATACGAGGAGAGCCTAGCCGACACATTGCATTGCGAGGCAAACATATCGGCATACAGGAGCTACCTGATAGAGAAGTACGTAGACCTAGCAGTTCAGACAATGGCTATCAATGGAACCCCAGCCTTCGTGGAGATAACCGCCAAGATAACCAAGGCTAAATACAACTACATAAAGGAGAACGACGAGAAGACCGTGATTTACTACCCGCCTAGCGGATTGGTGGAGCGCTACGGTCAAAACGCCACCCTAACGGTCTACACCTATGATGCAATCAACGGCTCAGCTATACCTAATGCCACTATAACCGTATCAAATATAGCAGCAAGCTACACCGCCAAGACCAATGAGACGGGCTATGCCGTGTTCAACGTCACCATAGGTCTGTGGAACATCAATGCGACCGCAGAGGGATACCACAGCTACGCTACGGATCTATACGTCTACGGCAACATGACCTTCAAGATACCATTAATGCCCATTAACGCAACACCAGTAGTGGAGCCACCATTAAACACCTCGGAGAACCCGATAATATACAATGAGGCGGTCTACTGGTGGCTTTCAACCCAAGTGATTTGGAGTGACGGCGCTCCGTTTGAAAATGCAATAGTCACGATTAGGAACGCCACTGATAATAGCATTATATTCCAAGGTAATACTGATGGCACGGGCTATGTGCACTACCTGATGCCCAACGGCTCATGGGTAAAGGTTGAGGTTAATGCTACTAACCCGCTTAATGCAAGCCAGACGTTCTACGGCTATAGGGAGCTAAACGTGACCCAGCACTACTGGATCGTCTTCAGGTTGCCTTGGACGAGCGAGCTCTACGAGCCCGAAGTCATGCTTACAAGCCTCAGCGTAACCATACATAGGGGTCAAGGCTACTACTTCGGCAATGTGAGCCACCTCATATTAATCGGCTTGTGGACCAACTACCCGCAGACCATAACTTTGAGGCTTGAGCTTGTAGACGCCGAGACAAATGAGACCATCAACGCCAAGGACGTGACCGTGACACTTGATGAGGGTCACACATTGCTGATGGAGTGGATAGCTGTTAATGCCAGCAAGGGAATGTACGTTAGGGCTCACGCAAACATAACGAGCTTTGAGGCCGACACGGACCTCGACAACAACGAGCTTTGGAGCGGAACGGTGTTCTTGAAGCCTATGGTTGACATACAGGTCTTCGTTGTTTGGAGGCCGGTGGAGCAGAAGCAGCGCCTCACCATTCTGCCCGAAGACGTTATAGAGGTGGACATAGGGATCGTGCTCCCGATAAACACCAGCAGGAAGCCCGCAGTGCTCACGTGGAGGATCGAGAAGCTAGACCTTGAGGAGAGGAGGCTCAAGGCCTTTGAGGGGCGCTACGAGGAGATAAGGGCCACGCTGCCCGGAACGGTCTGGAGGAACGTGACCATAACCGTGCCTTGGACTTCAAGGCTCGTCATAACCGCAAATGTAACCCACGAATGGGAGGACTTCGGGTACAACAACTACATAAACCTCACCATACCCATAGACCCCGACGTTAAATTAACGGTGATAGAGAAGCCGATGTTCCTATCCGAAGGTCAAGCATTCACCGTGAAGGTCAACCTGACGAGCAACGTGGAGCCGGGAGCCGCAATGGGATGGGTCTCACTGATAGACGAGACCACCGACACATTAATCAAGAGGGTTCAAGTATCCCTTGAGCCGAGGCTAGCCGTTGAAGTCGAGGCCAAAGCCCCCGAGAACCCAACAGCCTTCTGGATGTTCAAGGTTCCATCTGCAACCCACACCTTAACAGCACTATTCGCAGGCTACGACCTATACACAGCCAACAACCAAGAAACCTTCGACGTAACCGTGATAAGCAACCAGTGGCTATGGATAATAGCCATCATAGTAGCGATAATAGCCATCATAGTCGTAGTGAAAGCAGTAGCACACACAATAGAAGAAGCAAGAGAAGAGAGAAGGAAGTTCATAAGGCGCAAGACAAGCACCCTCACAGGAACAATAGAAGAAACAAGAGAGCACTTCAAGTTCATAAGGAGAAAACGCAAAAACGAGTAAATAGCGGGCTCTTTATATTTATCCCTTTTTTATTCTAACTTGTGGAGATCCCCATGAGGAAGAAGTGGGTTTGCATGAGCTGTGGATATGAGTTTGAAACCCCTTGGCTCCCCTTCAATGCAGTTAGATGCCCTAAATGCGGTAGCCACAACATCCATAGGATAGACGATTATAGGGGGAGAGGATTCGGGCCAAGATGGAGGAGGGGCGTGTGCAGGCAGTAACACCATGAAAAACCGCTGTAGAACCTTTCAAGATCCCTATGGTAGCCTCCCCTACATAAATGACGAGCGGTTTTTCACTATATCGCCCCCTCCTTGAGGGCTTCATTAAGCGGTAGCAAAATCCCTACATCACGTTTTTATTTTTCCATCCGCCAATTACAATTCGAGGAGCCTTGTTCAAGTGTCCTTATCCGGGTTGCAACAAGCTCTTCAAGACTATAAGCAACTTAAAGAAGCATTACGCCAGCAGCCACTACTCGCTTACATGCGAAGTCTGCGGCAAAGTGTTTAGGGGCTTCCAAGGGAAGGTAAAGCATCAATCAATGATGTTCATGAAGGGAGACTTAAAGCACGGCGTCTTCTATTATCTTAACAGCTCCGAGAACCCCAAGACAAAAATGAAGAGGTCGGATGCTAGAAAGGTGTCTTTAACTCTCCTCGTTTTTAACGGCGACGGCTAACAGCCGTTTTGCGTCGCCCTCCTTGTAAAATGACGGGTTCAAGCATACCACTACCCCGCCATCCCTAAGACCCCTCTTGAGGAGCTCGCACCTGCGGTTACAGTCGTTTATGAGGTTGCACAGTATCACTGTGACCGACCCCTCACGGTAGACCTTGACGTCCCCGGGCGAGGGCTCAAGGCGCCTAACCGTCTTAGCTTCAGCCCTCCTTTTTCCTCTCTTCCGCCTTTTAATCATAAATCTCCACCCAAGGAACCTCCAAGAGCTCTTTGCCCTTCCAGTTGCATGGATGACCGACAACACGATATAAGCCTATTGCGTATGGAAGCCAAGCCTTCAGGAACTTGATTGGATGCTTCCTGAACAGCCACCTAAACGTCTTTAATGGTGCGTATAGCCCGAGTAGCTCTGAGTGGTCGGATGTAACCACGACTTTGTAGCCGAGCCTTAAGGCGGCATCTATCAGCTTGCGGGCGCATCCAAGTGCGTAAGCCATGTTCTTCTTATACGCCCTCCTAAACTCGCTTCTGGCCTTGCCGTCCCTAATAGCCTGAACGTATATCTCCCGGCCCGCAAACCTCGGGTCACCACCATTATCCTTAAGCCAAGTATCACATACAAAGGGTGGATGCGGTTGCAGGTAGTGGGCTACCACGCTCTCGCCCTTAAGCAGGTACCTCAAAGCCACCATGTTTACGTGCTCCGCCCTCACGGTTCCAAGCCTCT
>Ga0190312_1000624_pt1 | contig 10734 bp, 8 predicted proteins | sample 487007910_MG_FD_165046 | JGI IMG/M metagenome (GOLD analysis project Ga0190312, IMG submission 165046) | Hydrothermal vent sediment bacterial communities from Southern Trench, Guaymas Basin, Mexico - 4870-07-9-10_MG | ecosystem: Environmental > Aquatic > Marine > Hydrothermal vents > Sediment ... | reverse complement strand
CATAGATGGCGTTAAAATTGATTTTATTAATGCGAATGGATGGGCTTTAATACGACGCTCAAACACATCCCCAGTTATAATTTTGCGTATGGAGGCGAAAAGCGAGGCGGGACTGCGTAAAATTGAGGACGAAGTGATAAAAAAATTCATGGAATTTGAGACTGTTGACTTGAATGCAGATGATTATGTGCGAGGTATTTTGAAAAGACTACAAAACTAAATAAAAATAAATGAAAAAAAGAAAAAGAGGGGAAATTTGGTGTGCGAGAAAGGCAGTGAGGGTTTAATGCACCACTTCTGCGAAAGCCACCCTTCTCGACACCTTTGTTATGCGTATTCGCACACTTTCCCCTTTCCTTGTGTTCGGCACAAACACAACAAACCCTTCAATTCGGGCTATCCCGTCTCCTTCTCTACCCACGCCCTCTATCCTCACATCGTAGGTCTCGCCTACGGAGACAGGGGCGCTTATCTCTCTTCCTCTCATCTCTCGCACTACACACGACCTCCTTCTTCGCTTTTGAGCGATGCAGAGAAGTCGCTTCCGCTTCTCCCCTGCACCCCTCTCTTACAATTCCCCCTCTATATAAATAAACCTGCCGAGGTGTCTCAAGCAGAAGCGGAATGCCAATGTGTAGCGTGGCAGAGCGTGGCAGGAATCACCTTGCAGCCTTTGCTATCCGCTCCTTCTCCTCCCGCTTGCTTATTGCGTAGCACTTTGCGCCACGAGCAGCAGCGATGATTTCCTCTGCGAGGCATTCTGCGATGCTCTTCTTGCTCTTGAACGCACATCGCTGCGCTCCTTGAGCGATGAAAAGGAGTGCTTGGTCTATCCTTCGCTGCGAAGAGACATCTACCGCTTTAGGCACAATTATCCCGCCGAAACGCAGTCTGACGGTGTCTTCTCTCGGTCCCGCATTTTGAATCGCATCAACAAGCAGCTGAACTGGGTTCTCACCCGTCCGTTCATAAATAATGTCAAATGCCCGCTTCACTATATTGTAAGCCTTGAGTTTTTTGCCAGTATTATGCTCCGTTCGCATCATTTTATTGATTAATCGCTCCACTATGCAAACTTTTGACTTTACAAATTGCTGTTTTGCGTGCCTTCCTCCCGTGTGAAGAGCGGAAACTGGCGCTAAACTGATGTGCTTCGCCATCCCTATGTCCCTTATTTGCACTTCTGAAATGTCCCACTTACCGAAAATCCTTTTAAAAGGCCACTCTTCACGCTCCGCCTCCGCAGACGCTTGCCCCTCACTCGCTCGCTCCGTCGCCATTTCTCCCCGCACCTCTATCGCCTCAACCTCCACAACCTCTACAACCTCAACAACCCTAACAACCCAAACAACCCCAACAACGCCAACAACTCCGACAAACACGAACTCTTAACGCAAACGCTCACCGCATCACCTTCTCTTTCCGTCCTTTCACAAGTTCCTTCAAAGAAATATCATTAACAGCGACAACTCGGTAGCGAACACCCGAAAGGTCGCCGTAAGACCTGCCTTTTCTGCCACCTATGCCCTCAATAAGCACTTCATCATGCTCATCTATGAACTTTATCGCACCATCTCCGGGGCAAAATGCAGTAACTTGCTTCCCATTCTTAATTAATTGAACACGAACACACTTTCTAATAGCGGAATTCGGCTGCTTCGCCTCAATACCGACCTTCTCAAGCACGATTCCACGAGCCATGTGAGCGCCTTCAAGCGGGTCGCTCTTTTTCGCTGCGTGCAGCACCTTCCGAACATACTCCTCGCTCTTGCTACGCCTGAACTTCTTCCTGTCTCGCTTCTTCTTCCGAGCAGCGAACAGTCCGTTACCCATTTCTCCCCCACCTGCAGATTATTCACGCTTGCTCTCTTCTCTCCCTTTCTCCATTTCTCTTTCTTTTTCTCTTTACTTAATAATAACATCGTCAATATCTTGATTTCGCTTAAGCAGCAATTTAAGTTTTTTAATGCGTTGTCCGTTTTTACCGATTGCGATGCCCTTTTCTTTAGAAGGAACCGCAACATAAACGCATTTTTTACCATTACGCTCTGTAATTTTCACACCTCTCACGCATATAGGCCTCAAAACATTCTCAATAAACTCTTTTAAATCGGGAGAATGCTCAACAACCTCAACTTCTTTCCTTAACATCCTTCGCAAACGCTTTATATTTGAGCCTCCTCTGCCTATTGCGAGACCCATCTGCCCCTTCTCCACTACAACAATTATTTTATCCATGTCAGTAATGCAGTCCCTGACTTTCGCACCCGTGTAACTCTCAAAAACATTAATGAAACGAATGTCATCCGTGCTCAGACGAAGCGCCAATCAGCACCACCCCCCCTCTCCCTAATCACTCACTACGCTCCACTCACCAACTCTCCACTCGCTTCTCGCCACCCGCTTCGCTCTTTCCTTCCCACAGCCCCACAGCCTTCTTCCATTTTCTCTTTCTGCCATTCTTTTGCTGTATTCATGTATGCTGCACTCCATTCGCCCTCGCTCGCTGCATGACGCCGGACGAACTCTGCGAAATCGTTTGAAGTTACGCAAAGCGTTGAGATTGCAAATGGCTTACCGCAGACGAGACCGAGCTCACGATGCCCTGCGTTGTGCTCGTAGAAAAGCACTTCAGAAGCATTCCCCTCAGATGCAGCCTGCAAAATCTCCTCTCTCAGCCAAGAAGGGCAGTTCTTCGCAAACACAACGATCTTCGCCTCACCCGAACGCAACGCCTTCTTCGTTTCCCTCGCTCCTATTTTCACGCTGCCCTCCTTAAGCGCTCTCCTCAATTCACGGTTAAAAATGTCAGCAGTCGCTCGCATTTTCACACACCTCTCTTTACACTACTCTCCGCCCACTTCCTCTCCTCTTCTCTCTTTTCGCCTTTTCGTCTTCAGACGCCACGCCCCTCTCTATTTCCTTTTTTGTCTTGCTTTGCGTGCATGCTGAATGGTTTTGCGACGAGTTCAACAGCGCCTGTGCCGAGGCGGATAGGCTGCCCGACAATCACATTCTCGGTGATGCCTTGCAGTTCATCCCGCTCACCCCGCAGTGCAGCGTCAAGCAGATGCTCAACGGTGACCTCAAACGCAGCTCTTGAAAGCACAGATGCCTTCTCACCCGCTAAGCCGTGCCTTCCTATCTGCTTCACTTCGCCGTCCATCGTCATTGCGTCTGCAATAAGCGAGATGTGGCGAGGGTCTACATCCAATCCCTGCTCCTCAAGTGTGCTTAAAATCTCCTCAATAATCGCATTACGAGCCGCTTCAATGCCCAAAACCTCCGCTATCTCAATGATATTGTTTGTTGTTGTTCTTGTGAAATCCACTCCCTCTACTCGCATAACCTTCCTCAACGCTGAACCCTCCGTGAACAAAGCATACTCGCCATCTTCATCCTTCCTTATCAGCACCCTTTTTATGCCTTCTATTCCCTTTATCAGCATATTCGCAATCTTCTTCTCTAAACTGAGCAGTTCATAATACGATTCCTCCTTCGGGTAAATTCTAATGAGGTTCTCTTGCACATCCATCTCAACGCCCATCTTCTTCAACTTCTCCAAAACTTCCTCCCTCCTCAATCTCCGCTCCTCAAGCCTCTCTTCCCTCAAAGACACGAGAACGCAACGCTCATCCAAATCCGCCCTCACAGATGCGATATCCTGCACTCTCGTCTCCTCTATCGCAGCAGCGACTTCCTCCGCCCTCTCCCGCTCAAAAGCATACTCGCTCTCCAACTTTATCTTCATCGTCGGCGTCGACGGCTTCTTCCTCGCATCCATTATTTCAATAATACGAGGCAATCCCATCGTAACATACAGCGCTCCGACGCCAGCATAGTGAAATGTCCGCATCGTATTATGCGTAATCACGCCATCAAATGTCGTAAATGTCTCCAATCCTTCCACTGATATATCGTAAACATACGAATTCTCGCACTTCACAGCCTCTATCCGCTCTATCTCATCCCAAACTACATCCTCCACGCCCTCTGATACTACTTTTTCCGCACACTCGCCACCTTCCACGCCACTGAAATGCAAAAATTCCTCAAGCCTCTCAAACTCCCCACGAGGAACGACAAGCAGGTATTCCTCCCTTTTCTCCGCCCCTTCCTCTCCCTTCCCCTCAGCAGCACGACGCTCACGCTTCAGCGAGAAAACGCCAAATCTTGCGAGGAGCAGTGAGAGTATGTCCCTCAAATCCCTCGTTGGCATGCTCAACTCAACGCCCTCCTCCACATGAGTGGCTGCAAGCTCCGAGAAAAGATTACGAAGCAATCCGCACAGAAATCCCTCATTCGCACTCAACACGAAAGAAAGCAATCTTGCATCTAATGAAGCCTCCGATGCCTCCTCATTATACCTGCCAACAGCATAGTCCCTCTCCCTACTCGCCTCCTCACTCAACACGACATCCAACGCTGTCCTTTTGTCGCTGTCGCCATCGCTGTCGCCATCGCTGTCGCCGCCGCTGTCGCCGCTTGCTTGCTCGCCCACTCGCCGCAGCCCCCAATACTCAACCGCAGACACACGGTTCAATGGCAGACGCCTCAAAACCGGAATCTTGTCGCCCTCTTTCAGCGTGCTTCCCGCAACTGCGATGATTTCGCCGTCCTTCTTTGTGACGAATGAGTGGAATGGCGTCGCCGTTATTTCTCTACCGGATTTCGTCCTTATTCTCAGCAATTCACCCGAAAATTTATGCCTTATGCAGCTCTTAACTCGCTTCCACCGCAACCTCCCGTCCTTATCAAGACTCAAAACGAATGGAGTTGCATCACTTTCAGCGTCAGTTCTCACTAAATCACAAACTTCCGCATCTCCTATCCGAATAGCACCAAATTTTGATATGCAAGCGTCAACAAAATCGCCTATCTCTCGCACAACCAAACGCTCTTCGCTCTCTCTCTTTTCCTCCGCCGCCCCTCCACCTCTCGTCATCAAAAGAATGCGCTCCCAGCCAGGCAGCGACATCTGCGTGCCGGGTTCGCCGATGCTTTGAGCTGCGACGATTCCTACGGCTTCATTCGGCTCAACACGCATGCGCTCGTATTCCCGCTCCGCTCTGCTTATCACACGCTCAACCGCCTCTTTCGTGAGTTTCTTCCGCAAAGGACGCAATTTCCTTCTCAATCTCTCCCGCAAACTCACCGGAAGACTGCTTCGCAGCAGACGCTCCTCAATCTCGTATGTCTTGACCTCACCCTCTTCATCCCTGAAAACGAAGCGGAGAATGTCCAACGCCTGCTCCTCATTCGCACCCTCTTCAATAAGCGCATCCGCATCCAATTCCGGAATTTCCGCAACCTCAAAGTCCTGACGCAGCAGCGATGTCCATTTCTCCATGCTCGCTCCTATTACCGTGAGAATATCCTCACGAGCCTCCCCTTTCTCCTTCTCCTCCTCCGCTTTCGGCTCTTCCATCCATGCATCCTCGCCCGGACGAATGAAGCTTTCGCCTAACATTTCCGCCGACACACTCGCCCCTTATTCTCCACTTCTCCCCCCTCCGAGCACATTCGCAAGCTCTTCCTCCACGATTTCCTCAATATGCCTCTCATACCTGCTCTTTGAAGGGTCTACGCCGTCGTCCCCGTATGAAAACTGCACGATTCTTCCTCTTGCTTCCCTGACGGTGCCGTCGTAGCGCACGGAGAGGTCTTGCAGTGCATTAATCATCCTACGCTGGAAGTATCCGCTCTGCGATGTCCTTACCGCCGTGTCTACGAGACCTTCTCTGCCGCCCGCTGCATGAAAGAAATATTCAATCGGCGAGAGACCGTCCTTGAACGAGGATTTCACGAAGCCTCTTGCGAATGCGCTCAAGTCTCCTCGCTTGAAGTGCGGAAGCGTGCGGTCTTGGTAGCCCCGCTTCACTCTCTCGCCTCTGATTGCCTGCTGACCCACGCAAGCGCTCATCTGCGTCAAGTTCAGCATTGAGCCTCTCGCTCCTGACTTCGCCATAAGCACCGCAGGATTCTCCACATCCAAATATTTCCCTGCAATCTCTCCTGCGTCGTCTCTTGCCCTACCTAACTCCTGCATCACGAGTAGCTCAAGCGTCTCCTCCTCCGTTCTCCCAGGTAAAGGCTCAAGCTCACCCACCGAATACGCAGCGAGCAGCTCCTCAACCTTCTTCGTCGCACTTTTCAAGATTTCCTCACGAATGATTTCCTTCGCCTCACCCGGCAAATCAGAATCGTCAATACCATAGGTGAAACCCCGCCTCATTATGTAGTTTATTGCGAGTTTTGTGAACTTATTTATGAATTCTTTTGCTGCTGATGCCCCTTTCTTCCTGTAAATCTCGTCAATAATCTCTCCCTTGAACGCTCCAACCGCTTTATCGTCAATCACTCCGCACAATAACCGCCCATTTTCTATCACAACAAACGCATCTCTCTCACATTCCTCCTCCTTGCACCTCTCGCCTCGCTCGTAACACTTCTCACAGAACTTCGCCCTGAAACGCATGTTCAAATCCGCAGGAAGAAGCATGCTGAATATCTGCTTTCCCGTCCAGAAAGGCTCCCCATTCTCGTCATAACCGGCAGGAGCAGGCAAATCTTCAAAATCAATACCACGCAGGAACTCCAGCACCTCCTCCTTCTTGAATCGCTTCTCGCCGTGCGTGAGCATGAACATACCCGTTATGTGGTCGTGTAGCCCTCCGATTATCGGTCTGCCGAAGCGTGGTGATATTATATTCTCCTGAACTTCCATCAATATTTTCGCTTCCGCCCTCGCCTCTTCCGTCTGCAAGACATGTAAGTTCATCTCGTCGCCGTCAAAATCCGCATTATAAGGCGGACAAACGGCAGGATTCAACCTGAAAGTCTTTCCCGGCATCACTTTCACATAGTGAGCCATGATGCTCAAGCGGTGTAGCGAGGGTTGCCTGTTGAAAAGCACAATATCGCCGTCTCTCAAGTGTCGCTCAACCTTCCAGCCGACATCAAGCTCGGATGCGAGTGTCTCCCTGTTCTTTTCCGTGATTTTCAGCTTCTTTCCATCAGGTCTTCGGACATAATTTGCGCCCGGATGTTCGGTGCCTCTGCGAACCGTCTCACGCATTTCCTCCAAGTTGCGAGGCGTCACATGAACCGTCACGGTGAGCTCCTTCGCTATTTGCTCTGGAACGCCCACTTCATCTATGCTGATGTTCGGGTCTGGCGAGATGACCGTGCGAGCGGAGAAATTCACCCGCTTACCTGAGAGCGAGCCTCTGAAGCGCCCTTCTTTTCCTTTCAGCCTTTGAGCGATTCCCTTAAGAGGTCTTCCGCTCCTGTGCCTCGCAGGCGGAACACCTGGCATCTCGTTGTCAAGGAAGGTCGCCACATGGTATTGCAGCAGCTCCCACAAATCTTCAATAATAAGTTGAGGGGCGCCCGCATCTCTGTTCTGAATGAGCCTTTGGTTTATACGAATAATGTCAACGAGTTTATGTGTGAGGTCGTCCTCGCTTCTCTGACCAGTTTCAAGCGTGATTGATGGGCGAGCAGTCACAGGCGGAACAGGTAAAACAGTGAGAACCATCCATTCAGGACGAGCACTCTCCGGGTCCATGCCGAGAAGGCGGACATCCTCGTCCGGAATCCTCTCAAGGCGCTCCCTGACATCCGTGGGCATCAGCCTACGCTTCTTCACTTCGCCCCCTTTCTCGCCCTCAACTTCGTAAAAAGCAGCGGGCTTCTCAAGCGTGATGCGGGCCTGACGCTCTCCGCAGAAAGGACATTCAGAACGAGATGATGCGGTCTTCAGCACTCGCTTCACGACTTCCTCAAACACATCCAAATCCCCTCTCTCACGAGCCTGCTCAATCTCCTCCATGAATTCCTCTCGCTCCACATCCGCAAGAAGAACCCTACCGCATGCCCTGCAAGTTGCGCTCAAAATCTTCTGAATCCGTTTCACGAACCCTATATGGATGACCGGCGCAGCAAGCTCAATATGACCGAAATGACCGGGGCATTCGCCCATCCGACCTCCGCAAGTCTTGCATCTCAACCCAGGGTCAATCACGCCCAAACGCTGACTCATCAGCCCAAATTCTATCGGAAAGCCATCCTCGTCGTAAGTGTCAGGTGTGATTATCTCCGCTGCACTCATCTTACGAATCTCCTTCGGCGAAAGGAGACCGAATTTTATGCTCTTTATCCTCTTTAACGGCATTTCTCACTCCTCCCTCACATCCGCCTCCTCATGCCTCTCCTGCCTCTCTTCCACCGCACGCTTCTTCCTGTCCCATCTGTCCGCCGCTCCCACCGCTCATCCGTCTCATCGCCGACCGACATTCAAACCGCATCCTCAAGCTCAAGCCTTGCAGCGATGCACATCGCTTTCAACTCATCTAAAAGCAATTTGAACGCATAACTCATCTCAACAGGATAAATATCCACATCTGATTCACAAAGAGGGCAGTATGGTGAGCCTGTCCTGCTGTCGTAAGAGGCAATCATTCCGCACTTCGCACACACTAATTCCACTACCTTGTCCGATTCGTCAAGCAAACGGTCTTTTAAAGCGACCGCAGCGCCGTAACCGATTAAAACATCTCGCTCCATCTCTCCGAAACGAAGACCGCCCTCACGAGCCTTTCCCTCTGTGGGTTGCCTCGTGAGTATTTGAACGGGACCACGAGCACGAGCCTGCAGCTTCGCAGAGACCAAGTGGTAAAGCTTCTGGTAGAAGACAACTCCAACGAAAATGTCCGCTTCTATGCGTTTGCCCGTCCTTCCGTCCCACATGACTTCCTTTCCCGTGTGTGAGAATCCAGCACGCAAGAGTGCTTCTCGCAAATCCTTCTCCTTCTCACCAGCGAAGGCGGTTCCGTCCACGAATCTGCCTTCAAGAGCGGCGACCTTACCGCCAATCATCTCCAAGACATGCCCGACGGTCATTCGAGAAGGAATCGCATGCGGGTTGATTATCATGTCAGGCGTGATGCCATTCTCGGTGAAAGGCATGTCCTCTGGCGGAAGAATGAGTCCGACGACGCCCTTCTGACCGTGGCGAGATGCGAACTTGTCGCCTATCTCTGGAATCTTCTCCTCTCGCACTCGCACCTTCGCAAGTTTCCTGCCATTTGAAGATTCCATCAGAATGACCTCGTCAACAATACCGCTCTCTGAAGGTCTCACGCAAACAGAAGTGTCTCTCCGCTCCAAAGGTCTCAAGAGTTCAGCAGATTCCTCCAAGAATCTCGGAGGCGATGTCCTTCCTATGAGAACATCGTTACCCCCAACCTCAACTTCTGGCGAAATGACGCCGTCCTCGTTCAGATGCCTGTATGCATCTGCAGAACGCAAGCCTGTTACCTCTTGAGGAATCTCAAACTTGTCTTCCTCTCCGCCGGGGTAGCGACCCTCCTCCGCCTCGTATGTTCTGAAGAAGTGGCTGCGTGCCATTCCCCTGTCAAGCACTGCCCTGTTCAAAATCACCGCATCTTCCATGTTGTAGCCCTCGTAGCTAAGAACCGCAACAACAAAATTCTGACCCGCAGGTCGCTTCTCATACGCAATCATGTCTGCGGTTTTTGTTCTCACGAGCGGCTTCTGCGGGTAGTGCAAGAGATGCAACCTTGAGTCCGTCCTTTTTCTGAAGTTCGCAGCAGGAAGACCCAAGGACTGCTTCTCCATCGCACAGCCCATCGTGTTTCGTGGCGATGAGTTGTATTCTGGATACGGAATAAGCCCCGCTGGAATGCCCAAAATCAGCGAGGGGTCTATCTCAAGATGCGTGTGTTCCTCGCTCAAATCTTCCTCGTTGATGGCAATAAGCGCATTTTCTTCCTCTTCCGCATCCAAATATTCAATCACACCCGCATGAACAAGGTCTTCAAACGAGATTTCGCCCCGCTTCAAACGCTCAATATGCTCCTCAGTAATGGCGGGCTTGCCATTTTCAACCACAATCAGCGGTCTGCGAGCACGCCCAGCGTCTGAATTTATGAGTATTTCCTTGCGGTCTTCGTAGTAAGCAATATTCACTTGCGGTGAGATTTCTCCTCTTCGCCTTCGTTTCCTGAACGCTGCGACGAACTCTTCAGGCGTTGTGGTGAAGCCGACAAGCTCACCGTTCACGAACACTCTTGCTCTCCGACCACGAGGCGCCTCCCTCGGCGAAATCAGCCCAAGCTCCTTAAGCACATCCATGAGCTTTTGTGAATGCTCCTTACTGATGCCAACGGAGACTTCCACCATTTGAGAGAGGTTCTTCACAAGTCCGCAGTTGGGACCTTCAGGCGTCTCCGTCGGGCAGAGCCGTCCCCATTGCGTGCCGTGCAAGTCTCGTGCCTCAAAGTGCGGTTGCGACCTTGAGAGCGGTGAGACAACTCGGCGGAGATGCGATATTGTGCCGACATAATTGCTGCGTTCAAGCAATTGAGAGACGCCGACACGACCTCCCGTCCAGTTTCCTGTTGCGAGTGCGTGCTTTATGCGCTCTGTGAGGACATCCGCACGAATGGCAGTCGCAATCCTGAGCTCACGACCCCTTATATGAGCACGCTCAAGCTGATATCGCATGTCTTTCACGAGCCTGCTGAATGAAACCCTGAACAAGTCTTCAATGAGGTCGCCCGCAAGCTTCAATCGCTTGTTCGCATAGTGGTCCCTGTCGTCTTCAGGTCTTCGCCCCAAATATAACTCGTAGCAGGCTTCAGCCATTTTTCCGAGGTAGTGAGCCTTCGCAATCCTGTCGTCAAGATGCGGAAGCAAATATCTGTCAAG
>Ga0190312_1000619_pt1 | contig 10808 bp, 5 predicted proteins | sample 487007910_MG_FD_165046 | JGI IMG/M metagenome (GOLD analysis project Ga0190312, IMG submission 165046) | Hydrothermal vent sediment bacterial communities from Southern Trench, Guaymas Basin, Mexico - 4870-07-9-10_MG | ecosystem: Environmental > Aquatic > Marine > Hydrothermal vents > Sediment ... | reverse complement strand
TATCTGACTGGTGAAGCGAGAGAATACTCACTGCATGGGGAGTTGGTGAGGAAATTTATGTTTGATGCTGACTTGGGTAGGGATCTACTCGGGATGCTACGTAAAGCCAGCCTATCAATAGCCTTAACGATCTTTGTGATTATCGATGTTTCTCATATACTGCTACCTATTATTTTTGATTATCTACGAATCGAAATGTCTGGTCTATATATGTTGTTTCTTATTCTCTTTCTAAGCATCCCTGCGTTCCTACACTACTTTGTTGTTGATGCGAAAATAACCAATCTTCGTATTCCTAAACTTAGAAGCAATACAGGTGAGATCGCCATACCAACATATAGAGGTTTTAAGCTCTTCCTGAGAATATACCGAGACTCAAGAATCGTTGAGGAGATTCCTATACCAATGGGGATCTTGGGGAGCATCGCGGGTATTGCTATTAGCCCAGACATAGTATTCATTTGGGGAACAAAGAGGCTAGTTATCTATAGACGCTTAGGCGAAATCATGAATATCAAGAAGATAAAATTTGTCTACGACGCTGTTATCTCAGCGCGCTCAATACTCATCCTCAGCATTGCTAGAAAAGGCCTCCGATTTCTCAATGTTTTATATAAGTATTTTCCTAAGGCCGATGTGTCAGAGAGAGTAATGGTTCTTAAAGATGCTGCAACCTTCCTTGGTGTAGTAGAGAATAGAGTTTACATCGCGACAAAGAGCCGCATCATGAGTATTAGATACTAAGAATAACATACATTAAATTACCGTTACCTTATCGCGACCGAAACTCTTTTCGAAAATATTAGTTTTATTATTTGGGTCGCTATTCTGTATTTCTTGAATTATTTGTTGTTATGTATGGTATTCCTCACAAAGATGGTATTTTTTGGTCATCGAATTAATGTGAAGACCCCGAGGGGGGAACTAAGCCATAAAATTTGCCACTCAGTAAAGTAGAGTTAGTCCACAACGTTGTGATATACAAAAATAGGGTTATTCAAACTACTTCCTTAAGCCACGTATTATGACTCTTACTATGTATGGGCCTATTATCAATAATGCTATTGGTATGGCTATTATTATGAAGGCTACACTTTGGAATACTGGTATTGTTGAGAATGCGCTCAGTCCCAGTATGCCGAGAAACACTAGTGTTCTTATCCTTATCCCACCAGATATCCTATCTAGTTGGTAGTCGATCTCCCTCGTTATTATTTCCTCGGGGACGTTAGCCTCATAGAAACTCACAATCCTTTTTGTTGTGTCTCTTATATCCCTATACGAGTTCACTATTATTGCCAAGAAGACAGATGTGTATGCTGATAAGAAGCTTACCATTAGTGTTGGAGCTCTCAGTGGCCCCCAGCTTGATGTATTCTCCAGTATATATTCCTGTGTCCACTCTATGTATTGGCATAGGTATAGTATCCCCTGCAGGATCACAATGGGTATTATGAATATCACTACTAGTAAGAATATCCTACCCATACTAAATCTCTTTGTCGTGAATGAACGTAGGGCTGAGCTATATGTCATTATACCACATAGCACTATTGATAATATTAGTGCAGCCACCAAAAGCAATATCCCCAACCCTGGATTAATAACTGGGTGTCCAATAATTTGGGGAAGTACAATCCCTAGGACAAGCGAAGCAACAATGAATGAAGATATTAGATATGTGATCCACAAAATCCTTCTTAACACTTTCCATGGTTCGCGTTTCAAGCCCTTCATAATCCTCAGATGGACAATAGCCACAGCAACAGAGAATATAAGAACCGCGATGCTGAGCTCTATGAGCTGCCTAAACCCAAGACGTACATCTGGTGCACGCGAGTGAAGATATACCTCCAGATCACCAATACTAATGTTCATATCGAGAACCATCATAAATATCTCTACTGTGTAGGACCCATGCCTAAGACCCCCTGTGGGTATCTCTATAAGATATATACCTGAAGGTGCATTGATCTCTATAGCCCTATAATACCTCCCGGCCGGACCAGTAAGAGTAGCATATATGTATGCCCCCGTTATAGCATTACCATCCTGATCAGCCAAGCGTACGCTAATAGATATATTTTCTCCCTGAATAAAGCTCTCCTTATTGGTGACAATATCCGATGAGAGAGGGGCTATGGTGGTATGGAGAACTATATTCTGAGTAGTATTATCTATGACCAATACATAATCAGAATAATTCAAGGGAATCCTAGTCTCATTCTCTATCAGTAGTAACGACAGGAAATATGTACCAAGCCCAACCCTACCGAGTGAAGCAACACCACTATCATTTGTCTTGGTCTCAACTACTAGGTTTTCCTTCTTGATAACCACTGTTACGTCGGGCATCGAGGCACTGTTCTCCCCGACTACCAAAATACTTACACCTATTACTGGTATCGTTATTGTTTCATTTAAGCCTCCAGCAATAAGTTTTATTTCCATAATTTCGCTATCAATATCCCCTAATGGTGTACTCATGATGCTGTATGCCTGCAACATATAGCCGAGAGGGACACGCATAAATATTGCTTCCCCGTACGCATTTGTGGTGTTAGACACTATAATTAGTACTGATGTGTTTATCGCTAAGTTCACAGTAGCGTTTGGTATTGGCTCCCCAGTAACATCATGGACAACAAAACGTACATCCGCAATACTTAGTGTTATTGGGATTGTCCTCTCATATGCCGAGAAGGCAACGCTTATGGTGCTCTCTGCTGGTATCCCATAGGGGGTATTATATATGCACGTGATATTGAAGTTGTACCCAATGGGAGCGCTCCTTATTGTCACATTGCGAGAGTTTGATACCCTAAAGTTATATATTATCGTACCCTCATACTGCACTAGTACTCGCCCAGTAAGTGTGATATTTCTGTATCCCCCCAGACTATTATATCTAAAGACCAGATTTATGTCGGCTAGTGGGAGCACTAAGATAGACTCATCATTCTTTATTTCCGTAGGTTTTGATGATACCATTATTGTAAGGATTCTATATTCAGCAAGGGCGACGATCCCGAGGAGTTCTGAGGTTGTATTATTATATGTTATTAGTGTCCCAAGTAATGGTCTGTCATACAGGGTAAACATCCCATCACTACTCCAGCCAGAAACACATATGTTGTAGTCCTCTGTGATGAATGTTATGTTGACCATGGCATCCAATGTATTATTGTCTAAGTCTATTATCCTTATTATTGACGACATAGAGCCTATCGTTATGAGTAGGAATTCTTGGGGGTCATCAATATATGCTGGTGTTTTATTGGATATAGTGAATCCCCATGGTGTGCTGTGATGTACACACACTTTATACCCTCCATACGCTATCAGGTCTATGAGGAGCACTCCACTGCTTGCTTTCACCGATGATATGGTGGTATCGTGATATATTATGTCCACCACTCCACTAATTGGTTCGCCATTTAGGTCGCATATATTTATTTCCAGCCTTGCCACTGGTAGTTGGATCCCTATGGTATAGTTTTTGGCGTACTGAGAACCAAAAATATTGATGATATCATCGACCCTTAGATACGATGAATTCTCTACATATACATCCAACACCTCGCCATATGCATGTATAAATAGTGGGTATTCATAGAGCGTAAGTGAGGGGAATTTACGAATTATATAGAACCCCCTAGAGCCGCTGGATACATTTGTAACTATGGCCCAGAGATAGCTTGTTGTCTGATTTGTCTGGACATCAAAATATATCCAACGGAGATATATAGAGTTATTATAGCTTGGATATGCGTATAGTATTATGTCTGACAGATAGAATACCACTACCTTCACTAGTTTGTAGTTAATAATTATCGTGGTAACATTTCTTATGTCTAGACCATAGTTCTCCATGTAATAGTAGTCAGAAACATTTATAGTGTATGCCCAGCCTAGGGGGACGAGAGGTATATCTATACTCCCACTTTGATATAGTGCTGCATCAATCCCACAGCCAGTATCATTGTTCACTATCGAGAAGACAACGTGATGTGTTGCGACGGCCGTCTCCCCATCATAATAGTCACATATCTGCAGTGTCACCTTCGTTGCTATGTTGAACTTAATATATATAGACATGGACTGATTTATATCTTTGAGGAGACTATAATTCTCCATGGTAACACCCCAACTGGCTAGAAATATCTTAGCAGTGAAGTTTATACATTTGATATACACATCCCCTGGAACGCATACGAACATATGGTACCCCTTATGGCACACAAGAGTCTTTGTCCCTCCACTATAATTATATGTTAGGTTAAAGTCTATGTCTAGGGGCATACTCTCGAAGTCTACAATACCCACATCAACCTTGAATAACTGAAGGCCAATGCTTATATTGACGACAAAATCTGACTGGTTGTACTGTGTGGAATTCTCAACAATTATGTTGAAGTCTGTCGCGTTAAAGCTGGCATTCACGATGCATAGGGCTCCAGATCTATTAGATAGCGGTATGTCATATATTGTTGCTACCCCCCTATAATCCGTCTCGGCTATCCCGAACGAGCAATGGTTCGAGATGTTGATCCCTATTTTTGCCCCACCTACTCCTTCGTTACCTGGCCTTATAATAGTAATGTTCACATATCCTAGATCGGCAACCACCGATAACTCTATGTTGTTCTCGTCGAGAACCCCTATTAGTGACTCATCTATATCGACGCCATAGAAATCATAGCCTACATCGAAATAAATACTGTAGTTGCCGAATGGGGTATTATTCAGCATAAGCCATCCATTGGTATTGAGCATTATATACTTGCCCCAGTAGGATGTTGGGGTGTATGTGGAGTTTATGAGGCATATATTGAGTGTTAATGGATGGTTGAAGACCCTATTGATCGATCTATGGTATTCCATAGCCAACCTAGCGTCACATATGGGCATATCAATAACAACCAGCGAACCATTACTTACAGTTACAAATGTATCATTCGAGAGAACACCAAATACTGTGGATGCATTACAAACTATTCTATATGAACCAAGGATTAGTGGCCTATACACATAGACATTATACGTATTCTCCCCCATGATGTTGGTGATATTGTATATTGGGACCTCTGAGCCATCAAGATACATCCCTATTACGGAGGAAATATTCACCTTTATTGATCCCGATTCACTATACGATGTTTTTTGTGCAACAACATATACTATGTGGTTCCTTGCCTGTACCCTCGCTACTTCCACAATGTTTTGTTGGTTTATAAGGCCACTATGGAAAAGTCCTAATATCTCCCTCAGATACGCCTCGTAGTTCTCGATATTCTTGTCGCTTATCGAAAAGATATTTTCCACCCCCATGACAAACCTATAGCTCATGTGTTGTTGAGGATAGAGAACTATATCATTCATGTCGAGACCTATAGCACTATACATTCCATCATATAGGTAGTCAGTATCTGTCCCATTTCCAACCATGTACGACCCTTGGGCTATAAATACCCTGCTGGCGGAAGAATTCTCCTCAAGCTCCAAAATATATGCCAATGCTTTATCACTTGACACACGACCCAAACTATCTCCGCTCCAATACATATATGCACACTCAGTTCCAGAGACACTTATCCTATTAAGCCCTATCGGTAGCCCCATAGAATTCCCCTTGGGGATATAGTCATATACCATAGATGATGGTTCTGACGTATCATCATACCAGCTAAATACCTGTGCGAAGGATGCATGATCACCAGGGGTGAGGTTATATAGGCCGTATGAGTTATATACCTCTGTTATAGAGGAGCGGTCTGAACAGTTATCATATACAAAGACAGACTCCATATAGCCATTAGTGATAGTGATTGTCTTCTGGAACCACGTACAGTACGAGAAAAACATGTAGGATATGCTCTCGTAGACATCATATACCGAAAGGTTCTCTGGGGGACTGTTCTCGGAATAATATTCAAGCAGTGGCACCCCTGTAAAGCTTATTCTACAGAATATTGGGCCAAAATGTATAGTTATTGCCGACGCATTCTCCAAGAGAGGGGAGAACACACCACTGATAGCGGTATTGTTTATTTCTATGCGGAGGACATGGGTCTCCAGTCTATATATACCATTCAGACTATCCTCAATATCTGTAAGTCTAGAGGTATCGTTTGTCCTCACCTCCAACATACTATCTAACACATCCCTCCCAGGGCTAATATTCCCGGTCTCAACAGCATATATCCCGGTCTTGACGGACCATGACTCATTGGTGGTTAGGGAAGCACCCTGATGTAAGTCTGAGAGTAATATGAGAAAATATAGAAATATATTCTCGATCCAGATGACCGTCACGTTTTCCCCATTTGAGCCACTACTGGGATCCACTCTATCCCAACCGATAGAGAAACTATATGTTGATGAGCCATAGATAAAGCCTACAGAATCTATCGTCCCAGGAGTACCACCCATCAGTTGGGTAAAGTTATATGTCCTAGTATATGGAGACGATACCCACTCTGATGAAACATCGTGACTCTGACTATCTGAAAAATAGAGGAAATATACCCCATCAGCACTAAGGTTCGCGTAGAACCAGACCTCAAAATATGTGAGATACCCCGACGAATTCATAACAAAATTGTCTACTTGGAACTGTAATGTAACATTATTCCTATCCTTAAGCAAGATCGATCTATTATACGGCTTTACAGGAGACTCAGAGAAATTACATACAAGCCTAACAGGCCAAAGCCTAGTATTGTTAGCTGATACATTACCAAGATATATGGGGATCCTATAGGGGAGTCCTACTTGCCAACCAACATAGCTCCTATCATGCATGACTCTCATGTGATTCTTGTGTGTGGAGACATATGGAGAAGTACTCGACCTACTGGACGTCTTAAAGTAGTTTATAGGGGACCCACACTCCATAGCCCTCATTTCAGAATCATGAGACAATATACCGAAAATACCATTAAGGCCAGAATAAACATTCGCGACTATACATACTAAAATGAGATAAACAACCAAGTGGCGTTGCCTCAAATCCGACACCAGCCAATGGATATACCACACATATTATCGTGTCACGGAGAGAGTAGATATACCTCCTAAGCCGGAGAGGCCCAGAAGAGTATATCTACACTCTCCCACAGCATAATAGCTATTGAGTCATCTAAAGACTAAATTTAGATATTGTTATTAAAAGACTTTATTTAACTCTAATTTTGCAAAACCTCACTAACCTACAGACACATTAGATACCACGAATCGCGAATCTTCTCGCCAAAATCGAACCAAAATGGGGGTGGCGGCCATAAAGGGCAGATATAACATATAATTGTGGTGGACATCGGGCGAACCAAAATGACCGCCACCCCCAACAAAAGAGGAAAAAAGCAAATAAAAAGTTCAACCGAAAGAGCGAAAGCCTAGACCCAAAAAAACTCACAAGCAAACTGCTCTGTATCGCTTCGCGACAGTAATTTTGCATTTGTCTAAGTGAGTTCTGTAGACCAGTTACAAGCAAACTAGCGCTGGCGGCGGCTTACTAGAAACAGCACTAAAATGAAGCCCCACACAAGAATAAAAAGACAAAACAGCGATCTTCTCAAGCCACCGAACCACGAATACCACGACAAGCTTGACGGACAAACCATGCGATAAAAACAGCACATATCTCATAATGCCGTCAAAAAGCGAGTATATATTCACAAGAACAAGCTCAAGACCAAAAACAAAGAACCTAAGCGACGCGTAGTGAGCACCGATCCTAGCCCCAATCAGACTTTCTAGCCTAATCAGGACTTCGATAAGCCCTCTCTTCCTGTAGTTCTCAGCAGATTCGAAAGCCCATTGCTTAAAAATCCCAGCAAGACCACTGTTGCCCCTCGTCCTCAATAGTGGTAAAAAAGTTTTGTCTGGTTTTTCAAGGCTGTTTTTTATAAGACATCGTTTAGACCTTCTACACCGTCGTTTTTAGATAAAAACTGACGAAAAAACAACCGCCAAACAAAACAAGAAAAAACAGAGGTACGGAGAACACCATAGTGAGCTACATATCCAACAACAAAAGCCAAAACAAGCAACAAAAAGGCCAATAAGAAAAACACAGTGAGAACACAGCTAGGGAGGCGGCCTAAAAACATGAGGAAAGAGATCCCTAATAATCTCCCACGCCCAAACACGCATAGCCGACACAACATTAGCTATCGATGGCCTCAAAAAATCGAAATTCTCGTCACAATCAGCTATGACGAGAAGAGATATCACAACCGCAAGGATAGAGACAAGAAGCCCCTGAGCAGACATGGCGAAGGGCTTCTCTATCCTCAGATAATCCCGCGACTTAAGCGTTCTGAAAAGAACCTCAATGCACCACCGCAAGTGATATAGAGCCACAATATCCTTGGCAGGCACATCCATAATGTTTGTCATGAGCCTCAACGTGTCATAGCCCTTCCTAGTCCTAATGACTAGCGTTATGACCCTAGCCCTCATACGGCCCTTGTTGTTCTCAGCACCCACAATGAATATCGAATCATCAACAACACCGACCTTTCTCGCTTCTGGAGGAACTTCCAGTCTCCTGATGAGTCTGGTCTTGTATTGGTATAGGGGTGTTATGAAGAATCTTCCTGTTTCATCAAGCCTCTTAAGTTGTTCTAGCTTGTTGAACCCCTTGTCAAAAATGTTTATTGTTCCCGCCTCTGAGTCCTTGACAGCCTCTTGGAAAAGGCTGTTGTCGCTATATGCCTCGCGGTTCCATGTCACGTAGATGTCCACTCTTACTTCCCGACCTATGCCGAGCTTTAGGAGTAACTTCACGAAGCTTCGGTTTTCAGCGTCTCCATAACCCTTCATTGCCCAGCTCACTAGCTTTCTGCTGAATGATAGCCATGTTGTGTCGAATATTCTAATCTTTGCGTTGATGTCTTTGAGCAGTTTACCTCTTTTCTTGGTGGCGTATGTTCTGAAGAGATGCCACATTGCTTATGGTAATTGTTTCTTCTTGTTTACTATGTGGGATATTGCGCTGTGTGTTATCTTTAGTCCGTTCTCGCTTAGCTGTCTTGCCAGTTCTCGCTGTCCGAGCTCTTTCTTTATTGCTATTGCTATCATGACTGTCAGTAGAAGTTCTAGTCTGATTTTTTTTGGTATTTGTTTAGTGCTCGCCTTATTTTTCTCTTGTTCATGTAATACAAATCCGAAATTCCTTTTAAAAGCGTATTACATTCTGCCTTCACTGAGGTCGCTTTTGTTGTGTGATGGCGGCCTGGTGGTTGGTAAATAGAAGCTGATGTATCTAGGACTACCTAAAAATATTTTTACCACTATTGACCACCCACATAAGAGGGGTAGCCCTATGAAAAAGAATATAAAATACAAATAAAAAGGTAATGGTCCTAAGACTGGTAAGAACCTTAGAACTACAAATGCCAGTACTAAAATCACACACTTAGGAGTACATACCTGATCGGTCTGTGCGCATATACCCTCTCCAAGAAATATTTCTAATATTAAAGATACAATACTTTTGGAGCTACAAGAAGGTATTTGGTATGAGAAGAGTTCTTGTCGCTGGGGCTTCTGGGTACCTAGGCAAATACGTTGTAGCGGAATTCAAGCGGAGAGGGTACTGGGTGAGAGCGTTTGTCAGAAACCCAGAGAAACTCAACCATGTTGGACCATACCTAGAGCCAGCCGTTGGAAATATTGTTGATGAGACCTTCGTAGGTGATGTCACGAAACCCAAGACGCTCAGAGGCATATGCAGAGATATCGACATAGTGTTCTCATCTGTTGGGATCACAAAACCCAGCGAGAAGGCAGGTTTCATGGATGTTGACTATAGGGGAAACAAATATTTGCTGGAGGAAGCACTAAAAGAGGGTGTAGAGAAGTTCATTTTCGTGTCCGTATTTGACGGGCCTAAACACACATACATAGAGGTGATAAAGGCAAGGGAGCTTTTCGTCGAGGAGCTAAGAAGATCCGGAATCCCATACACAGTGATAAGGCCTACTGGTTTTTTCTCTGATATGGCTGGGATATTCAACATGGCGGCGAAGGGGAGAGTCTACATATTTGGCAGCGGGGAGAACAAGATGAATCCCATACATGGGGCGGATGTCGCTAAGATGTGTGTGGACGCCGTGGATATGAACAAAGAAGAAATCTCACTTGGAGGCCCAGAAATCTTCACCTACACCGAAATTACGGAGATGGCCTTCGAAGTACTCGGAAAGAAACCAAAAATCACGAGGATACCAGCATGGTTAGCAAAAACGCTAATACTCCCACTCAGATTCATCAAGAAAAAGTATTATGTTATGATGAGATTCGCCATAGCAGCGATGACAAACGATTTCATAGCTCCACCTTTCGGCACACATAGACTCAAAGACTACTACATAGAACTAAAGAAAAGACTTGAGAAGAAAATCAAGTAGTGGCAACAGGGTCTCTGCAGGCTCGATTTGCGGGCCCTTTCTTGCTTCAAGCTACACAAAAATATTACGATGAATATATACAAAGAGCCTTTCGGAGAGGATTTAGATATTTGAAAGATGAAAATTTAGTTTTAGTGCTCATTCTTTGCCCTAATGGCACTCTTTGGAACTTGAATACCCCCTTCATAACTTGGCAACAGCCTAACTAGTTAATTATCTTAAGAGTCTTCACAAACCACTTTAGAATACACATCTTGATGCGCATCATTAAAATATAAATAGTGCCATATATATTTTATAATTAATGGTGATTATGAAAAATGTCGAAGAAATCGGCTTCGGTTTATATACCATTTGTCAATATCTACAAGTTGTATAAGGTATATAATA
>Ga0190312_1000616_pt1 | contig 10852 bp, 13 predicted proteins | sample 487007910_MG_FD_165046 | JGI IMG/M metagenome (GOLD analysis project Ga0190312, IMG submission 165046) | Hydrothermal vent sediment bacterial communities from Southern Trench, Guaymas Basin, Mexico - 4870-07-9-10_MG | ecosystem: Environmental > Aquatic > Marine > Hydrothermal vents > Sediment ... | reverse complement strand
CTATTATAGAGTATATTGTATAATCTCCAATAACATTATAGCTGGATCCATTTGATACAAATAATGCTACACCACTTCTTAATTTATTAAAAACATCTCTAACATTACCACTAAACAAGAGTGTATCTGGTATGTTAAGTATTCTATAGTATTTACTAGAATCTATAAATAATACATAGTTTAATCTAAGCTCGTTTCCATCAACATATATTCTATAGGGTTTAAACCACATGCTATTTCTATAAACTCCATAATCCAGATCTAGTTTGTAAAGATTTCTTAAGCTATTAGAGGAGAATATAGGCCCTATAACCATTAAAGCTTGTGTAGACTCCTCTTTATCAACAACTCTATAAATATGTTCTAGCATACTATCTATAGCTTCTACACTATCCACTATAATAGGCTTAGCTATTACATAGTTTGAACCAGATACTACATACTTAAGTTCATTCATAGTATGTGATACAGATAGACTACTCAGTAACCCGCCTAGAAGTATGCTTAGTGAGAAACTAATAGATATGATAGCTAGTGTTATACGTGCTGGTTTTGTATAAAGTAGTTTTGATGTAAGACGTGAGTATTCTTGTGTAAATGGTTTAACAATGTATTCAATAACTTTAATAGTATATTTTGGATAGGCTATCAACAACTTAGCTATACCATATACAAGCAGTACTGGTCCTAGAAGAAGCGTTACTGGTTCAAGCATAAGAAGTATAACAGCTATTATAAGTACTGCTGGTGAACCACCATAATACATATAGATCTCATATGGGTCTATAAACCTCATAATACGGGCTATAAAGTATACTCCAAAAGCTATTGAAACCCATCCAGTCTTACCCATACCAGTCTTTAGTATAGCTAGTTCAGAGTATAGTAGTGGTTTAGTAAACTCTCTTGGAGGGATCTTCTCTATTACACTAAAGTTTCTCCATATAGATGTTGCTATTACACCAACTGTTATAGAAGCTACTATAAGTATGTTAAGAGGGTTAACAACTAGTGGTAGATACGTGTAGTACCCACTATAGTCTCCACCATAAACAATTATAGCTAGTAGTGGTCCTAGAAACAATCCTATAACAAAACCAGTTAGTCCAAGAACTATTGATGAAGCCATGAAATACTTCTTAACTCTAGCTAGTTGTAAACCACGTATCCTCATTAAAGCTATAGTCTTCCTCATTAAAGCTATTATTACAGGCGGTGTTTTCTCAGACACAATCCATACAATAACAATACTTGGTAGTGTACTGAAGAGTGCTGTAAATCTTGATACAGACTCATACGAAACCATGTTGTTAAATACTTCTGGAAGCTTGATCTCTTGTGGTGCAACTATAAGTCCCTGCTTGGTTATAATCTTATATACCCTATCCTCTATAGATACTGATCTTAGTATTGATAGAGACATACTAATACTGTAGACTACTGATCTAGGCTTATACTTTATGCTAATAAGTGATATACTATAATAACTACTCTGTCTTTCAAGAAATTCATGGATATATTTGTTAAAACTCTCAACATAACTTCTCAACTTTACCTCAATATCTGGTTCTGTTCTTGGAAACTCTATAGTATCTGGTAGTACATGTTTCATTGAATTAGCTGTCCATAAACTATACTCTACATAACTATCTAGAACATCTATAACATAGTCTGTCATATTAGAGGGTATTAGTAGAGCTATTTTCGAGATCTTCTTAAGATCATCGTAAAATGATAGTGTATCTATAGCCCAGCTAATACACTTATAACTATCAACTCCTATATAGTCAACTAAAGAATTCCTATCAACAACCTCTAGTTCAAGACTAGCTATTACTGCTTTAGACACACCTTCTAAGCGATAACTTGACAGAGGGAATAGTAGGTACGGTTTTCTAAACATTTTTGAAACAACTATGTATAGTGTAGTGTTATCATTATATAGATCTACTGTCTTATTACCTGCTTCTAATAACAGGCTCTTAGTAACAACTGTTTTAATAACAGTTGCTTCAACATCAAGTCTATCTACATAGCTAGCTATACTATTGTTTTCAATAATTCCAGTTAGAGGGTTATAGCTAGTAGTATTTGACCCAATATATAGGAGGCTATGGTACTCCATACCCTCTAAAACACGGTTTACAGAATTATTGATATACATCTGAACCATAACCATAGATGACGACAGTAGTAGTGTAACAGATAAACCAATAACAAGTAGTAACAACATAAGCCTAGAATATACGAATATTCTTAAACCACTAAACACAACTAAACCCCAGAGACGAGATAACACATTATACAGACTATTCTATAAACTAAGACACTTCTAGACCATAAATAAATCTAACCATATAGATCAGATAAAGCAATACAAATAAACCTTAGAATACAAAATAGTTAATGACCCCGCTGCCTCACACCCCCAGAGACCCCTATATGGGGGATGACTATGAAGAGGGTCGGTCCAGCGGGGTACATAGTTTTATGATCATTAGGTGATCAGTTTAGTATGAAGATTATTGTAGTTATAAGTGGTCTTCGTGATCTACTGGTATTTATCTTACTGCTTTCTTTAGTAGCTATTCTACCATTGGTTTTTGGCATCTTGATGCTATCTAGTCTTCCTTTCCTAGGTATCGTACTTATAGCTTCTAGTATAGTTCTTATATGGATTGTATTTGGTTATGTAGTTAAGACCCGTGTTAGATGGAGAGAAGCACGTTTCTATGCATCTTGTATAGCTGGTTTTAAGAGAAACCAGATACTATTAAGTAAAGAACTAGATCTAGTACCTGGATACATGATACTACATACTACTACATCATACTATAGAGGACAACGTTATGTAACTACTAGATCACTTTTTATGCCTATACCATGGTATAGTGGATACTATGGAGACAAGAGTGTTTTAGACTATAGTTTCTCATCTAAACAAGGATTCTTTATAGCAATGAATAAATCTGGTGAAGGATACGCTGTTTTACCAGTCTATTGTACTAAATCTAGAGATATATGTATTGCATTAATTAGTCCAGACCTAGAGATCGGTTTAGAGAAACAATGTGTTGAAGATTTTATAGAAGGTTATGGTGCTAAGGGATATGGTAGACTATGTATTAACTGGCCTTATATACATTGTGTATTAGGTATGGAGAAGACTAGTAAGAGAATACGTGGAGTCTATAGTGAACTAGTTGTTCATACACCAAATGATGTATGTGTAAGAATGAGGCTTTGTAGGAGTGATGAGGGTTTGTCTAGAGAGTGTAACAAGTTATTAACTCCAAGTGAACCAGTAGTAGTCATATTTGATCCAAGTAATGTAAATCTCTACAGTATTGTAGATAAGCTTAAGATGGGTAGAAATATTATTCTTGGAATACCAGTTGAGAGTATAGAGGCGTATTCCTTGATAGGATTTGATGTAAAGTTTGGTAAGAATATTGAGAAAAAGATTGATATGAGAGAGATAGGGTTTTAGAGATATTGACTAGACTACAAGTAGTTAGACCATTTGATCCATGGAAGGGGCCTTTATGTACTTGTCCACGTAAGTATAGTCTACACCCATATACTGGTTGTAGTCATTTCTGTCTATACTGTTACGCTACTGCTTATCTTGGTTTAAGAGAGAGTGTTCCTAAGAAGAATCTTGTTAAGAGGCTTAGGAGAGACCTTAGGTTTATTGATAAAAGTCTTGTTATAGAGCTTAGTACTAGTAGTGATCCATACCCACCAGTTGAGAGAAGGCTTGGTTTAACAAGGAGTGTTTTAAAAGTTTTAATGGAGTATGGGTTAAAGGTTTTAATAACAACTAAATCAAATATTGTCATACGTGACCTTGATCTCTTAAAGAGTATGATTGTAGCAGTAATGGTTACAATAACAACACTAGATAATGGATTAGCATCTAGAATAGAGCCTAATGCACCACCACCAATAGAGAGGATTAGAGCTATACAAGAGCTTTCAAGAAACGGTATACCTGTTGGACTAAGACTAGACCCGATCATACCTGGGCTTAACAACGATTCATATATGATCAGGGAGCTTATAGCTAGAGCATATGAAGCTGGTATAAAACATGTTGTTACATCAACATATAAGGTTAGGCCAGATAATTTCAAGAGAATGACGAGTGCATTCCCAGATCTAGAGGCTTACTGGAGAAGACTATACTATGTAGAAGGGGAGAAGATACATGGATACCGATACCTACCAAGGAGGTTGAGAGAGGAGTTGTTGAAACCAGTTGTAGAGACTGCAAAAGAGTATGGACTAACATATGCTACATGCCGTGAAGGACTAACATCAAGAGAATACTTTAACTCACCAAGTTGTGATGGAACACACTTAATAGGCCATAAGTGTAGGGTAAAAGAATACTTCTAGTTTTCCATAAAATACTATAAAAATATTATTAAGAGTATTTTGTAAGACTAAATAGTAGATGATGAAGCCTGTATCAACGTGATTAGTGAGCGATCTTCCCTGCGTCTGATAGTGGTATTTTCTTATTTTCCTCTATTCTATAGTGTTAGGTAGTCTGATTTAGTATTCTCTTAATCTTTATTGATAAACTAGGGTAGCCTCGTTAAAGAGCGAGGATGGCCTCTACCTTCCTCAATTCTCTAGTAATGGGGTCTACTTCTAAACCCAAGTTTTCAAGAGCTGTTAAGCCTAGTACTTCAGCATCACCTTCATTGCCAAATACTACTATACATGTAGCTTTTTCACCCATATACTCAATAACAGCTTCACCAATTTCTCTCTCAATAATTCTTCCCTCAATTGTCTTAAACCTTCTCTTACCAGTAGGCTCTACATAGATTTCTTTAAGTCTCTTAGCATTTATCCATGTATAAGTTGAGCCGGTGTCTATAAGTAGTCTAATGTTAATACACTTGCTAGTATCAATCTTATTACAAAGCTTTACTACAGCATGAGTATGGCCCAACTACATACACCATAATCTAGTAATCTAGATATAGAGTTTTTATATAATATGCTTACTCAAACAATACTCTAACATACAACTAGAACTTTAAAGAGGTTTAAAATCTAAACCTTTATGTCTACAACAACAATCTCTTGATCAACACCAATCCTTTTTGTAAAACTCCATGAACCTAGTCCACGGCTAACTACAATATATGTATTATTAACCTTATGGAACCCCTCATATAGCTTTGGAGGACACCCTCTTGGGAGATAAAGTGGTGCACCAAAAACCTTAACCTGCCCTCCATGACAATGTCCTGCAAAGACTACTCCATAGAAGCCTTCTTCACCTATTCTAAGAGCTAGAGATGGTTCATGGACGAGTGCTATAGATAAGTCATTTCTAGAACAATTACTTAGTAGAGATAGATCTGGTGAACCCCATAGGTAGTCGTCAAAACCTATAACCGTTATAGATACATTATTAACAACTACTTTTGTACAGTTATTTACAAGAAGTATAATACCGTATTTACTAAACAACTCTCTAACGCGATCCTCTGTACTAGCTTGAAGCTCCCAATTACCAATAACAGCATATACTGGTTTATCACCAACTCTACTATGTAGTTCTTTAACAAAATCTTCTAGAAAAACAAGATCATCCTGATCCTCAACATAGTCTCCAGTTAAAACTATTATATCTGGATTAAGTTCTACAACTTTATCAATAACATCTCTCTCAAAACCGCTAAAGCTCTTTAAATGAAGATCAGATAAGTGGACTATTCTCACCATACGCTCTCCTCCAAAATCAATAATGTAGTGTGTAATAACAAGCTTTGTAGAAAACATCATGTATAGAGTAATAGCTAAGACTATGGTTAAAGAAGCAAGTATAGCTAGTAAGATAAACAACTTCTTATGCACTTTAATAAACTCTACAAATTCCATACTATAACCCTCTCTTCTCCTCATCCTTTAAGGTAATAACCATGCTTTACTCATATAATTTACCTTACACATATAGTGTATGTCTGTAACAATAATACATGGGAGTTCTCCATAACTAGTTTACAATAGTATTGTCTTATATGCCGGTAGTTGGAGTTTAATTAATGGTTTTTCTTCAAATATGTTAAAGTATGTTATGTTGTGCTTAGTTAGTTCTTCTACTAGTCTAGACTCTAAACTAGGTTTTTGTATAGTCTATCTCTTTTGGTAATTCTTTTATAAATTCCTTAATAAGAGCTATATCTATGTTAAGCTTCTTTGACACGCTTTTCAATACTCTAGATAAGTGTTTACTTATAGAGTTTATCCACTTACTTAACCCAATACTCGTTATTGATATAAGTGAGCCAGGTGTTCCACCAGTATATTCTCTATATAGTTTATCTAATTCTATTTCTATAGACTTATTCTTTAATCTAAGTAGTTCTCTAGCAAACAATCTATAGCTATCAATATCTAGTTCTTCAACCAATAGTGTTTGTGAACTATAGCTTAGTAGAGAGGATAGTGTATCACTAAATAGGAACCATCCTTCACCAACACATATTATTACAGAAACTGGTTTACTGTGATAGCTATACAAGTATCTTCTTTATAAGAGATTCTAGAAAAGCCCGCATATGCTCTAAATACTGTGGTTCATCAATAACCCATAATACACCTTCAGCTCCAGCTTCTATAGCATATCTTATACCATACTCTACTAGTTTAAGCATGTAATCGGGTAATCCAAGAATGTTGTATACAGTCTTTATAAACTCTTTCTTAAAACTATATGGTCTTACACTAATAGTCTTACTAGCCATATACTCTCTTACATCAATATAGTATGAAATTCATCCACACTTCTCCATAGTCCAGGACATATACTTTACAGGTTCACTCTTACCAATATTTCTTGGACCCAATACGATAGTGTAGCAACCACTAGATATATAGTCCTTTAAAAACACTAACCTCACGTTCTCTATTATAGAATCTTGTACCAGCACTTGTTCTATAACTATCACTCACTCTACACTACACCTATGATAGTCAATAGAGTTTAATGGTTTATAAAATAGTGTCTGAATTAAAGTTTAAAGTAGAGTAGCCAAGCTTACTCTATGGAATGTGGTGTGTCTTGGCCTTAGAGAGCCTTAGGTCAGAAGTTGAACTTAAACTACTATATAGAGGTGAGGTTGTTCTTGACGAGTTTAGAGCTAGGCTTCTACTACTAATCGATCAGCTTGGCTCTATACTTGCTGCTTCAAAGTCTATGGGTATAACGTATAGCCGTGCATGGGAGTGTATTTCCCGTATTGAGAGAGTTGTTGGCGATAAGATTATAGAAGCTAGACGTGGAATACGTGGTGGTGCACGGTTAACAGATACTGGTAGAGAGCTACTCTATAAGTACCTAGATGAGTATCGTAGAATCTTTAATAGAGAGTTTGTTGTAGAGAAACAGGAGTTTTCTATATCAGGTCAAGTGCTAGTCTATAGCGGTAGCCATGATATACTTCTTGAAAAGCTCTTTGGAATACTGAGAGATCGCGGGGTAGCTATTGAAACATACTGGATTGGTTCATTAAAGGGTTTAGCATCAGTTGTTCTTGGAGAGACTGATCTAGCTGGTATACACCTCTATGACCCAGATACAAGTAGCTATAACATTAGTTATGTTAAGAAGTTCTCACATGGAACAGACATTGTATTGATAAGGGGGTATTTAAGAGAGCAGGGGTTTATAACATATAAGCTTATGAGTTATAGAGAGATTGTAGACGGTCTATTAAATGGATGGTTGAAACTAGTTAATAGAAATAGAGGTTCTGGAACAAGACTACTACTAGACCATATATTAAAGAGTGAGTTATCTAAACAAGGTAGTCTAGACAGAAAGTTAGAGGATATAGTTAGAGGGTATAATAGTGAAGTCTATACACACTTTGATGTAGCTATGAAGGTAGCCTCTAGAGAGGCTGATGTAGGAGTTGGGATAAGATGGGTTGCTGAAGCATATAAGCTATACTTTACACCAATAACTTGGGAGAAGTTTGACTTCATATTATTAAGAAATAGACTGGATAGAACATGTATAAAGGATTTCATTAAGATATTGAGAGAGGAGGTAGGGAATATTATAATAGACTTTAAAGGCTATAGATTAGATAAGCAAATAGGATGTATTATAGAGAGGATCTAATATACTATCTAACACCCGTGTTGTTGATTAGTTCTAAAAATCATATTACATACTAGGTTTATAATAAAAACAATTACTATACTATTATACTATTATTAAGTATATTTATCGGGTTTACGTTAGGCCTAGTATCTTCTTAACTTCATTTGTAGTGTTTTTACTAAGTATTTCATCTTTATCAAATATCTCTATATTTATATTATTTATCTTAAGAACATCCTCTTCAACATCAAAATCTAGAACTATGTTTATAATAGCTTCTTTAGGTATTTCAAAACGTTCTACAACGACACTGTATATCTTAGCATTAAGATCACTTATTTGTTCATTAATTTTCTTAGCACTAATCTTCTTTTCACGATACTGGTCTCGTAGTGCAGCATTAACTACACGTCTTAGCTTTATAGCATAACCACTTACACGGACCGGTCCTGTACGAACCTCTACCGTAGTATCACCCATTTAATAGTTTGTCTAAGGGAGAATATATTGTTTCTTATCTAGATAATATTGGTTAACTCTATAATCCCTTCTCTAATCATAGCTATAGCATATGCTGCTAGGAGTATAGACATGATCTTACTGAGAACTATACTACCGTATCTACCCAGTAGATTGAGAAGTCTACCTCCAAGCTCTAGTAGTATCCAAGCAATAAACATGTTAGTTAGGAGACTATATAGTGTGACTAAGAATCCTATGGAATACTTAAGATAGATAATAACAGTTATAGCACCTGGTCCTGCAAGTAATGGAGTAGCAAGTGGTACAACAGCTATCTCCTCACCACTAATCTCTTCAGCAACACTATGTCCGAGCAATCCTAGAACAGCATAGATAAACAATATAACACCACCAGCAATACGGAAGTCATTAACAGTTATACCTAGGTATTTTAGAATAAGATCGCCTACTAGTAGGAATAAGAAGAGTATAAGACTAGCAACAATTATGCTTAAACGTATAGTTCTAGCTCTCCTAACACAATCCATCTCCTTGGTAAAGTAGTAAAATAATGGAGCATTGCCAATAGCGTCTAAAACAACAAACAACATAAGCAATGCATAAACATACTCATTAAACCATGGACTCATACCATAATCCCATACAGCTCTCCTTAGAAAACTTTGTAGAAGTAATGGTATTTAAGAAATACTATAGTATTGTAGAGAATGCTTAGTTAAGTAGAGTATATAACACTTAGAAATGATATAACTAGAATAGAGTACTAGAATAGAGTGGATCTAGGGGATTATAGGATGAAACGTGTTGGATACATTAAGCCTTTAAGGCTAGTTGCTAAGAAACGTGTTGAATATATTAAGCCTTTGAGAATGGTGTCTAGAAGTGGGTGTGAGAGTAAGAGTTAGAATAGTTTATAGAGATAGGAATGTTGAGGTAACAGCACTTATCAATACTGGTTATGAAACAGATGTACCAGAGATAATGATTCCTCTAAATATTGCCAAGGATCTAGGTTTATGGCCTCATCTTCCCCGTGAAACAGTTATTGAAACATATAGAACAGCTTCTGGAATTATGAATGTGTATAGAGTTAGGGGAGGTAGCGTTTACCTTATAGTTGGTGAGAGCCTCCATGGACCCATAGATACATATATTGTTGTATCAGAATATGTTGATGAACCACTTATAAGTGACCAGTTAACTAGTCGCTTAGGTATAATGATTATTGATCCAGCTAGGGGTTTATGGAGGTTACGCTAGCCACTCTTTGGCTCTCTATGTATACCCTTATACCTATGTAGTTCTTCTACAAGGTGATCCACTGTATTAACAATGATCTCTAGTGCTTGTTCTACAGCCTTGGGTGAACCAGGTGTTGTATATACTATGGAGTCTCCAACTATATAGGCTTCAGCACGTGTATAGACTGATTTATAGCCTTCTCTCTGGTAAGTAAGTAGTCTAAACAGTTCTCCATAACCGGGTATATGCCTCCATGAAAGCTCTTTAACAACATCAACACTTATATCACGTGGACTAACACCAGTACCTCCAACTACAACTACTACATCACACTCTCTAACAGCTTCCAATAACACACGATGTATTTCACGATAACTATTGGGTACAACATAGTGTCTTCTAACACTATATCCCTTCTCTATAAGAAGTTCTTGAGCAAGTCTACCAGAAACATCCTCTCTAATACCTTCATAAACACTATCACTGACAACAACTATACAGAAGCAAGTTTTGCACATAGAGGGTTCACCAAGGAAAGATAGAGTTTAAGAGTTATAAAAAATAGTTTGGGTTAGATAATATGCTATCCGTCTATGTAAGTGTTGGAGAAGCTAGAATTTGTGAGCATAATAGAGGAATCAGTAACTTAAGTGTAAACGTTATACTTACATTATCTAAGATCTCTTATATAGGTACTCTACACATATTCTAGCAAGTTCTGGATTAGCAGTTAAACTAGCTGCAATAAGACACATACCATACTCATTGCCATGGTAGATACGTCTACCATTACCATCATTACTTCTTCTAAGCTTCCTAATAGCCTCACTTATACACCTTACTCGACGAGCTATACGCATACCAGTACACCTCCATTACCACATATCTCTTAACCTAAACCGTGTATATATAGCTATATAAACTTTACTATATATATGTAGATTAGAGAAGCCCATACATATTCTTTCCATACCTATATATACTAGTATGTAC
>Ga0190312_1000615_pt1 | contig 10853 bp, 8 predicted proteins | sample 487007910_MG_FD_165046 | JGI IMG/M metagenome (GOLD analysis project Ga0190312, IMG submission 165046) | Hydrothermal vent sediment bacterial communities from Southern Trench, Guaymas Basin, Mexico - 4870-07-9-10_MG | ecosystem: Environmental > Aquatic > Marine > Hydrothermal vents > Sediment ... | reverse complement strand
AGTTTGTCTTTAGCAATAACTTCTATACTATTAAACCCTTTTCTAAGACTAATATTAACTAATCCAGAGTATACTGTATCATTAACTACTATAGTATGCTCTACTCCATTTACAATAATAGTGATTGAGTATAGTGTAGTATCCTCTACATGTAATGTTAATGGATAAGTCTCTCCATGAAACTTTGAACCAATAATACATACTTCATTACACACATAGTCACACGGACTACTCGTATTAAGTATTGGCGGGTTGTTATCAACAATTATTGTAATATAGAGTGTTTTTGTAAACGGTTTATCAGTACCAATATAGTCTATAGACTTTACATATAGTGTGTGTTCTCCATCATCTAAGATTGTAGTGTCTAGACTGAATACATAGTATCCAGTATCACTATACGATATTATAGGTTCTCCGTCAAGATAAACTGTTGTATTAACAGGCATTAGATCGTCTATACTAATAGCTATATAGATAATCCCGCACAAGATCTCTCTATCACTAATATTCGTCTCTACAATTGGTGAACTAGTGTCCTTTACGTAGTGTAGGTAGAGACTAGACTTTCTACCAAGTAGGTCGTATGCTATAAACTGTATGTCTACTTCTCCATCAGGATAGCTTGTTAAATTGATCTCTCCAATAACTGTTCCATTAACATCTATAACTGTGTATAGTTCTCCATTAACAATTACGTCTATGTGGTCAAAAGCTATGTCTTCAACACGTATAGTGTAGTCTAGTTTAAACAGTATTCTAGAGTTGTTTTCTGGATTAATAGATACTATAGTTAGTGATGGAGGATTGTTGTCAACAATTATACTGTATTCTAAAATAGTCTTTAAGGGCTCTTCTAAACCAAGATAGTCTATAGACTCTATAACAAGACTGTATACTCCATCTGGCAGCTTTGTTGTATCAATATCTACTGTATATGAGCCAGTTCCATTAATACTACATACCTCCTTATCTCCAAAATATATTGTTGTATAAGCACTAGTGTTATCCCATACACTAATAGATATTGTTGAAACACCACTCCATACACTATAGTCTGATACATTAGTTTCAACTATTGGTGGACTAGTATCCTTATGGTATTGGTATAGAGTTGTTGTTGTATGGTTAAGTAAGTCTTTAGCTTTAAACAGTACTGATAAGTTTCCATCAGGCTTATCTTCAACAACAATCTCATATGATATACTACCATTACTCCTTATAACACTATACAATTCACTATTAACATATACTTCAACACGATCAAGATGTTGTTCTATAACATTCATCTCAACACATATTTGATCAAGAATGCGGGTTCCATTAGTTGGTATACTTATAAACTCTATTACTGGTGGCGTATTGTCTACTGTAACGTATTTGAGATCATAGCCTATTAAGCCATTATCATTAACTGCTACTACAAATAGTGTATACTCTCCATCATCTAGGTTTTCAACAAGTGTGTAAGCATATGTTCCATTAAACTCCATAGGTTTTTCAAGAACTAGTTCTCCACTACGATATACTTTTAGAGATACACTAGTTACTATAGAGTAGTCTTCAAAAACACTAGCATTTACATAGAATGGTGTCTCTACTAATGTATTGTTTTCTGGATACAATATCTCTACAACTGGTGGTGTTGTATCATTAACTGTAATATCTATTGTTCTAACAATACCTGTATCACCCATATATACTGTAACAACATAGATTTCTTCATCACTATAGAATATAGTGTCTCTATCAACAACCATGACCTGGTCTTCCATAGACCCTAGATAATCTACTACACCGCTTGTATCAACTAACAGTAGATCACATGCTCTACCAACAAGAAGGTCTCTATCACCATCACCTCCAAAATCACCTATACTAGATGTAGTAACGTTGTATCCTTCCCCAACATAGCCTATGTTAACAGTGTTTTCAAGACAGCCTGTATAGCCGTCGTAGAACCTTATATAGCCTATTCTATCATCCTTACTTATAAGTGCTATAGAGAATAATCCTCCAAGAATAGATATACCCCCTGGACTATATTCATCAAAACTAAATGATATACTATATCTCTGATACCCATCAGCCAGTCTATAACCTATAATATCTAGAGACTCTGGTTCAACACCATTATTACTAATAGAGAGGCTCACAAGTAAGGTATCTAAAACAGCTGTTGGAGTACTATACGGTCTAAATATAAATCCAGGTACTTTATTAGTATAGGACTTACTCCAACTCCATGGACTACCCTCTGGGTATACACTAATACTGCTCTCAATCTCTATTGATGGAGGGAATATCTGTATATCTATTCTGAAATAAGCTTTAACAGTATCATGTGATACTTCTACAAACCCGTCTCCATCAAGATCTGCTGGTACACTGTTAGTCCATATAATATATAGTTTATCATTAATAACATCTACTGGCTGTTCTTCACCATTAAATAGATCGAACTTGTATACATAGGTTTTTTGAGTAACACTATATCCTTCAAGCTTTAGATATGATACAACAACCTCCATTAATCCACTACCATAATCTATTATACCATTTAGTGTAGTAGGTATTTGTTCTCCAGCATCACTTGGTAGACTATAGGACTGTGTTACAAGTAATTCACCACTATATGGTTCAACAAGGTCTAGGTTTATAGTGTTTGAAGACTCATTAACATATACTATAGCTATTTCTCTAAAACCATCTCCATCAACATCATCTATAGATTGTAGTGTATATATTTTAGAGTCTTCATCTAATACATAGTTGTATAACGTATTATTTGTCAAGGGATCTATAACTACTAGTCTATGTCTACCCGAAGACACTATATCGTATACACTATCTCCATTATAGTCGTAGAGAGCTATTGATGATACAACACCACTTATCTCTCTAGACCATTGTATAACATACCTGTAGTCTTCATTATCCTTTATACATGGATTATTTAGAGAATATACAGCAGTTGCTAATAATGTATTGAATGTAATAGCTAGTAGTATAAGTGTTGTAGACAGCTTCCTATACATTACAACTAACCTCCATAGTGTAGAGGAGTATTCTAGTCTATCTAATAATAGTCTTAGAATCAATAATAGGTTTTACCTTATCACCAACACTATACATAGTCATTTCTCTAAGATTTATAGATACTTTTAATAAAACACCATTACAGTCTATTATAGCTAGTCCATAATTCCTTCTATAAACAAGATCTCTTATAGTACATGGAGCGTTAGAGGTCTTCTCAATAACTATGCGATGCTGCGGAATAATAGCTTTAATAAATCTACCTTTACAGCTTCTCCAGGAACTCATCCATGGATACACTGTCTCCTCTTTACACTCAATAGCATCAACAATATTGTGTCCAAAAACACGGGCTGCAAGTATGCTTCTAGGCTTTTCATAAACACGTAGTGGTTCACCATAATCAACTACACGCCCATTATACAATACTACAAGGTAGTCAGCTAGTTCAAGAGCTTCATCCTGGTCATGTGTTACATGTATAAATGTTATACCAGTCTCACGCTGTATCCTCTTAAGCTCTATCCTCAGCTCCTCACGTAGGGATAGGTCTAGGTTGCTCAATGGCTCGTCTAGAAGGAGTATTTTTGGTTTAACAACAAGTGCTCTAGCTAATGCAACACGTTGTTGTTCGCCACCACTAAGCTGGTCTGGATACTTATCTAAAAGACTCTCTATATGTAGTAGCTTAGAAGCCCATAGTACACGCTCTCTAACAACATCTCTAGCTAGTCCGTGTGCTTCTAAACCAAAAGCTATGTTTTCAAAAGCATTAAGGTGTGGTAGTAGTGCTGGTTCTTGGAATACCATAGAAACACTTCTCTCCCATGGAGGCTTACCTGTTACATCGTGTTTGCCAAAGAATATACGTCCATGATCGGGTTTTTCAAGACCAGCTATGATCCTTAACAGTGTTGTCTTACCACTACCACTAGGTCCTAGTATGACAGTTATTTCTCTAAAGGGTATGTTTAGAGATACATTATCAACTGCTTTTACTAAACCATAGTGTTTTGATACACCATCCAGTCTTATAAAGCCATCTACAGCCATCTCTCCATCCTCCTAGACAATAGTAGTAGTATAGATGCTGTTAGTAATAATAGTATAGATGCTGCTGAAGCAGCTGCAGCCCAGTCTCGTACACCACGATAGCTATAGATTGCTACACCAAGTGTCATAGTATCTGGTGTTGATATGAATAGTGTTGCTCCAAACTCTCCAAGACTAACAACTAGTGCTAGTGATAGTGCTACTAGGTAGGATGGCTTCATCAATGGATATACTACACGTAGGAATAGTGGTAAACCCTTTTCTCCAAGAACATGTGCTACTTCTATATACTTCTTACCTACTCTCTCAAAACCAATGCGTAGTACACGTGTTGTTAGTGGTAGTGCTGCTATAGTATGTGCTAGTATTATTAGGAAGTAGCTTGGTATATACCAACTATATGTTCTCAATAAACCGAGTGATAGTGTTAATGGACTTACTGCTAGTAGTGAAGCATATAGTGTATCAACTATCCTCCCACCATAATACACTATTATTGTTGATAAAATAATAGCTAGTAAGCCAGTCATTAAAGCATAGTATACTGTATTAACATATACAACTCCAGTACTAACTCCAAGACCACTGTCATAGCCTAGTTGGAGTACACGATAGAACCCCTCTAAACCATATGTTTTTGTATAAGGATTGTAGAATGCTTGATAAACAATAGCTACTAATGGAGCATAGAGGTATATGTATACAATAACCAGTATTATAGACAATATGGTTTTCAAAGACTTTCTTAAAGACAGTCTGTAGTGTCTATAGCCTATTGGGGCAGTAAATGTCCTTCCATGGAAGTATATGAATAGTGCTACAATAGATAATAGTATAATGTATTGTATAAGAGCTATAGATGCTGCTAAACCAGGTTTATACATGATCTTGTAGTAATAGTATATATAGACTTCTAGTGTAGAACAACCAACACCACCTAGTGTAAGTGGTATAGCGAAACTAGTAAAACAGTATATGAATGTTAGTGTAAATGATGAGAATACTGCTGGCAGTATATAGGGTACTATAACCCTTCTCAAAACATACATAAACCTGCCAAAACCAAAGACATGTAGTGTATCAACTACTTCACGTGGTATAGAGACTAGTGATGAGTATACAAAGTTTATTGATAAGGGTATGTTGTAGAATGCATGAGCAGCTATTATAGCCCAGAAACCGTATCCAAGAACCTTTGTCCATGGAATAATGTTTGATACTACTCCATGTAGTCCATAGAGTGATGTAAAACCTGTTACAACAACCATTGGCGGGGCCATAAATGGTATAATGCTTAGTGCTCTCAGTATCCATGCCTTACGAAAACCTATTGTTAGTAGTGAGAATGCTGTTATTGAACCAGCTACTGTAGCTATTATTGAACTAATTAGTGCTTGTGTGAATGTGAATCTTAGAGAGTTTTGTATAGATTTTCTAGAAAGTACTTCAACAATATTCCTTAGTGTAAAAACGTTTTTGTATAAAAAAGCGTCTTTAAGCCCATAAACTACTGGTAGATACACTATAAGCGTTACTATAGCTAATACGATTAATAGTCTAGTATTCAACTCTAACCAATCCTATCTCTTCTTAGCTACTTGATATAGTGTCAACCCACTCCTCTATCCATTTATCTAAACTAGATTCTATCTCCTCACTAGTTATTCTCAAGTTAACAACTTCTACACTACTCATATTAATAGCATACTTATACACATCTGGTAGTTTAACATACTTATTAGCAGGATACATCCAGTTGTTTAAAGGTATCTCTTTCTGAACTTCCTCACTTAGAAACCATTCAATAAACTTCTTAGCAGCCTCCTTATGTGGTGCACCTTTAACCAAACCTATACCCTCGATCTGCAGCCATCCAAGCATTTTATCATCATACTTTACAAGTGCTGCCCTATATCTTGTAGAGTTGTAGAATAGCATAGAGTACGCTGGATCGGTTGCATAGCTTACAACAACATGGTATTCCTCATTAAGGAATCTATCATAAGCATCACCCCAACTACTAACAACACGTGGTTTAACATTCCTCCACCAATCTCTCCAATCCCTACCAAGATACTTCTCATAAACAGTTATCTGGTATAGTAGGAATGAAACACCAGTACTACTAGTCCTTGGATCCTCTACAATCAATGTACTAGCCATAGAAGTGTTATAGAATGTTTCAAAAGATAGTTCCTCCATAACGTCATCGCTAACATACTCTGTATCATACACAAAAGCTATCAACCCATAATCGTATGGTATAGCATAGTGGTGTGGATCATAGGATTCAATAAGCCATCCAGGTACTGCATCAATATTCGGCGGTGTATACGGCTCTAACACACCCTCCTCCTTAGCTTTAATAATCTGTATATTATCAATACCTATAACAACATCAGCTTTAACATTACCAGACTTAACCTCTTCAATAACTGTTGCTAGCATTGTACCAGAGTCTTCAAACCTCCTAACTTCAACACGAATACCTGTCTTTTCTTCAAAACCCTTAAACACTACATCATATGTCTTATTTGGGTCAGGTCCCCATGCTAGTAGGCTTTCATAAGTATACACTACTACAACATCTTCTCCTTCTTCAAGAACCATTGGTTGTTGGAGTAGATTTATTATTGTAACATATGATATGGTAAGTATTATGACAATTATAGATATAGCTAGTACAGCTTTATACTCAGACCTCATATGCTACACCAACTGATCAAACTATATTAACTGGTTTATCAATATATTTATAACAAGGTTATTAATAAGAACATCCATTATAAAACTAAAACTTCAACTTCCTAAGTCTATTAAGAAGCCTTATAGACTCTACATAATAGGGGGTTATAGGTATAATAAAGGGTATTAGAAAATACCATGGTAGGTTATAGAGTATTGTAAAAGATACTACAAAAGATGTTGAGAAAACAGCATACACTAGAAGCCTTGGTATAAAGTAGCCCTTCAACACAATATACTCACTAAGTTCTGAAGGAAGATCTCTTGTAGCAACATACTTACCATACTCATTACGGTTAGCAAGTCCTAGACGAACAAGTTTATCAAGAACATATTTAGCCTTACCAGGACTATTATAGCCCATTAAACGCTGGAATTCACGTACACCAACTGGCCTCCCTAAACCTCTAACCTTCATATAGGCTTTAAGAGTCTCTCGATCCAAGATAACTGTTCCTCAAACCCAAGAGTCTTCTATTATTTGTATTTGAGAAATATCCAAGATATAAATGCTATGAATACGGCTATGAGTAGAGATAGACTTGTTTTTTCTAGTACACTATATTCCTCTTTCATAGTCTCTGCAGCTAGGCTTGTTGTATTAGTTGGCGTCACGGTATATCCAGCTACTTCACTCCAGGTAGTTGGCATGCTAGTTGTCTTTAATGGAGTAGTTGTTGTCTCTAGAGTTGTTGTTTCTTCTATAATATATGCTCCAAGAATCTCTTCTATACTATATTCAGTAAAGAGCTTATTGTTTATGTATATTCTAGCAGTCTTTATCCCCTCTAGACTAACGTTTAGCTTAAATGATTTATTAACATGTTTTGCAATTGGTGTAGCAAGTATGTTTAAACGACATGATATAATATATATGTTTAATACACCATCTTCTTTATCAATACTATATCTAACAAAGTTGATAATATACGATGGATCAGGTAGTTTAGCCTGTATAGTTAATGCTATTGTATTATTATCTAAAACTCTAATGTATATATTTATGTCTTCAGGTATCTTCTTAATGCATTTATAGTAGTTATCTGCATTATTTTCTAGAGAATCTACTATATAGTATGATCTAGAGTTTATAGGTGTAGCTATGAGTAGTACTAGAAATAGTATCACTAGTGTATAGTTGTATACTCTATTAACCAAGACCATTCCCATACTAGATTTAGAGATATTATACCTATTAAATAGAGCTATGTCACAACCTCCTTGACACCACCTTCTCTCCCCCACAATAGATTTGACATACTATTCTTAATCAATGTAAATGCCTTCTCAACTATGCTACATCCCTTATTCTCAATAGAGAATGCTTCATAAATAGCCTTCTCCATTTCATTAAGTATATCTAGTCTAAGCCTGTCATACTGTATGTCGTAATTGCTAATAACACCTTTCATAACAAGTGATTCTAGTTCTTCAGCACTTCTTACACCATACCTACTAAGTATATATCTACGTGTCTCTTCAATACCTCTTAAAGCTTCTAAAAGGAATTCTTTTGAATCAACCTCTATTGATACATCTACTTCTTCCACGATACCTACACCTACCTAGAATAAGTGTTATGGTTTAGGAGAGCTTATAATGAGTGGATAGAGATAATACAGAGGTATTATTTAAACAATTTCTTAAAATCACTTAGTCTAGACTCTCTAGTTATGAAGACTACTTCATCACCACGGTGTAGTATGAGGTCTTTCTTTGGTAGTATAAACTCTTCTCCACGATACACTGCTATAGGCATAGAGTCCTTAGGTAAGTCTAGATCACCTAGTTTAACACCATCAAGACTATCGCCTACAACACCTACGTAGAAACGAGCATCACTCTTAAGAACAGTACTTATATTAGCTATATCAAGACCCTTGATCAACGCACACACTTGTAGTGTAGCAAGTCTAATTGGTAACACTACACTATAGAATCCTAGTCCTAGAGCTATTTTTTCAAAATCCTCATCCTTAAGTACAACAATAATGTTTTTAACACCAAGACTCTTAGCTGCAAAAGCTGCTATAAGTGAGTCACGGTCATCCTCTAGAGTTGCTACAAAATAGTCTTTATCACTGATGCCAAGTTCTTTTAATGTATCTAGTTTAGATGGATCACCGTGTATAACTGTACAATCTAGAGAACTAGCTAGTTCTTCAGCAAGGCTACGGCTGGGTTCTACAACAACTACATCCCTACCTTCAGAACTTAAGTGCTCTGCAATACTCCTCCCAATAACGCCTCCACCAGCAACCACTATCTTCAAACAACAACGCCTCTCTAAATTCATCTAGACATGTTATAAGAGCTAGGGATGTTAATAAGGTAAACTCTTAAGTAATACTAAATGTTTTCTATAGTTCTATCTATACACTTTATATATAAGTATTTGAAGTATTTGGTTAATAGCATCCTCTAAGGCAGTATATGATTTAAACTCAGTCACAAGATTATATAGAAGACCTAGAAACTACGTACATGGTGTAAAGCCTTGTCTCCAATAGTGTTTCCAAAAGAGTTCATGTATGGTTTCTCAATGTCTTCATTCCAGTATGAAATGGGTTTACCTGGTTCAGAGTCTCCATGGAGTGATTGGTGGAAATGGGTTCATGATCTAGAGAATATTAGTGTTGGACTAGTAAGCGGTGATCTCCCTGAGAACGGCCCTGGATACTGGGTTCTATATAGGGAAGATCATGATCTAGCTGATTGGATAGGCTTTGATACTGCTAGACTATGTATTGACTGGTCACGAGTATTCCCTAGATCTACTGAAGCTGTTAGAGTTGATGTAGAAGTTGATGACTCTGGTATAGTGGGTGTTAGTGTTGATGATAGGGCTTTAGAAGAACTTGATAGACTTGCTAATAGAGGGGCTATAGAACACTATCGTAGAATATTGGGTGATTGGAAGAGCCGTGGTAAGAAGCTTATACTAAACCTTTATCACTGGACAACACCTCTATGGCTCCACGATCCAGTAGTGGTTAGAGTTGAGGGGTTTAAACATGCACCAGCTGGATGGGTTAGTGATAAGGCTGTTGTAGAGTTTGTTAAGTATGCAGCCTATATTGCTTGGAAGCTGGGTGACCTAGTTGATCTATGGTGTACTATGAATGAACCAACAGTTGTCTATAAAAAAGGGTATATCTATGTTAAGTCCGGGTTTCCACCTGGTGTACTTAGTTTTAGTGCTGCATATACTGTAGCTAGGCATCTAGCTGAAGCACATGCTAGAGCATATGATGTTGTTAAGGAGATTACTGGTAAACCAGTAGGTATTATACATGCATCAGCGTATATAGAGTGTCCGAAGTGTAGTAGAGAGTATTTAGAAGAAGTTGTTGAGAGAGAATGTTATAGTTTTATAGACTCTATACACTATGGTAGAGCATTCTTTCTAGAAAGACATAGAAGGGATCTTGAGAAGAAGATTGACTGGCTTGGACTAAACTATTATAGTAGACTTGTTGTAGAACCAGAGCCTCGTTATCTAACAAAGTGGAGGGGTGTTGAAGACTATGGATTCTTCTGTAGACGTGGAGGATTCTCAAGAGATGGATATCCATGTAGTGATTTTGGATGGGAGATATATCCTAGAGGAATATACTATTTGTTGAAAAAGTTTTGGAATAGGTATAAGATACCATTGATTGTGACAGAGAATGGGCTTGCAGACAGCTATGATAGATATAGATCAATGTTTATAGTATCACACCTATACCATATACACCGTGCTCTAATGGATGGAGTAGATGTACGTGGATACCTACACTGGTCACTACTAGACAACTATGAATGGGCTAAAGGATATAAGATGAGATTTGGTCTAATACACGTAGACTATAAGACTAAGAAGAGATACATTAGACCAAGTACACTAGTATTTAAAGAAATTGTAGAAAAACATGAAATACCAGAGAAGTATCAGCACATGATTATAGATAGCTAGGTAATCTTCAGTTCATTCTCCTCAAGTCATTAAGCTATCTATATACACGAGTATATGG
>Ga0190312_1000612_pt1 | contig 10856 bp, 21 predicted proteins | sample 487007910_MG_FD_165046 | JGI IMG/M metagenome (GOLD analysis project Ga0190312, IMG submission 165046) | Hydrothermal vent sediment bacterial communities from Southern Trench, Guaymas Basin, Mexico - 4870-07-9-10_MG | ecosystem: Environmental > Aquatic > Marine > Hydrothermal vents > Sediment ... | reverse complement strand
TATATAAATTTACCGGTATATAAGTCTTTTGCCTTTTGCGAAAAGCTTAAATTTCTTGCTCTGTAGAATAAATTGTGTCTGAGGAAAACCTTAAAGAAAAGTATGAGGAGCTGAAGAGAGAGTACGAGAAGCTCAAAAAACAGTACGAGAGCCTCTTGATTAAATGGAATTCCCTCCCACCGTATGTAAGGGAGCTCCACGACCACATCTCCCAGCTGTACTTGTTCACTCTGAGGAACTGGCGCCCGGCGCTCGGGCAGCTTGTCGGAGTAGAGTGGAAGCCTACCGCCTTTTATATTGCATCAATACAGAGAGTATATCTTCCAGAGTACGGCGGATGGAAAGAAGTAATGGGAGTGCAGAGAATAGAGGCAAGCATGGTAATCTCGATGACATGCGTCACGGGAATCCGCGAGCCGAAGCAGGAGTTTGCCGAGCAAACCGAAGAGGCAAAAGACTTAAATACAGCCGAGGAGGAATAAACCCGGTGGTAGGATGCCAATCCCACCTGAAGTAGCGAAAGAAAACCTCGAACAGGCGCTCAGCTTCATAGCTGCAAGATACAGCAAAGGAGTAGACTACGCCGAGTGGAAGAAGCCTACACTCGCCGCAAAAGAAAACTACTATGCTGCACTGCAAGTAGTTATTTCAGAAAGACTCTGGGAGAAAGGAGTGGAGAAAAGCGACGACGAGACATGGCGCAAAGGATGTAAGGAAAACGCCGCAAAGCTCGCAGCTCACCTGAGAGAAGCACTAGACATATGGTATGAGAACTGGAAACCAAAGTATGAAAACGTGCTGAGAATACGTGAGACACTTCCACCGAAGACACTTGACCCGTACACAAACATAGACAACAGACTCAAGCCAATTGTGGCTGCATGGAGAGGAGAAAGAGCGCCCGGAACATAGAAAGGGGTGAGAGAACATGCCCATCTATTATTATTATGATACAAGAGATATAAACGGCGTGGAAACACAGTTCTTCCACGAGAGCAGAACCAAGGTCGCCGACAAAGAGTTCCAGACAAACATGGAGCTGGACGCGCAGTTTGCGAGACCCTTCAGGCTCAGGAAAATCCTAGTATTCATACCCCCAGTGCTAACTAAGACAGATACTTCTGGAGATGCCACAGTAGATGACAATATACAGACACTAGCAAAAGAAGGAGTAATAGAGCTGCAAATAGGCACAGGAAGAGTCTACTACTTCCCAGTAGCACTGGCACTGGTGAGCATCAAGCTCAAAGGAGACATAGAGTTCGCACAGGGCACCGCAGCCGACGCAAGCTACGCCCTGCTCACAATAGATAAGGGCGAGGGACTCGACGTAGAAATCGATATACCTGCCAGAGAGGACTTCAAGTTCTTCATCAGGACAAAGACATCGATAACAATAAGCGGAGTAAAAGTAGTCCTAGTAGGTGAAGAGTAAGCCGCAGCACGCGGGGTGAAAAACTATGGCTAATTTTTTTATAGGCGGCAAGACGACGCTTGATGCAAATTCAACAGGAGAGATAAGAATAAGAATCCCGGTTTCAGGCAGAGTAACACACATACACATCTACAACGACGGACTCTGCGAAGTGACAAACGTCGAGGTAGCGGGAAAGCCAGATATCTTTGACGGAGTAGCAGTCCTAGACCAGTTCAAAGAGAGGGGCAACATATATGAGCTGAAGGAGCCCCTGTCGGTCGAAAACGGCACAGACATAGTCTTCAGCCTGAAAGACCTGTCTGGCGCAAGCAATAAAGTATACATAATGCTGAGGCTAGAGATATGACAGTAGTCAAGAAGCCCGGCGACATCTACACAATACTCGAGCTGGATTTAAGTGAGGCGAGAGACGGAGAAGAAGTAATTGTAACAGGATACAGAATAATAAGGCTCTATCTAGATGGGGAACTAAAGCTGGCGATAAAAGAAAAGGACAACCCACAGATAGACCTGCGCTACACATCAGACATCATATCTGGACACAAGCCGTTTAAATATCTCTATTTTTTTAATCCCGCCCAGTCTGGAAAAAAAGCAATACTACTTGTCGGGAAAACACCTTGGTTTCTGGCGACCGCGACAAGAATGGGTGCAGTGCAGCTGCTCGACACAGACGGAGTCACCATCAACCCCGCCACCGAAGACACGCTGAGCGCACTAAAAGATAATGTTGCATCGGGAGTCAAAGTACAGAAAAGCGACGGCACAGTTATAAATCCAGCGACAGAAGACACGCTGTCCTCAATTTCATCCAACATCGACGTAGCACTAAGCACTAGAGCTTCTGAGAGCACATTAAGCAGCATACTAGACAAACTAGATGTAGCTCTATCTACAAGAGCAACTGAAAGCACTCTCTCAGCAATACTTGAAAGACTCAAGCTCAGCAAGCCGAGGCTCAAAAACATAACAACGAATTCGAGCGCAGGCACAGTCGACACAGTTACTCTGGACTCAAGCCCAGTTGCGAGCATAATGATACACAATAAGAGCGATTCATATACACTGTACGTGAGCTTCGACGGCGGAACCAACTTCAAGTCAATAGCGCCCGGCGGAGTCCTGTCTGTGGACAGAATCGATAAATCAGAGAACTTCACGTCGATAGCTGTGAAAAGCGACGGCGCCAGCCAGCCAGTCGAAATAATTTACCAAGTCTACGTCTGAGCCTGAGGTGAGATGAATGCCGATTTCGCTCCTTGAGGTAAGCATGGGGAGGAGGAGCAAGCAGACTGCGAGCGACGACACAGAGTACACAAACAAAGATACTAAAGGAGTAACTAGGCTGACGCTCGACGTTGTCCTAGACCCGAAGCCGTGCACAGTCATAGCTGTAGCCGAGGCGGAACTCAAGGAGAGCAGCACTGGCGGAGCATCTAAAATGAAGCTGCTCGCAGTAGACGAGGACGGGCGGAAAGTGCTGGAGACGGATGAAATAGGGGTAAACGACACAGCGTACCACAAATTCAACGTGGCAGGCAGCTTCACGTACCCCGGCGGCAAGACAGTGACACTGAAAATCATCCACAGGACGACGAACAGCAACTATACAGCATATATTAGAAACCAGTCCCTTAAAGCACTGATAATTTACTGGTGAGAGATATGGGAGTAAGTTTATTCGAGCTGGGGGCGAAGAGGAAGAGATTCGAGAAGAGCGTAGAAGACACGAGCACAGAGAGCTTCAGCGACACTTCTCCAATCACATCTGCGTGTAAATTAGACTTCAGTGTGTCGAGCGAGTACTCGCTTATCTTAATAAAAGTATCATTTGACGCACTGAGAACTGGAGGCTCATACTATCTCCTGATAGACGTATATGTCAAAGATGCAGGCGGAAACAAAGTCGCTACAGTGGGATGGTGGATGATAGCGCCAGACACAACAACAACGTATACTGGAAAAGCACTAGTCTCGCTTCCGGCGGGAGACTACACTGTCGAAATATACTGTACATGCAGCTCAGGGACAAGCGGAGAGATAAGCAACAAGAAAATAGAAGTCGTGGGAGAGGAGATATAGTATGATTGAAATAAGCGTAAACGATGTCGTGCAGGGAATAGTCATCGGGCTGCTCCTCTTCCTGATTGAAAAAGTATACCAGCTCAACAAGCGGCTGGCGAGAGTAGAGGGAATGCTGAAAGTGGTGCTGGACGGGAGTTTGCCCAGCAAACCCGACCATAACACTTAAATATCTTCTCTCCGCCTATTTCTTGTATGAACCTGATTGAAGTATTAGCCTGCACACAGACAGCGCTACAGCAGGCAGGAGGCATCGTCGACCTGATAATGCCGATTGTCATAGTGATGGCAGTAGTCATCATCATATGGCTAATCATGGAGCTGGTGTCCTCAGTTGTCTTCAGAAAGCAGATAGGAGACATGGTGCAGGCGACGCTCACAAACGTCGCGACAACAATCAACGTCAACACACAGTACCTCACAGACAGCCTCATAAAGCTTGCCCAGCTGGGGCACGCGGAGCGCCTCGAACACCTGAGGATGACGCAGATGACGGTGAACGAAGTGTTCACCACAGCAAGGATGGCGGTGGCTCTCGACCAGCTCAAAGACTTAATCAAAACGATTGAGTCGACAGGTGGCAGCTGATGTCCGAGAAAATACGACTGCTCGAAAAAGCAATAGCGCTGTACACGCAGCTGTACAGAGAATTATCTAAGCCAGTGAACCAGCAGGAGGAGAAGCCGAGGGGAAAGGAGGAGGCGACGCTAGCCATCATAGATAGGCTTGCAGGACTCACCGTGAAGCTTGAAGAAACAGAGAAAAAAGAGGAGGCGTTCCTGAGGGCTCTGAACGAAGTAGTGGGAAAAGCGAAGTTCGCGACAGTAGCCTCGGCTGTAGCCCTAGTCGCCGCAGTATTAGCCCTGCTCTACGCCTTCCTGCTGTGACCACAACACTTAAATATTTTATATGTATTTTTTAACTGGCTATGGGAGAGGCGGCAGCCGCTTCCGGTCTAATAAAGCAGATACAGACAGTCCTGAAGCCCTTCGCAGTGTTCGACAGAGTCCTGATGCTGGCGTGGTTCTTCGAAGAAGTCGCGGAGATAACGTGGGCGTGGAACGCATGGTTCTACGGCTTCAGGTCTGCGAGAATCGAGCCAGACCGGCTGCCGCCCCCAAAGTGGCTTGAAGAAATACGCTTCGAGAACTTTGGCTACGACGGCGAGAGGTACCTCGTAGACATATATATTACTACGAAGACAGACGTCAAGGCGGGCTGGAAGCTCGAAGTCGAGTGGCACGAAGGGAGAGCGGAGTTCCCGGTCAAGAGAGAGCCGCAGACACTCAAGAAGACGCTGAGCTTCAAGCACCTGCCGCTGCGCATAAGAATCAAGGTCTACGCGCCGAGGTGGAAAGTCTGGATACCGGAGGAGTACGCGATAGAATACATCGGCGAGAGGGGCACAAGGGAGATGTGGTACGACTACGACCCCGGCATCGTTACATATCCCTACAGGAAAGAGAAAGTGTGGGAAGAGTGGAAAATAATGGACTGGACAACAGTGCCCACAGAAAAGTTCATCAAATCAGTTGAAAAATACCACGCAGACAGGCTGAACGAGATGATTGAGAGGTGGAAAGACCTCTGCGACGTGGTGGAGTCGCGGTTCAAAGACTACGTGGACGCGTGCATAGACTGGGTCGAGTCAACTGAGCCCACATGGAAGCTCACGCCAGTCCTGACTGCAGCAGCGAAGTTCATCAACGACAACATACCGAAGCTGAACCGCATGCGCGACGAAATTCTGACGTACTGGGGGCTGCACCTGCGCGAGAAAAAGAAGCCGATACTGAAGTACAGGGCTGTCGAGGTGCCCTATCCCGACAAGTTCCCTGAGAGAGAGAAGTTCAACAACTACCTCGAAGAAATAAAGAACGATGTCGTGAACTACTTCGAGCAGGCGATGGATTACCTCGAAGACATCGACAAGCTCATAAGCGAGTTCGAGAAAGAAAAAGAGAGGGTCGAGAAGGAATACAAATACAGGTTCACTGCGCTCTACAACGACCTAGCTCTCGCAGAGCAGAGGAACGACAAAGCCAGAATTGCGGAAATACAGGCGAGGATAGACGCGCTCAAGGCGGAGATGGAGTCGGAGCTCGTGAAAATCAGGAACAGGTATGTCGAGAAATACAGGGACTCGCTGAAGTACTTCTACCGCTACATCCGCTACTGCCTCGAAGCAATAAAAGACTACTACTACTACAGGTTCGGGAGCAAAAAGAAGGAAGTGATAGCGATGGTCGAAAGTTTGCTGAGCAAACTTCCGAAGGAGTAGGCGGGCGGTGGGAGGTATGGCTTCCGAAAGAAGTGTCGAAGACATATTGAACGAGATTAAGAGTATCCTATCTAATATAAATAAGAGGCTGGCTGCGACATCGGTCGAGAAAGTGGCGGCGGAAATCGACAAGGCTGTGGCAGAGGCGCAGAAAAAGAAGTACGACTTCAAGGTCGCAGATGTTTCATCCAATCTTTCAAGCTCCATGAAGAAGTATTACAAGGAGGCTAAAAAGTTTGCTCAGCAAACCTCCGAGAAGAAGGCTACAGGCACCCCAACTGGACACGCGACGAGAGTTGTGGTCGCGAAGACACACAAGGAGCCGGAGGTAATAAGGATTCCGGAGGAGCACTACGAGCTGGTGTACGACCTCAGCCTGTACCTGCTGAATTTAATCGGCAACCTCGGGCAGGCGATGTACGCTGCCGAGACGGCTCTCGACGTCTACAGGTACGCCCTCGCGATGAGGTATGTGAACTATGTTGTCCGAGACCTGCTGGGCATCCTCACATACGGTCACCTTGTTGTTGTCCCGTCTCCAGAAGAGGAGGCTGGTGGAGGTGGTGGAGAATGAGAGAACACGAGGTAGGAGAGATGGTTGAGGTATATATATTCGGGCACGGTCTCAGCGGCGCAGGGCTAGGTGAGCTCGACGGGAAGCCGATATTTGTGTGGAGGGTTCCGCCGGGAACAATAGGGAGAGTTAGGTGCCGTATAACGAAAAAAAATAAGGACTACTATGAGGCGGAGTTTATTGAAAGTCTAGGATAGTGCGGTTCACTGTGTCGGAGTAATAGAAGGAGGGGAAAGGAAGGTTTACCCGTTTTATCAGCGGACACCATCGTTTATGAAAGCATTTTTCGCACTGCACATCTGTTATACATATAGGAATATAATTATATTTCAGCCTCTCTGTTATCCATTTTCCGATAACGGACAACCATCCCTCGTCCGCAGGCATTTCATATATCTTCGTTACAACTGGATAACCGGCTAAGAGTATGCCTTTCTCTATGTCGAAGCCTAGGTGTACTTTGAAAAAGTACAGGTACAGTGCGAGCTGCATTAAGCCGTGCTGTACTGTCACTTTCTTCGTCGTGCTCTTATATTCGATGATTCTCTTGCCGTGCACTATGTCCGGCGTCATTATGATTTTTGTGTCATCAATCCACACTGTCCACTGCTTTTCAATAATTGCGCCTGGATACTTTTCTGCGTAGAGCTCTTCGAATTTTCTGTGCCTCTGCTCACCTCGCTCTTTCACTATGTCCGGTACTTGGCAGAAAAACAGCGGACACTTGATTAGCTCTGTGACATGGTATGTTTTCTTTTCCCTGCACCAGTGCAACTTATACTTAATGATGTTTTCGAGTCCTCTGGGTACTGGCTTAGGTGACAGGTATATTGGCTGAAAGTCTGGCTCCGGGTACTTTCCATACAGGCGCAGCACTGCGAGATACGGGTAGTTCTCCTTGTACCTGTGCTTGATTAGCGTATAAAATCCTTCGTCGAGGAGACCTCTGTTCAAGAGCTTTTCCATGATGTATATGTACATTTCGCGGCTCTCAGTAAAGATGTCTGTGTAGTAGTGGTATCCTCTTTTTGTCTTGAACACTGCAATCAGGTGGTCTCTGAAGAAGTCTAGGAGTTTGCTGAGCAAACTCGACTCGCCTGTGTCTCCGTCTACTTCCCCGAAGACCAAGAGATTCACGTTCCCGCCGCTGTCCTCTACTTTTTCAGTGTGTCCGTATGCCCATAGAAAGCCGTGTTTAGGCTGGTACACTATGCCTTGGTAGCCCTTTTTCTTCGAGTACGGCAGGCAGACTATTATCCACTTGCCGTCCCTGCTCTCAGCTATATGCACCGCCACCCTCATCTTCTCCTCCACCAATATTCCTCACCTGTGACTTTCCTCCACATCCAGAGCGCTATCCTCGCCGTGCTCTCTGATACCCCTGCGAGCTCCGCTATTTCACTCGGCGTCAGTTCGCGGAAGCGCGCCTCAGGTATGTGTTCCCACACTCTCATAATCGAGGGTCTGATGTATCTCTCCAGCTCTGTTTCCCTCACCTCTCTCTCTAACATCTCTGAGAAGCGCTCGCCTATGTCGGGGAGGACATGTCTTTCAAGTATGTCTTCAATTATGTCTCTGCCCCTGCCTGTCCGCGCCCTCTCTATGCACCCTTCTAGGAACTCTGCTATCTCGTCGACAGTTCCCATTTCCTCTACCCTCTCTTTCACCCAGTCGATGAACTCATCTGTCCCCCGTATCGGCATCTTCCACCACCTCTATTGTCACCCTTATTCTCTTGCCCCGGTAGTTTGAGATTACGCTTGTGAGCGGTATTACTTCGCCGTCGTCTGTGACTATCACGTACAGCCAGTCGTAGTAGTCGAATTCAACTCTTCCCTCAATTACTTCCACTTCTCTCACCTCCATTTTGCACCAGCCTCTGGACTGCATCTAATATTTTTTCCGGCTTCATGTTGTGCTGCTTGAGGACTTTTACCAGCTGCATGAGTATTGATATGCACGCGGGGCACAGGTGTACTACTTGTACTGCGTCTTTCGGGAATGTTGAGTGGCAGATAAAGCATGTGCGCACTTTCTGCACCTTCTTCGGCACAACCTTTTCTATTACTTCTCGCTGCCTCTTTTCCTCCGCCTCCTTCTTCTTTGTCCACTGCTTCTTAACGTACATGTCGTAAGCCTGTCGTGGCGTGATTTTTCCTTCCTCTACCTGTTTCTGAATATCTGGAGGAAGGTCTGCTAGTTTGCTGAGCAAACTCACATAGCCCTTGCTTTTTCCCAGCGCCTTTGCTATGTCTTTTTTCTTCATTCCTTTGCTGAGCATCAGCTTTATGAGGCGTGCCAGCGCTATAGGCGACCACTTTTCTTGGTGCTGGTTGATGAGGGTGAAGAGGAGGGAGTTGTCTACTTTTATGTCGAGGACTTCGCAGGGCACCTGCTCGAATTCGCTGTGTCCCTGTTCCACAAGGTATCTTATTGCAGCCAGTCTTCTGTTTCCGTCTACCACGAGGTAGTGGTCGTTTTCTTTCACTACTTTGAGTGGGTACTGTAATCCTAGCGCAAGTATGTTTGAGGCGAGCTCCTTGATGCTGCTTTTCCCGTACCGCTTTTTGTCTTTTACTGGTATGAACTCTTTGAGCTTTGAGAGAGGTATTTTTACTGCGCCGTCATCTTTCATATTTCTCCACCTTTTCGCCTGTCTCCTGCTCGAACCACCTGCGCCAGTGGACGAGCCCTTTTCCGGGAACAGATATGTATATCCTTTTGCCTGTCGCCGACTCGAACCAGTTGCACCATCTGACGAATCCCCGCTTCCCTGAAGTATTTAAGAGCTGTTTTGCTTTATGTATGTAGAGGATGTGTGCGGTAAACCAGCTGAATTCGCCCATGTGGTCTCACCTCACTTCTTGGGCTTTGCCTGTATGTCTACCGGGAAGTGTCTTGGGTATCTTACTCTGCCGACTGGCTTTCTCTCGAAGACGAAGCGGTAGCCTATGATGTCTTCGAGGTTTTTGAAGCCCCATGATTTCAGTTGCTTTGCTAATGCTTTCCATGTGGACTTCGGATACCCTATTACTGTGAGGGTTCCCTTCAGCTCTTCGGGGGAGGTTATGCGGACGCTTACCGCGAGGTACTCTCTCTCTTTGCCCATCACTACCTTGCTTTTTAGCTGAATGTTTTCGACTGTGCCGACTATGCGGTCTGGGAGGTCGCTCGCTAACCTGACCTCTATTCCCTTTTCCTCAAGCTCATCTAGAGAGATGGACATATATGTCTCACCCCCGTTGGGCGGGGTTCGCACCTCCCCTTGGGAGGGTCATCACCCCTCTGCCCCGGGTGTTTAAAAAAATGGACTAATATTTAGAGGATGCGCTCAGCACGTCGTCTACGTGTTTTCTCAAGACAAGTGCTCCTATCGGGTCGCCTGTCTTCAGCAGCAGCCACTTCGAGTACAGGATTCCTGCTAGGAAGATGCAGTTGTATGCTGAGAGAGGCTCTACTGTCTGCTGCTTTTCAGCCCAGTCGATGAGCGCTGTAATTTCATCTACGAATGCTTTTGACAGTTTTTCTGCGAGAGAGGTTCTGAGGTAATAGAGGTACTCTAAGAGGGTGTTCCTGTAGTCTGGCTCTCCGCCCATAAGAGGTCACCTAAGGGAAGTCGAAAAGAAAAAAACGTCTACAACCTTTAAATATAGCCTTCGTATGTGCCGCTGCTACTCTTCCTCCTGTAACCATACTCTTTCAGCAGCCCAAATACAGTGCTTCTTGCCGGGCTGTTCTTTAGGAGTGTAAGCAGCTCAAGTATTGTCTCTAGCGCATCTTCATCTTTGATTATGAACCTGTTCCTAAATGTGGGGCTCCTTAAGAGAAGTGTTAGCTGTCCGCCGGGGCTAATCGAGAACTCAAGGACATATCCATCCAATTCGGCTAGGATTATATGTTGCCACTGTTTCTGGGCAATTGCCTTATTTCTTGCCTCGTGAACCGCCTTTTCTAATCTCTCGCCGTTCGCCTTATTGTTTTTCATATTACCTCCGCCCCCCCTTCTGCTAGGGGGGTATATAAACCTTTCGGCTAGACCGAAAGTATTCGATACGTATCTCGAGCCCGATATATTTCGAATACTTTCAGCCTACCCAAAAACTTTAAATACCCCCCAGCCCCTATTCCCCCCGGGGGTCGCATGCAGGTCAAATACATATCCCAAGGCGGAAAGACCGTGATTCAGAGAATAATACCTTCCTATAATAACCCTAGGAGCGGATTACTTATTACCACTACTATCTCGTATATAACAGTCAAGACCAAAAATGGCTATAGAAAAGTTCGTGTCATTAAGACTCACATAGCCGAGATTGAAAACCTTTATGAACGTATACTTGTTAAGGCGTTACATGACAGAGACCTTAGAAATAAGCTGGGCTTAGACAAAAAGTGGATAAGCTATCTCCTTGATATTCTTAGGAAGGAGTTCTGGTTCATCCAGTATCAAAAGCTGAGAGAAGTACAAAAAGCCCGCATAA
>Ga0190312_1000609_pt1 | contig 10884 bp, 16 predicted proteins | sample 487007910_MG_FD_165046 | JGI IMG/M metagenome (GOLD analysis project Ga0190312, IMG submission 165046) | Hydrothermal vent sediment bacterial communities from Southern Trench, Guaymas Basin, Mexico - 4870-07-9-10_MG | ecosystem: Environmental > Aquatic > Marine > Hydrothermal vents > Sediment ... | reverse complement strand
ATTCAGGAGGGAGCTGAAGGTAGAAGGTATACTCAGGAAGTACAGCAGGGGAGTATTAAGTAAGGAGGAAGCTTCCGAACAACTGAAAAAGGAGGGCATAGACCCGGACCTAATCGATGACTTATTGGAGAGGTACGTGAGGAACTACACTATAAGCATCGCTAGCTTATTGGCCTATGCCGACCTAGTGGAGATACCCGAGGAGGTACTTAAAACCAAGATGGCTAAGCTGGGAGTGCCGAAGGACGAACAGGATATATTACTACAGGTCTTCAAGGTGAAGCCGATAAGGAGCGAGAGGGCGAAGGCGATAAGCGAATACATAGACAGCTTCGAGGACGGTTACATGACCGAGGAGGAGCTTAAGGCCGCCCTAGCCAAGCTGGGTAAGAAGAAAGCAGAGATAGAGTTGATAGTGAAGGCGGCCAAGATAGCCAAGGGCATAAGGACCAACAAGCTGAAGATAAAGGCCATAACCGGTAAGCTCAGGAGGGGAGCGATAACCACCGATGAAGCTAAAAAGGAATTGAAGGGAATATTGAAGGATGAAGCTTTGGTTAGCGCCTACCTGGACGCCTACATGACGGTCCATACCTTAAGCATAGCCAACTTATTGAGCTACAGCGATATAGTGAAGATACCGGAGAACGTCATAGATGAGAAGCTGAAGGCCTTGAACGTACCGCCGGACGAGGCTAGGATATTGAAAGAAGTTTTCAAGCTCAGGCCCATCAGGGACGAGAGGGCCAGGGCCATAAGGGAGCTGTTGGACTACTACGACGACGGCTACATGACGGAGGACGAGCTTAGGGCGTCGCTAACCGAGCTGGGGAAGAAGCCAGAGGAGATAGAACTACTCGTAAAGATAGCGAACATGAGCAGGAAGGCTAGGGTCAACAGGCTGAAGGTCGAAGCGATACTTAACATGGTGAGGAGGGGGGCCATAGACATAGAGGAGGCCAGGAGGGAGCTTTCCAAGGTCATAAGGGATAGGGACGTGCTTGAGGCTACGCTTGAGAGGGCCATAAGGACCTACACGCTTAACGTGAGTACCCTTCTAAGCTACGCACAGTACGTCCACGTGCCCGAGGATCTAGTTAAGAACAGGTTAAAGGCATTAGGGGTGCCGGAGAGGGACGCTGAAATAATACTACAGGTCTTCAGGATAAGGCCGATAAGGGACGAGATAGCCAAGGTGATAAGGGAGTACATGGACCAGTTCGAGGAGGGCTACATCAACGAGGAGGAGTTTAGGAAGGCGTTGGCGGGGCTGGGTAAGAGCGAACGGGAAGTGGAGCTTCTAACCCAAGCCTGTAAGATGGGGAGGGAGATAAGGGCCAAGGGATACCTGGTGAGGGCCGTATTGAAGCGCTTGAGCAGGGGAGTGCTCAGCAGGGACGAGGCCCTAAACGAGCTGAAGAAGTTAGGCCTTGAGGAGAGCTTAGCGGTAGCCCTAGTGGAGGAGAACGCACCGATATACAGGCCCACGGTTAATACCTACATATCGATGATGGAGTATATACCCATAAGCCCGGAGGAATTCGAAAGGAAGATGGAATTAATGGGGGTACCCGAGGACGAGAGGGATAAGTACTGGGCCTACGCACTGGCTAGGGAGATAAGTAGCGAACTACTGAGCTACGCTAGGGAGCTGGGTAACGATTACGTGGAGGGGTTGATAAGCGAGGATCAGTTCAAGAGGGAGCTTGATAACTTGGCCACCTTATGGGGTCAAGCGAAGAGGATACTGGGCGTGGACTGGGTGGTCCTATCGCCCAACGAGAGAGCCGTATTCGTAATGCTTTATAAGGCCAGGAAGGCTAGGAGGGAAGCTAGGAGGGGGAGGTAAATGCCCAGCTTCGAGGACCTGATACTAAAGAAGGGACAGAGGATAAAGGAGGAGTGGTATCATAGACTAGTCCGACACCTAAACGAGCTTCAGGCTGGGATAGCGACCGCCAGCGTAGTGGACTACTACGGCTACGCCCACAGCGATATAGTACCGGACCAAGACCTAATGCTCAACCTGGGCAGGCCAGGGCTTAGGTGGCTCGAAGTCCACGCCGGTTACGGCTACTTCGCAAAGGTCTTCGCAGGGGGTAAGGAGCTTACGATGTGGGAGGGAGGCTACGTATACAAGGATATAATACCGGTCCCGGACGGCGCGCTGGATCTAGGTAAGCCGGACAGCGAATTCCTAAACGTATGGGCCAAGGAGGGGCACTTCTCGGATAAGCTCTTCGTAGCCGGTAAGGAAGTAGTGCCGAGCGCGGGAGGGGTATGGGAAGGCGGATACGTATATGAGGATCTAATTCCTTACCCTGACTTAGCTTTAAACTGCGGATTAAGTAATTACAGGTGGCTCGAAGTACACGGAGGCTACGGTTACTTCGAATACGACCTGACGGTGGGCGGTAAAAGGGTACTGAAGGACGGGGATCCGATAAACATCAACGACATTTACGAACCGGCTAAAGGTGGGATAACCGAAGCGATAAACGCCAGCTACGTCTACGACGAGCTTAAGGATATAGACGATAAGCTACTCGACCTGCTGGACAGCTTGAAACCCTACCTAGTAGCTTTGCAGGCCGACTACCAAGCCCCTGACATGGCGGATATATTCGCAGACGATATAGTATTGAACGCGAAGGGTAGGGTGAGGGTGAAGCTGGTAGCGGACGCTAACGCCTATGCCTACCTAGCTTGGACCCCTAGCGGGAGCGCGGTGGAGGTATTGGGTATGTTGAACGCGGGGAACCCGATCCCGGCTAACAGCTGGCACGAGTTCGACTTCACGGTCAACGAGGGAGATAAGGTAAACGTTAAGGTGAGTCCGGGCGCTAGGGTAACGGTAGCGCTCTACCACATAAAAGGAACGTAAGATGAGCTTGGGGCCGACCGTCAGGAAAGTTAAGGGACTCTACTACATATACCCAGCTTTTAAAAAAGGTAGCTTCAGTTACATAGGGAGGATGCATTGTAGGGAGCTTTCCAGGTATTGGAAGGTATTTGAGGTAGATGAAAGCGTCCTAGATGGCTTGGCTTGGTTCGGAAAGAAGAAGATACTCCTACACCCGATATTTTACGTATGTCTAGGAGATAGGCCTGGGATGGAGAGGACCAGGCTCAAGAGGCTGGAGAAGCTTGAGAGGCTCAGGGGCAGGCTGGGAGGCTTCGAGGTAGCCGATTCCGATATGATAAGCGATAAGGCGGTCGAAGTAGCTAACAGGTTCGACCTGCTGATAGTCCCCTCCCAGCATGTAAAGGAGACCTTCGTAAAATCGGGCGTTGCGACACCGATTGAAGTACTGCCCCACGGGGTACACGATGAACTCCTCAAGCCCACCTCCGACATCCGAGGATGGACGGCCCTTAAGATATTCTACCTGAAGGTCAAGAAGGGAGCGAAGGTAGTACTGTACTTCCTACCCCACAGCGGCTTCAGGAAGGGCGCCGACATAGCCTACGAGGCGATGAAGAGGGTGCAGTCCAAAATGCCGAACGCCTATTTAGTCGTGAAGAAGGGGGAGGTAGCCGATCCCTACGTAGGTAAGCTCAGGAAACTTAAGACGGTGGAGGTATCCGGGTGGTTGGACTGGCCGGAACTTAGGGACCTGTACGACGTAGCGGACTGCGTCATAGTTCCCAGTAGAGGGGGAGGCTTCGAGCTTAACGCACTTGAGGCCGTAGCTAGGGGAATACCCACCGTGGTGCCGGACGCCCCTCCCTTCGCCGAGATGGGCGATATATTCATTAAAGTACCCGTGAGGGGGAAGGTGAAGGTGTTTGAGGACAACCCGATCCACGTGGGTTACGGCTACGAAGTAGACCCGGAGGAGTACGGGAGGGCCATATTACGGGTACTACAACATGAAAGGGAGTACAAGGAGAGGTACGTTAACATAGCCATTAAGGTGAGGAAGGAGTACAATTGGAGGGTGATAGGCTTAAGGCTGTTCAATATACTTAAAAAATATGGGTTCGAGCCATGAGGGTAGTCATTTTCGCCTTCGATGGACTCGATTACCAATTGGCATGCAAGCATTTAGTCCTCAGACAGGAGGAATGCGGTTGGGTGAACGTAAGCGAACCGTTAGAGACCGCAATAGTGTGGGCGAGCTTCATAACCGGATTACACTACCCGGAGCATGGGGTGAGGGAAGGGACACCTCAGAGGGAGGCGAGGATAAAGGAAGGCGTGAAGACCATCTTCGACTACGCCCGCAGGCCGATAGCGCTATGGGTGCCGGGCTACAACCCCCACCCCGAGTACTGGAACCCGAAGGACGTGGAGCTTACGGTGAAGGCCATAGCCGACCCCAAGTACTTCCCCGCCCTTGAGAACAGGGTACTGAGCCTGTTCGCAGAGCAGAGGAACATAGTATGGAGCTACATGTACAGGAAGGATTGGGACCTCCTGATGGCTCACTTCAACCTCATAGACGCGCTGGGACACGTGATAAGGGACTACAGGAAGATGGAGAAGTACCTCCCATATTTAAGCGACCTGATCCTTAAATGCTGGGAGGTAACCGGCACGGACCCTCCCATAAGGCCATCGGCCTGGAAGGCCAAGTACATGGCCCAGAGGCCAGGGTGGAGGGTGAGCGGGGAGAGGATAATGTGGCTCTTCGTGAGCGACCACGGGGTGGATCACAAGCCCCACGCCTTCTATAGCTGTAACCTAGAGCTTGGACTTGAGGAGCCGGACATCACGGACTTCTTCGAGATAATAATCGGGAAGCTGAGGGAGTGAGATGGGGCAGTGGAGGGGCTTCGGGGCGCATAGTATGTACGTTAAGAAGTTCCTCGAAGAGAACGGCTACAGGGTATACGGAGGAGGGGATATATTCGAGGTATACGAAGGGTCGATCCTGAAGGCACGCTTCGAGGTAGGACACTGGCTCTTCAAGAAACCGGCGCCTAGGAGCTTCAAGCAGATAGGCTACATAGTTACCGAGGGCGCCGTTAGCCCCGAGGCGAGGAGCTGGCTGAAGAACTACACCTACATCGTAGTACCCAGTGAGTTCGTAAAGGAGAAGCTTGAGGAGGTAGGGATAGATAGCATAGTGGTGCCGTTAGGTATAGATATAGGGGCCTTCAGACCCATGGGCCTACCTAAGCTCTTCGACGTGCTCAGCGTGGGGATATGGGAAAGCGGTTTCGACGATAGGAAGTTCATGAGGAAGGTCCCCGAGATATGCTTCCCCTTGAGCTACCACGTCCACGCTAGGAGCTGCGCTAGGTACGAGGACCTACCCTTCTTATACAATTACGCTAGGGTTTACCTTTCACCTAATGGAGTAGAAGCATTTAACATACCAGTACTTGAGGCCATGGCATGCGGATTGCCAATTGTTTATAATGACGCACCCGCTACAAATGAGTATGCAATTGGTATAGCTGTGAAGCCGGTTAGGGTGTACGAGACGGGGGGTAAGCCCAGCTACACCATCCACGAGCCCGACGTTAAGGGGTTGAGGGAAGCCGTAAGGAAGGTGATATCCGACCCCAAGCTGGCGGAGAGGTTGGGGAGGGAGGCGAGGAGGAAGGCGGAACAACACGACTACAGAAAGGTATTCAGGCCCATCTTAGAGCTGTTGAAATGAAGCTGGATATAGGGAGCAGTAACTACGTCAGGGGGGACGTGGGACTAGACGTTAACTTCGGGCCTAGCGGTACGGATCACGAACCTACCCACATGGACGGGCTGATGGGGGGTAGGAACCCATGGGCGGATAGGGTCAAGGCCGATGCCAACTACCCGCTCCCCTTCAGGGACGATTGCTTCGACGAAGTTACAATCTGCCATACGCTTGAACACTTGAGGAGGCCCTACGAATGCCTTAGGGAAGCGAAGAGGGTTTTAAAGAGAAGGGGGATCTTGAAAGTACTGATCCCCAACGCCGTGAAGAACGAAGCGGATTGGAAGGACGAAGGCCACCTATTCAGCTTCACACTTCCTACGATAAAAAGGTTAATAGGCCTGCTATTCGAGGTCAAGGAGGCCAGGGAGGAGTTCAACCGGCTTGACCTTTACGTCGAAGCCTATGCTCCCTAGCCAGCTTCAGGTAATAGTACTCGAACTCACCCGTGGCCATGTACTTACCTATATGTTTGAGGGCGTTACCCACGGCCTGGGTGAAGGGGACTCCCGTATCCATCATATCGGCTACCAGCTTAACTAAGTTCAAGGCGAAGCACCTCACGAAGTACTCCAAATATTCCTTCTCGGCTTCGCTCCAGAACTGGGCGGGAGGGGGTAGCCTACCCCCGAACCTGTTAATTATGTCGTCCACTATCCTACTCATATCCCCAGTACTATAGCTAGCTCCTCCCTCATTATTAAACATCCCGCTATTACGCGCCTGATCCACTGGTGCGGATCTGGGCTTTTCAGGGGGGCTGGGGGGACGTGTTTGTAGATGATCGGCATCAACTTCTTCAGCTTCGACCTCACGTACTCATAACGGTACATTATCTCCCTAGCCTCCATGACCTCATCGGGGGTCGGCTTGAACTGATCCCACAGCATCCTCAGCTTAGTAGCCTTGTACAAAAGGTCGTCCACTACCTCGAAAAGGTACATTAAAAAATCGGCTTCAGACATGTTTTAGAGGGGAGCTATCCTGCTCAATACGTCGTACTTGTTCTCCCTAGTTATTATTAGATACTCCGCGCCTATGCGCTTAGCTAGGGCCATCTGCGCTTCACGCTGCTCCCTGCTTATGTAGTTCATCTTCTTACACTCTATCAGGTAGACCTTACCCTTAGGGGAGAAGGCTATTAGATCCAAGGGCTTGCTACCGGCCAGCCTGAAGACCACGAAGCCCCTAGCTTCCAGGCTGCGCTTGACGGAGTACTCGAAGTCCCTGCCCTTCTGATAGGGGGTCCTCACGATACGCACTCCTTAATTAGCTCCTCTATGGTTACCTCCCTACCTACCAGCTTGAGCTTAACGTCCGGCGTCTTGGCCTTGAACCTATTGTAAAGATCCCTGAGCCTCTCGGCCAACTTCTCCTTACTGCCCTCCTCCCTTATCAGTAGGCTGTAGGCCTTGAGGTAGGGGTTCCAAGTGAACCCCATGTCCTCAAGTACGTCCTTGAGGCCGGGGGCGCTACCCCTGACCTTCACATGCGCCCAATAGGCACTTACGGGACCCTTTACCGTCAGGCTAACGTCCATCTCGATCGGCACGATCCCACCCTCAGCTAAGGAAGGGGGTCGAAGGCAATTAAAAGCTTACCCCTCCTAGGCTCGTAGTATTTACAATACCGACCGTAATCCTCGGGCCATATCCACTTCTTAAGCTTAGTACACCAGTAGGGCGTGGTCTCGTACAGATCCGATCCTATCCACCCCCTCTCCCCGTAGGCGTAATTCCTATACACGAAGTATTTACAACTCCCATTACACCTACCTATCATTTTCCTCCACCCCCATCCTATTAGACATCATCTCCATCACCCTTCCAAATACGCTTTATAAAAGAAAAAAGGACTTCGTGAAAACATAAGTTGTATACCTTTAAGAATATGGCAGATGTAAGGACAGCAGCTAAGAGGATACCCAGTCCACCTAGAAGCCATATAAAGGAATCCGAAAAGAGGTCATATAATACTATGAACGGCATTAGGATCGACTCCGTCACTAGGACAGCTCCCAATACGAGTATGGCATCGTTCGGGGCCTCGATGATGAGCCCCCACCCCATCTCCCACAGTAGCCAATCTACTAGGTAGAGCCCAATTATTAAAAAGGGGAAGTTCGGGATTGCCATCCCAAGTCCCACTTATGATCGTTTTTCCTCCCCTTCTCCCCCCTCCTCCCAGACCTTTACGTCCACGTAGGCCTCCACTGCGTCCTCGCATTCGGGCGGGAGGGCGCAGTCGAAGTCCAAGCGGGCCTCCACGTCCACGACCATCCTCTTACCCCCCTTCCTGACGACCAATGATACGCCGTAGGGGTCCTCGACCACCTCCTCCACTACCCCGCCAACTATATCCTCAGGCTCAAGCCCTTCCATTTTCCTCCCCTCAATTGTCATACGCTTCCGGGCCTTATAAAGTTTTCGCCCGTAATTGAGAGGGAGGACTTCACCGATGATAGCTTCCGGCGACCGGTCGGCCCGCTCGATGGGGGGGTCCGGTCGGCCCGGCGGTCGGCGGCGCGGCGCGCCCACCCGGAAGGGCCCGTGAACCGGTAGACCCAGGATAAAATAAGGCCCGCGCCCGCCCGGCTCGATAAAGGGGGCCGGGGGAAGGTAAGGTTTAGAATCCTAACTTTTTATTTAACTTTCCAAACCAAGGCGGCTTAAAGGGGGAAAGGCTAAAGGGTAACGCCTTTACAATACCTATACCGCTATCCGGCCAGGAGGGGAAAAAATAGGGATTTTTAAAAAATTATAATTACTTTACCCAGTATTTAGCTATCCTTTTACGTAACTTATCCACTAGTTCATATAGTACTTCCGGAGAACTTACCCCGAACAACTCCCTTACCACTTCAGCTTCACTTAGACCGCTTACGTCAACCATATCCTCTATATAGGCCTTAAGGCATTCTAGTAGCTTAGGACACAGCCAGCAGCAAACACCTTCATTAGTGCAGCAATTTTCCCTATCCGCGCATAGGTTAGTTACGAAAGTACAAGTTCTGCAGTCTCCGTAACCAGTAATTACTGGTGACTGGACTTTATCCTTTCCCTTCCTTTCAATTAGGAAGAACATATTTCTTCACAATTGTAGTAGAAAAAAAAGCTTATTTAAATTTTACCTCAAATTTAGGTCTATAGCTTTTCGTAATCTTCCTCCAGTACCAGTACCCTATTTATCCAACCGTCATTATATATCTCTAGGCGTAACCTAGCCCTTACCTCCTTAAGGCCCCTTACCTTTCCCCTCTCTATCTTACCCCACATACTGCTAGGTACTTCATAGCCTCGGATATCCCATATCACCTTATTGCCTTCCTCCTTCACCTTAAAGACGTAGACGTATTCTATAAGGTCATCAATAGTACCCCTAGGCCTAATATCAGGCCACACTCCCATAGGGTTAGGGCCGAAACTGTTCAAGTCCACTTCCGCGGTTATGAAGTCGTAGGCTATCATCATAGCGGCTACTTCCTCCTTATAGCCCAGTAAGCGGACGCCATCTTTTACCTTATTGGCGGCCCAGTTAGCGAGCCTCCTGAAGAACGGTATCATATAGTCCGGATAGCCGTCATTATGTTTGTAAAGCTCCACCCTTCCTTCGCTGTCAATTACCCATATTTCACTTCTAGTTCCCATAAGTTTTCACAATTGTAATAGAAAGAGAAGGGGTATAAAAAAATTTTCCTAATTTTGGGTTAAATTACTTACCAATTCCACTCTATTCCCTTTTCAAATTCACTTTTCAGTACTTCTTCGTCTGCATTTCCCCAATAATATAGCAATTCCTTAATGGCATTTAGGTATATTATTTCGTCAATTAAATGGTTAATTTTCCTCGCTATAGGTTTTCCTCTACATTCCATTTTATATAACTTTCCGTAAGCTTCTTCAAACAGCGCCTCCCTTTCTTCAGACAGCACAGCGCCTCTACCGCATATTAGATAAGCGATAAAGCCGTCTATTAAGTCGTCATCAAGTCCTAGGTAGAACCTCACCCTTAAGGGTAAGAACCTCTTAAAGGGCCTCAACAACTTACTGACTACCGGCTTAGTAAGTATGGACTTAACGGCTTCATAAAGCATACTATAGCACTCATCTAATTCTTCCTCCACTTCCTCTTCACTAGTAAAGCCATCTACGTCTTCTAAGTAGTACTCATCACCTTTCTTCGCAACGGTAATGACATAGCGGAAGCTATAGCCATAGCCGTCATCATAATATTCCGTCACTATTACCCTTTTAACTTCTTTTTGAATTGACATATCCTTTCACAATTGTAATAGGAAAAAAATTATATTTAAATTTTACCCCAAATTTGTTAAAAAGTATTTTAAATTAACCTTAAGGCCTTAAGCATATCCCCCAGGTACTTACCCGCTACTGTAATTTCGACTTCCCTGCCGTTTATGAGAAGGATACCGCCCACTTTCTCATTACCTAGGTCCCTTACCAGTACGTAATAGCTATATTCATTACCGTCGGGCTCTATGGTAAACAGCCTTTTCAAGTGTATATCCTTATACTCCTCAAAGAAGTAACTGAATATGGGGTAGAGGATATCATGGAATTCGTTAACAGGCCTAGGGAAGGTGAACTTAAAGGACACGCTGTTTAAAGTAGCACTGCTATATATTTTGGGGCTAACTACCGTCTTCATTTTCCCTTACCCGTAAAAAGCTATGCAGAATCCTTATTTAAGCTTTACCCAATTTTGGGAAAAGGCGCAATATAGCCGTTTTTACCCTCACTACTTTAAGTAAAGCGTAAGGTAAGGCCTTAAACTAAAAATTTAATTAAGGATAAGACTTCCTATACAACTTCACTTTCACTTTCTATTTCCTATTCCATTCTAAGTTCCATTCTAAGACTAAGACTTAGACTTAGAAGTAGACTTACACCATACGTATGGTTATTAACACGTGTGGTAATTCGTGAGGTTTTGGGAAGGTTTGGGAAAGGGGTAGATGGGAAGGCGATAAAATCTAAATAGCCGGTTAGACGGCATATAAGCCCCTCCACAATTACCTTATCGAGTGCCTTTATAAAGGCCGTTCTTTTCAATTACGCTTTTCTCTTTTGAGGAATTTTTGTTGTAAAGAGAAAGCAGCCATGCGATTTTCATGAAAAGAGACCGCTCCACCTCGACTCCATGACCCTTATTTATTAATACACGTGTATTAATAAATAAGGGTCATGGAGTCGAGGTGGAGCGGTCTCTTTTCATG
>Ga0190312_1000607_pt1 | contig 10908 bp, 8 predicted proteins | sample 487007910_MG_FD_165046 | JGI IMG/M metagenome (GOLD analysis project Ga0190312, IMG submission 165046) | Hydrothermal vent sediment bacterial communities from Southern Trench, Guaymas Basin, Mexico - 4870-07-9-10_MG | ecosystem: Environmental > Aquatic > Marine > Hydrothermal vents > Sediment ... | reverse complement strand
AATCATCGTAAATTCTATCAAACGAAATGTCTATCCCCAATAAAAATAGCATAATACGGATCGTTAATATTAAATTAAGTATTATCCTCATAATATATTAAGCAGATTGTTTAACTCTGTTTAACAGATCGTTGATCATGGTTTATGTGGTGGTCGGTACTGCAGAATTCGACTATAAGAGTATACCTCAACATGCTCAGAGAGGAAGCATTGAGATATGGTAAGATAAGTGATGCTGCCGCCGTTAAGCTCATAGAGAATTTAGACTTCATGGATAATCAGGAAACCTCCAAGTTTATAAAGCAGTTCTTTGGGGTACTATCCTTAACTAGAAGCTGGGACTTTTCGTTTTTTGTGCCATACACTTTTGGTAGCATTTTTAGACATAGTTGCTCCGTTGAGCTCTTGGGAGATTCTGCTAGAGCGATTCTTATCTGTGCTTTTGATAATTTGGCTGAGATACCGAGTTTTGTTGCTAGGAACTATGCGGCCATGCTCATAGTAAGGACCTCTTACTCCTGTGGGCTCAGTGATCTTGGGGATAGGTTTGTTAGGTTTTTGCGTACATCTAATAGTGATCCCCTCTCCTTAGAGCGGGAAATGTATATTGCTAGGGGCGTTGCTGTGAAGGATCTTGGCGAAGCTGATGATATGTTCATATACATTAAGGATAGGATAGATAGTGTCGGTAGAAAATTCGATAGGGCAGTGCTACTAGCTAAGCTTGCTCATCATCTAGTAAATACCTTTGGCGATTCTGAGAGCAGAAAGCTTGCCCGTGGGTATCTGAGGGAGAGCTTGGAGTTAAGAGAGACATATGCTATAGATAATCTTAGATATTTATCTTCAGTGCTCCCATACATTTTCTCCGTGGATACGGCTTTAGCTATGAAGCTTATGGATTCCCTAATGTTTGCCGCTATACATAGGAGTGATTGGGTTGAACACTACGAAAAATTCCTACGGAACTGCGAGCTTATCGTAGAGAAACCCGATGTAGTCATCAGGGCTGAGAGATGGATTCTACGTGTTTACTCGGAGTCTAGGATTTCAGATTCCGATTACTATAGGCTTGTTTCTGTGGCCCGAGGAGCGATTGTTTATGCTGATCCGTTCTACGCCTCAAGCATAGTTAGATCCGTAGATAGCCCCATAGCGTCGGTGTCTACAGCAGATATCAATAGCTCTGTGGTGATTATCGGGAACATCGCTAAGCTGGATATATCCCTTGCGTATGAGTTGGCGACAATACTGATACGTGAACTTATGCAGGAGGGAAGATACTCTGATGGTATAGAGGTGTGTGCTAGGCTTCAGATGTTTTTCCCAGCGAAGATAGATGAGCAATATAGGTTCATGATAGCTCCCTATATAGAGAGGCTACGGAGAAGAGAAATAGTTGATCTACTCCCAAATCTATCTCTGCTTAGAACAGACAAGGTTAAGGAGCTTATAAGAACTCTTATTAAGAGGGCAGAGAGACTTGCTAACCCACTAACCCAGGCATCTGAGATAGTCAGCATAGCGTCGAAGATCTATAGAGGGCACCCGCATTGGAGCAGACAGCTACTACTATTCGCGGAGGAACTCATAGAGAGCGTGGAATTTGAGGAAAAGATAGATATCCTAGAGAGAATCGTCGAGGTATTCATAAGGATAGATGAGAAGGAGGGACTAAGAAGATTTCAAAATCTCATTCATTATCTTGCGGATAGGGATCCTAGAAGAGCAACGAGCATCATTGAGCGCCTCATTCAGTACTTGAAGAAGGGAGAGACAAAAACCATAGCCAGACAACTACTTCAATACGCAGTAGAAAAGAGAATAAATGAGGTAAGAGATTAAGATAGCCCACAAACTATTATTTTTCCCAACAAACAGCTTATGGGTAGCTCAGAATAAGTACCTTTGTTTCCTCTGGGAGCTCCTCCGGTACTTCCCATATGTTGCTATCAACCTTAATCACTTCTCCCGACCATCTCTTTAGGAAGTCATCTAGAGTATGCAGTCGACCAAATATCCCAGGGTCAAGCTTCTCGTGTTTGTAGTGCATAGGAACCACAATTCTAGGATTAAGCTGTTTTATCACTTCGATAGCTTCTTCGGGCCCAATCGTATATACTCCACCAACAGGTATAAACAGAATGTCTGGTCTCCCCATACTCAGTATCTCCCTAACTTGGTCTCCACTTAGAACATGTCCAAGATCACCCAAATGAACAAATATCTTACCACCATATCTGACAACATACACGGAGTTCTTACCTCTAAGCCTGCCACCCTTAGGATCATGAGCTGTTTCTACCCCCTTGATTGCCGCACTCCCAACACTCTTCTTCCCAGTGAAACCTATGAGGCATGCCTTAGCGACCCCACAGTTGTTATGGTCGAAATGATCGTGGGAGCATAGGGCGAGATCGGAACTTATTTCTAGTCTCAGATCACCAACGCCGCTCCCATATGGGTCAAAAACTATGGATTGAGGCTCCTTCTCGCCTCTAATCTCGAAGCAGGCATGACCATGATATATTATCTTCATACAGAACCACCAGAACAACCAATATAATAATAGTAAAAGAATCCTTATATACAAGTACTCCAAATCTTCAGGGGGAATATAATAAATTGTGCCACTTTTAGCTGATGCTATAATAGTTGATATCGCACCTGCAAGTAGAACTACAGGGTGTACGGGAGTGGTTGCGACAATCATACTAACTTGAATCGCAAATTATATCTACATTATTTGCTTATAATGCAAATTTATTGACTGTATTATTGAACCTTTCAATCGACTTTCATGAGTGATGATCTTGAGAAGATATCTCATCTTTTTTGTGCTTTTAATGTTTGTGATAAGTAAGCATATTTCGCTTTCCTCAGCCCAAAGCGTAATTCCAGATTCTCAACATAAAAGAGCAAATACGGAGAATTTCGTAGAGCTTATTGAAAGCTTATTTTGGGATAAAGAGTATGGCGGATACTATAGTACCATTTCTGAGTTCACTATTGCTAATGATGATAAATTACTTAGTAGCCATGTCGCGGCAATATTCTGCTACCTTTATCTCTACCAACTTACATCAAATGATACTTACCTAGAAAGAGCACATTTCCTAATAGATTTTGTTCACAAACATTTTATCTCGAACATCACAGGTACATACTATTCGACTATGACAAGAAATTTCTCCAGCCCAGTATTTGGGAATGGGGCATGGGAGATAAATGGTGTTGGTAGCATCAAGTGGTCGTTGTTATACGGGATAACCTTAGTACGCTATTACTCTATTACGCGCAACTCAACAATTCTGTCCAGAGCAATAAAGCTCTTTGACGATATAGTACGATTGACATTAGATCGTGCCTATGGTGGACTTGCTGTGCTTTGTGACATATATATCCTATGCAAAAGCCCAAATATTCAAGGTTTGTTTAGTTATTTCAGTTATAACCTCTACGCCGCCACAAAAAATGAAACTTACATGAAGTATTTCTGGGATTCTCTGTGTGTTCTAAATAAAATGTGGGATAACGGTTTTCATCACCTTTACCATGTTGACTTCTCAGTATTAAATAGCAATAGATTTCCAGCACATATTATGGCCATAGCATCTTTGGCTTACCTCTTAGCATATAACCTAGATAAAAATACAACATATCTTGAGAGGGGAGAGATCCTCATAAATCAGACATTATTCTATTTTTGGGATGCAAGATTCGGAGGTTACGTCAGAGTTTTAGATGAGGATTTTAAAGTATTGTTTGATAGCAAATTAACCACTATACAGCTATTGACATTACTATCTTATGACTTTATGTTGTCGATTTACGACGGGTTTTCAAACATCCTAAAACGGAGAATTTCAGGTTTGCTTGGGCTTCTTGAACACAACATCATGTTTTCGTATGGCTTGGTCAAGGATGCGGATAGGTACTGGAATATTAAGCTACTTAGATTTCAAAGTATTGACCAATTCCTGTACGCGTATCTCGTAGCAAAATATGGTATTACCGAAGACAATAACCCTCCTATGCTAATTGATCTAAAAACAGGGAGTCTTGAAGGAAAGAAATTGCTTCTTATAAGAATCATTGATCTTGAAGGCGGAGTATCGTTTATAAAGGTAAGATTCGAAAATACTTCTGTGCAACTAGTGTTCGATGATATAGAAAATATATTTAAGGCTCAGATACCCTCCGATGTTCGCGAAATCGAGATCATCGCTGCCGATGAATATGAAAACATACTGAACACCTCTCTAAGTTTGCCAACGATGCCAACAGGTACCATCCCTGAAGAGCTAGGAATAGACCCCATACTATTATTGATAATAGCTGTTGAAATCGTAGCATTAGCAATTATAGTTGTGCATATAAGGAGAAGATCTGAGAAGAAGACATCCTATTAGTTTCATTTTTTTATATAGGCGATATTCTGCTAACTCAATACACTTGTTCTTTGCCATAAAAACCTTATCTAATTCAGCTAGTAGTATTAAGCGCACTAGAGTCCTTGCTAGGAGCCAAGACGCCAACTTGAATGCTACCGTTATACCGATTATTGATTATGCTAAGATTTGCAGACAATATAGCTACTTCGCATACTCTGTATTTATTCTAGAAAAATAGCAGAAATTTTAGCCAAGGAATCAAATCTTAGCATTAACGAGAATAATCATACAGTCAGATGTGCCATTAGTCATCATCGACTCATAGGGAGAATCTACGATTAATTTCTTTTTAATATGTAATAAAGATGCGGTACATATAAAAATATTTGTCCTGAGTTCGCTCACTCAATATAAACTCATTGCAATAGTTTAACTTTTTTATATGGTTTAACCTACTTTATATTAATAGGTGGTACCATTGAGAGCCATACTAAAGATCTATAGGAAGGGTATCATTGTTCTACCAAAATCGATTAGACAGACCATCGGTGTGGATGAGGGGGATAGCTTAATAGCTGAGGTTAAAGACTCAGCAATAGTGCTTACTCCTCTTATACCTAAGCGCGTTAAGCTTGGTGGTAGGGTTTCTGAGATTGTTAGAGCTACGAAGAGGGAGGAGATAGAACTTGAAACGTAAATTTGTTGTTGATACCAGCGTATTGGCGGAGTATCTTGATGAGGAGAGCCCCTACGGGGATATCCTAGAAAGATTCTTTAGCGATGTTAGGGATGGTAAATTTGATGCTTACTTAACGCACATCACTATCGCTGAACTTGTCTTTGTGGCTACTAGAATATATAGGGAGGCAGGAGTCGAAAATCCAAATGACGAGGCTATTAAATATGTTACTTGGCTTACCGCAGTTGCTGGCTTTAGAATTGTTAATACTGCCTTCGAGGATTCTTTGCTTGCTGGGGAACTCAGAAAAAGTATGAAAATATCCATCGCAGATAGGTTTGTCATATCCACTGCTAGGAGGCTGAACGCAACACCACTATTCTTAAAATTGGAAAAAGAAATGAAATTTCTTGAAGGGATGCTCAGAAAGCACAAAGTAAAATTTATCGACGAAATATACTAGACCAGCCAGATATAAAAAACCTAAAAGAGTTCTTAATAGGTGATAACGACATTTGGTAAGGCTTGCCTCACTCAAGAAGATCAAAAGGAAATAAAAATTGTGTCATTGAACCATCACCATGGCTTCTGGGGCGTCCTATATATCCTAGGTTTTACGATTTTCTTGTATAGGTAGCCAAGTATGGAGCCTGTTATGAAACCACCTATGTGTGCGGTATGCGCCACATAGTCAATATATTGTATTGAGACTAAGATCGTCTCCAATATCAAGTAGAACAACGCAAAGTCGCGAGCTTCTATCTTGCAGTAGAAGAAGCTTATTATTGTTAGTTTTCGCTTTGGGAAATATATAGCGTATGCTGCTACGGCTCCACAGAGAGCCCCTGAAGCCCCAACCACTGGAGAGTCCACCATGTAGTCTGGAACTACAAGTGTGTGGAATAGCAACGCGCCTATGCCACAAACAATATAGAAGATCACGAAGAAGCCGTGTCCATACACATTCTCTAGGTCGTCGCAGAAGACGAATAGGAAGTACATATTTATGACTAAATGCAATATACCTGTATGGATGAAAAGGCTTGTGAGCAGTGTTTCTAGGTGGTGCCCTTCTAGGAACTCTCTTGGCACGAAGCCGAAGCGGTAGATAACCCAAGGATTATGCATCTCACATACGAAGATAGCGATGTTTACAGCGATGAGAACCCAAGTTACAAAGGGTATTATTCGCTCAAATTCTTCTTCCTCAAGTATTATTGCCATGATAAGCACCGAAAGGTGAACTAATAAAGATGCAATAACTAACTATTAGATCGCGAGCTACGATATTACTCTGTTTCTACCATAGTGATGTCATTAAAAACCGAATTTAAATATAGGGACCATGCAACATCTAGATTTAATAGGAGATAGCAATAAAGCGTCATCATATGCTGTGAGCTTCTACTACAGCTAAGCGGAATAGATCTGCGAAGATTATCTGCATTGTTTGATACGTGATATTTTATCCGAATGACTTAGATTCTCATAGCTGAGTCTTCTGGCCGATGGGAATATTCCGTGGCCACTCGTAAAAGGCACTGCTGAGGGGGCTTGATGTGTAAGGCAGTTCAAAATTGTCCTTAGGTGATGTTGGAATCAGCATGCCACCAGCATTATGGGCCGAAGTGCCCAAGGTATGTTTGGACAATCACAGTTTTTAGTCCCACATCGTTAAGCAACTTTTTTACTCTCAGCATTTCCTCGACAGAGGGCCTCCTCAATTTGTGTGCTTTGAATTCTGGTCTGTAGTCTAGAACGCATACCTGTATTTCTGGGTCGATCTTCGCTATTTCTTCTCCAAACTTCGCCAGTTCCTCTAAGTCTGGGTAGAATGCTCTATTGTAGGGGATCCCGATGCCAACGAATAGTCTGTCTGGATAATACTTGTTTACCATGTATCTAACAGCACTCCATGCGGTCTCTAAGTATTTTTGGGCAAGAGAATCATCCTTTATACCCGTAATCTTCTTAAATGTTTCAACGCTATATGCCTTCAGATCAGGGCCGATGTCTGTGACTCCAGCCTCGATGAGCTCATCTATATAGTCTTTGGTAAGTATTGTTGCGTTGGTATCTAAGTGAAACCTGGCTTTTGGGTCGCTATTAAGTCTTCTGAGCTCCTTGAAGAACTCAATTAGCCATCGCCTATTTAATGTGGGTTCACCGCCACTAATCGCCAGCCTATCAACGTTATATCTTCTCCTAGCCTTGGTTAGCAATATTGCTGCTTCCTTCGGGGTCATAGGGGGAAGCTTGCTGTTATATGTTACCATAAAGTTTTGGCATGTTGGGCACCTAAGATTACATCCTGCTGCAAAGCAGGCAACCTCAATGTACCCCTTACCCTTAATCCACCAAGGAGTACCCACACCACCCACAGTATGTGGAATGAATCCCTCAACGATCCTCAGTGGTTCGACATTAGATATATCAAAGCTTATCCTCATATTTTCCCTCACGGAGGTATGACAGAGAGGTTTTAGTTTCCCATCAACAACAGCAGCGCAGGCGTAGCAGCCCCCCGTCTCACAGGGAGCAAATATTCTCCTAGAATCGGCATCCAGAGGGAACTTAACAAACTCATAGCCCAAATACTCCAAGGCGATTCTAAGGGTGACTCCTTCTGGCACGAAGACCTTTTCATGATCTATCCATATAGGAATCTCATTTCTAACGACTTCTTTCTCTTCGAATATGATAGCGTCGTACGGACACGCAAGATAGCAAGAGGAGCAACCAATGCAAATACCCTCGCCGGGACAGCTAATAATCTCGCGGCATACATTGCAGCCCACACAAGAATTGGTATCGCGCCTATAAATCCTAAGCCTAATGCTAACCACAAGTATTCACCATGCATAGGAATTCCAGGGAGGTAGTGGATGCTAGTAGTCTGTTTTCTGCTGATAAATAAATATCATACTTTTAAGATAAATAATGCTACCGTACGATTCAGATGAACAATACTAGGTTATGGCTTCTATAACTTTTGGAGACACCAACAACTTGCTCTATAAGAGAATCGGAGCATTAGCCGCACCCCCACAATTCAAGGGCATATGAATCAGGGGGATCCTTCGCCAAAGAAATACTGAGAAAAAACCACCCAACGACATGAGACTTTGCCCATAATACCTAGCGCGGTCTGATTCCAACATAGTCTTAGAAATTTTACCTTATGCATCTAGCACCGCAAGAGAATACCAAAAATGCTCCTATACACTTTTATCTTCGAGCTAATGGTTTTTATATGTCGTTTTTTTGGCTTCTTGCCTTATTTATTTCGTTTGCCTTGTAGGCCTCGCCAGCAGGTGCCTCTGGCAGTCTAAATGAGCCCTGCGTCTCACCAAAACCAGAAACTCACACACCGCATTTAGGTACTGAGAAATCAACATTAAAATATGGATGAGATTTAAACATTGGTGTTCGGAGTTGTTCTAGCGATGCTTAAGTTTTTCATGTTTCTTTGTTATCACTACTATCGCCAAAAATGCCAGGGCAATCAATACGACTTCTCCAATGAAACCATAATGAGAAACTTCCTCATGCTCGTTGTTGGGTACGAATGGATCCGTGCCGAAGGCTATTTCCTTCAAATCATTTACTCCATCACCATCACTGTCAGCAATTACATAGTTCCAGGTTGGGCTGATCAGCGGGGCTGTATCATTAAGGTATGGCTCGTCGCCTATGCCATCCCCATCCCTATCAGTACCATTATACCGATCCCAATAGTTGCCTAAAAAGCCCATCCCTATTCTTCCCTTATATCTAAATGGTAGAGCTCTAGGGGAGACCCATATGTCACTCGAATTTGTAAAAATCCAAATATCCTTGGTATTGTTGATAAAATTGTTGAAGAAAATAAAGTTCCGAGATGAGTTTTCGAGCTCTACACCACATGGACTATTAGCTATTGTGTTGTTAAATATGTAATTGCTGAAGGAGCTAAAAAGACCCAGGCCGCGGCCCAAGAGAATATTATCGTATATGTGGTTATTGTGTGAGTATGTTAGGCCTACTCCGCTGTGATTCAGAATATTAGATGATATGTTGTTATTGTATGAACCATATAGGGATATTCCTCCAACATGCATAATATTCGATGATATAACACTACCTGTAGAATTTTTGATAAAAATGTTTACACAAGCTTCTTCTCGGAAAGTGTTTTTACATATGGACACCCCCACCGAGTTTTCGACAAATAACCCATCGGCTCCGAACCCAAAGATATTACATGTGATGTTAATCTTGGAGGAGGCTAGGGCATAGATAATGGAATGATCAAAAAACTTACCTTCATAGATATTGACCCCCCCACATCCATCCACAAAAACCCCAAGCCAGTTCTCACTGAGCTCTATGCCAACCAAACGCACATTTGTCGATTTGAAGATGTCAACTGCGAGGGTCGTATTAGATACAGATACGTTCTCTACGGATATGTTGTCGCAGCCAACAAGTATTAGCTCCCCCAGATTACCCACTACCCGTCGATCAGACTCGTTCTCCAGATACACAATCTCCCTTCCATTGGCGTAGTTGTCAGCGATGGTGTTATTCCACGAGTTACGTACCATTATGCCCACCATGTGGAGACTGTTGTTGCGAATAATGTTTCCAGATGAATTGTATAGCAAAACATAAAGCGGAAAAAATGGATATGCCTGCGATATGCTGTTCCCCACAAGCTCCATGTTCCGTGAATCCATCACACCTACGCCTGTAAAATAGATATGGTTGTCCTTTAGGATGACCCTTTCTGACGACTCTATGGTCAATATATAGCACATGGAGAAGACGCAATCAGATATGAGCACTCCTCTGGAGCTGTTCACATATATCATGGCTGCCCTAAATATGGAGGTGTTATATATTCGGATTCCCAGAGAGCTAGACACACGGATAGCCTCCCCATTCACCCAATCCAGCACTATATTCATCACAGTTACATTCTCAGCATCCGCAATATAAATCCCCACAAAGTTTTTTATTGGGTCCCCCTTCGAGATGATATGCCACCCACCATCAATCACAACATTGCTGGCGTTGACATAGATACCATTGCAGTTTAGGGTGATGTTTGCGTCTATATAATAATACCCAGGCTTATTAATAACCATAAACCATGCGGAGTCCTCAAGCTGAGCATACCCATAGTTGCGGTGCTTATGTAAGCCCAGAACATTCAGCCTATCGTATAGGTAGCTACCACTATGTAAGCCGTGATAGCCCCCCCCAATAGGTCTCGCCCTTAGAGTTGCTCTTGGGGTCGCGAGGCTTCGTTTACCCTGGAAAAGAACAGCGTTGGTCGAACATCCAGACAATATGAGGAGTAAGACAAGGAAGGTAGAAATACTACGGATCATTTCTGTTTCCCTCTATCTTTTTCAGAGACATTAGGATATGGATATTCCAGGACTGGGAGAGAAACCTCTTCCACTTGGATATTCTATATCTTCTGGGTACTGGGACTTATCGATCCATATTTTGATGAGTAGACCACTAGAATATGCATCGCTATAGTAGTCGTATTGGACAAAAGTAGTTGTATTCGTCTGACCAGACAATATATTACCTAATCTCTCAAGAGTATTAAAATCCTTCTCGTATGTATTGAATGCCATCAATACTGTCAGTGATTCGCCATATACAACATTGTCTCTATGTAGCCAAAGAACAGCTCCTATATGTGAGTCGAAATCATTAGCCACATAATCTGTTAGGAAATAGCCAGAATAGCAGGTGTCGATGTAGACAAAGTCTAGTGCTGGCCCTAGTTGCTCAAACCATGTTAATAGTCTGCTCCACGGAATATAGCCATCTTTA
>Ga0190312_1000606_pt1 | contig 10912 bp, 11 predicted proteins | sample 487007910_MG_FD_165046 | JGI IMG/M metagenome (GOLD analysis project Ga0190312, IMG submission 165046) | Hydrothermal vent sediment bacterial communities from Southern Trench, Guaymas Basin, Mexico - 4870-07-9-10_MG | ecosystem: Environmental > Aquatic > Marine > Hydrothermal vents > Sediment ... | reverse complement strand
CTAACATAGTCATTAATAAAAGATACTATATCAGATACAGCAGGGATCGATTATGACACTATATGTCTTATATAATTTGAATAGTATCTACTCAAGGATAGTTCTAGTAACGGTATTGACGAGTTTGTTAGTAAAGTATTTTACACTATATACTACAAGTATAGGATTTAAACAATAGCATTACTCTACTTCTTATTAGAGAAGGCTAGTCATACTTAAATTAATGTGATAGAGCTGGTGGTCTTAAACAGGTATCTTAGTAGATAACTGTATTAAGATATAGCTTAGTTAATGTGATTTGGTGGAGTAGGTTATGGCCGGAGTTAGTGTATGTGGTTGTAGAGAGAGGGGTTTAGATGGTTATGAAGGAATTGTTTTAGGTGTCTATATAGCTGGTTGTACACTATGTATTGGCGATAGTTGTGATTTAGTAGTTGTAATGTCTAGTGATTGTATTGTTAGAGAAGGTGTGGAGAGAGTTTATGTACATGATGGGTGGGCTAGGGGTTTTAAGGGTTTCCATATAGTTTATGGTGTTAGAGTGGATAGTGTTAGTGATATTCCTAGAAGATTCTATGAAATAACTGGTTTTCGTAGAGGTTTTGCTATAAATACTGTTATTGGTAGTGGGGGTTATGCTAATGTATGTATAGATGGTGGTAGAATAGCTGATCTATATACGTCTGATAAATGTTTATGGAAGGGGTTATTTGTTGGTGTAGTAACATGTCTATTATCTAAGGGTGTTGGTTTAGATAAGATGTTTAGTTATATTGTAGACTATGTAGTAAGTGCTGTAGAACACAACGATCCACTGTATAGCTATAGATCTAGAGCTAGTGTTCTAGACTCTATAGAGGATCATTTGAAGTACATTAGCAGAATTGTAAAGTTGAAGAGGTTATGGAGTATTACAGATAGTTTAGCTATCTATACAAAGCCTACCTATAGTGATAGGATTGTGTTTACAGAGGTAACATACAACCCTATATCACCTATTGTAAATGGTCCATTAATCATACACATGTCTAGAGACAAGTTTGCAGAGTATGTAAGTGTCCATGGAGGCTCTATACTATGCATAGATAGTGTTCCAGAGAGTCTTAGAGAAAAACTTGTTGATAAAGGGATAAAGATAGATCTTGTTGGGGGGAGAAACGTTTTATGGAGTAACAGTCTTAAGAACATAGTCCTTGTTCTTGAGAAAATGCTGGGTTCCTAGTAGAGAACATTTTTATTTACATACTAGTGTAGTACAAAGTATAGGCTATACTTATGAGGTGCACAGTCTATGGTTGACTTAGAGGAGCTTGTTTCTAAAGCTGAAAGACTTGGTGCAAGCTATGTTGATGCACGGTATCAGGATAGGTTGTATGAGCTCATAATTATCGATAATGGTGTTGTACGAGAGTATAGTGTTAACCGTAGATGCGGGGTTGGTTTAAGAGTTGTTGTTGATGGGTATATGGGTTTTGCTTCAACAAATATATTGTCTAGAAAATCTCTAGATAAACTAGTTGAACACGCATTCTCTATAGCACGTGCTATGAAGTCTTATGGTAGAAAGTTCTCACTTGTAGAGAGACCTAGTGTTAGAGATAGAGTTGTTAGTAGTTATAAGAAGGATCCGTTTGAGATAGATTCTAGTGAGAAGATTGAGATACTTATGAGCTCTTATAAAGTTGGTAGGAGTGTTGAAGGTGTTGTTAGTGTTGTTACAAGGATGGGTATGGAGCTTGACCATAGGCTATATGCTTCTAGTTATGGAGACTATGTTGAGACAAAGACTTATCTCATAGGCTTTAGTGTCTATAGTATAGCTAGATATAATGGTGTTATGGAGCGTGTATATGATGGAGAAAGCATGGTTGCTGGATGGGAGTTTATAGAAGGTAGAGACTGGGATAGCTTCTCAAAAGAAGTATCTGAACTAGCTAGTAGAGCTGTTAAAGCACCTACATTAAAACCAGGTGTATATACTGCTGTACTAGATAATGAAATGGTTGGTCTTATGCTGCATGAAGCATTTGGACACGCTACAGAAGGTGATATTGTAGAGTCTCGTGATAGCATCCTATATGGTAGACTTGGTGAGAGAGTTGCTAGTCCACTAGTAACAATTGTTGACGATGGCTCTGTTAAAGGAGGGTACTATGTAGTATATGATGATGAAGGTACTCCTAAGAAGAAAGTAGCTACTGTAGAAAATGGTGTATTAAAGACTTATCTCCACAGCTTATCAACAGTATCTAGTCTAGGAGGCGAACCAACAGGTAATGCCCGTTCAATGGACTATTCATCACCAATACTTGTACGTCAAACAAACACTTATATGGAGCCTAGAGACTATCGTGTAGAAGAGTTGTTTGAAGACATAGACTATGGTGTCTACATACGTGGTCGTGGAGCACTTGGTGGTCAAGTAGATACTTGTATGGGTACATTCACGTTCACAGCTGGTCCAAGCTATGTTATAGAAAAGGGTGAGCCTACAAAGCTTGTACGTGGTGTTATGTTGTCTGGCTATATTCTTGAAACACTTAAGAATGTTGATGCTGTTGCAAGAGATCTAAGGGTTAAGACTAGTGCTTTTGGAGGTTGTGGTAAGGATGGGCAGACTGTACGTGTTGGTGATGGAGGGCCTCATGTACGTGTTAAGAGGATAACTATTGGTAGTGGAGGGTGATCGCTGTGGCTGATATGTACTCCATAGCTGATAGGCTTATATCAAAGCTTATGGAGAGAGGTGTTAGTGAAGTAGAGTTTTATGGTGTTCTTGGTAGGAGTATAGAAGTTGATGTATCAAATAATGTTGTTAAGAGAGTCATTGATCGTGTAGCTGGTTCTTATGGTGTACGTGTAGCAATTGGTAAACGTGTTGGTTCTTATGGTTCAGAAGAGCTTAGTTTAGAGAGCTTGGATAGTGTTGTAGATAAGGTTTTGTCTATAACAAAGTGTTCTCCAGAAGATAGGTATTGGAGTGGTTTCTCTAGAGGATACTCTAGAGGTGTTGGAGTAAGTGTTTATGATAAAAGGTTGGAGACCATGTCTCATAGTGAATTACTTGAGGTTATGAAGAATGCTGTTGATGCATCTATAGAATCTGCTAGAAGACGTGGAGTAGATGAAGCTATTGTGACACGTGGTGGTTTGGCAGTAAATATCTATGATGTATATATAGCTAATAGTTATGGAGATAGGATTAGTGATAAGTTTACAAAATTCCTAGTATACTATGATGTAAAGACTAGTAGAGGAGGAGATGAGTCAACATACCCAGCCATAGTGACCAGTAGGAGGCTGGATGAGGAAGCTGTTTATAGAGAGGCGTCTCGTGCTGGAGAATACTCTACACTATTCATTAAAGCTAGGGGGTTGGAGAGTGGCTTGTATCAGGTACTATTATCACCTAGGGTTACAGGGTGGATTATAGAGTCTAGTCTAGCACCAGCATTCTCGGCATTAAATATACAGGAGAACCGTAGTCCTCTAAAGAATAGGCTTGGAGAGAACGTATTGTCTAGTGATATAGATGTACTTGATAACCCAGTTATTAAATGGGGTTATGGTTCAAGAAGTTTTGATGATGAAGGATACTCTACTAATAGGAAAGCTGTTGTTGAAAAAGGTGTTTTTAAGAAGATACTGTATAACCACTATACTGCTAGAAGAGATGGTGTAGTGTCTACTGGTAACGGGTTCCGTAGAACACCTTCATCAGCTACTTATCCAGGTTTTACAAACTTTGTATTAGAGTCTAGGAGTACTAGTGTTTTTGATGAACTATTCTCTAGTGTTAGGAGAGGACTAGTAGTCTATGGTGTTATAGGTTATTGGATGTCGAATCCCGTTAATGGAGGTGTACAAGCAACTGTTACACATGCTCTATATGTGGAGAATGGTGGTGTAAAGTATCCTGTTAAAGGAGTTGTTCTTGGAGGAAATATCTATGAATGGCTTGGCTGTAAACTACTTGGTGTCTCTAAAGAGGTTGAGAGTACTGAAAACATGTATACACCGGGTATACTTGTAGAAGGCGTTAATGTAGCTGGAGGTTAGTTTAACCATATGTCTAAACGCAGGATTTTCCACAAACTAGTTCCATTAGATAGTGTACTAGATATTATATCAGGGTATTACCCACTAGAGCCTAAGGGTGTTGAAGAAGTATGTTTAGAGAATGCACTTGGTAGAGTTCTTGCTGAAGACATATACTCTCCAATAGACCATCCTCCATTTGATAGAAGTATTGTTGATGGATATGCTGTAGTTGCTGAAGACACTTATGGAGCTTATGAAGACAATCCTGTTAAACTACGTGTTAATGGGTTTGTTGAAGCTGGTGTTAAACCAAGTGTAGCTGTAGGTAGGGGTGTTGCTGTAGAAGTCTCTACTGGAGCCATGGTTCCACGTGGTGCTAATGCTGTTGTTATGGAGGAGTTTACTAGCCGTATTGGAGACTACGTACTAGTATACCGTAGTGTTGTACCTGGTGAAAACATTGTATCAACTGGTAGTGATATAAGTTTTGGAGACCTTGTTTTATTGAAGGGTACACTGCTAACAGCTAATGAGATAGGCTTACTAGCTGGACTAGGTTTAGATAGAGTTAAAGTGTATAAGCAAGTGAGGGTAGCAGTCTATTCTACTGGTAACGAAGTTGTTGAGCCAGGTTCTAAACTAGAAGTTGGCAGAGTCTATGATGTTAATGGATGGCTTATAACATGTAGTCTGCGTGAAATAGGCGTTAATGCTTGTTTTAAAGGACTACTACCAGATAATGAGGATGTTATTAGAGAAGCGTTATCTAAAGCTTTAGAAGAATACGATATAGTCATTACTAGTGGTGGTACATCAGCTGGTTTAGGAGATCTGGTATACCGTGTATTTGACTCACTTGGAGAGCCAGGAGTGATCATACATGGTATTATGGTTAAGCCGGGTAAGCCTACAGTAGTAGCTGTTGTAGATAATAAGTTGTTGATAGGGTTGCCGGGGTTCCCGCTATCATGTTTTATGATACTCCATAAGGTTGTTAAACCATTAATAGCTAGACTTATGGGTTTACAACAGGGTGTTGTATATAGGGTTAAAGCCTATCTACCTTATCGTATAAGAAAGCCTCTTGGTAGGGCATGGTTGTTGCCAGTGGCTCTTGTAAAGACTAGTAGAGGCTATACTGCTTACCCAGTGTCTATGGCTAGTGGTAGTATATCTCCAATAGTTAATAGTGATGGATACGTTGTACTTGGTAGTGGTAGAGACTTGTTTCTAGAAAACGAGGTTGTTGATGTAGAGCTTTTTGGTAGAGAGCCAAGGATACCTGAAATGGTTTTTATTGGTAGTAGTGATGTATTGTTGTATAGAGTATTAGTTGAAGCAGGTTTAATGAGTGTTTCAAGAGTTATTGTCACAGGCAGTCTTGGAGGATGGAATGCTGTTAAACGTGGTGAAGCAGATATTGCTCCAACACACTTACTTGATGAAGAAACACTTGAGTATAATAAGCCTTTCTTAGAGAAACTAGGTATAAAGGATATAGCTGTTCTTGTTAGAGGCTATTATAGACGTATAGGGATCATTGTTAACAAGGGCAATCCAAAGAATATACGGGGGGTAGAGGATTTCTTTAGAAAAGACATACGTATTGTTAATAGACCAAAAGGTGCTGGAGCACGTGTACTACTAGATTATCTATTGAAGAAGAAGGCTTTAGAGAAGGGAGTGGATCTAGAGAGTATACCATCAATAGTTAATGGCTATACATATGAAGTAAAGACACATACAGCAGTAGCCCAGGCAGTTAAACAAGGTAGAGCTGATGCAGGAATAGCTATAGAGTATGTAGCATACATGTATAACCTAGACTTCATACCACTAGCTATAGAAAACTATGACTTCCTAGTAAGGAAAGATTCGCTAGAAAAACATGTTGTAAAGAAGTTTCTAGAATATTTAAAAAACAGTAGGTTTAGAGAACTTGTAGAGAATTATCCAGGATATATTGTTCCAGAAGATATTGGTAAACTCCTATAGCTTATAAGATCCATAAACTAAATGAAGCTTTAAACAACAAGTGTTTAAGTAGAAGAATATTTTGGATCAATGAGATGTTTATGAATGATATAGTTGAAAACTCGGTTAAATATTCCATAGATCCTCTTTTGCACCTTATCTAGAGTTTATACCTTGACTGAGCTAGGCTGGCTGTTCAGCTGATCTATGGATATTTGTTTAATTATCTATATTAGACTCTATATGTAGAGTTAGTATTTGGGATATACATGTTTAAGGAGTCTCAGAAAAGAGTTAGACCTAGGATAGGACATATTGTTGAAAAGAAGAGATCTAGGATTGGTCGTTTAAAACCTAGAGTGAGTTGAAGAGCATTGGGTGTTAGGGTTAAACTTAGAATTGCTATAGGTGATAGTAGTTTTGAAGCAGTAGGGCTTGTTAATAGTGGTTTTGAAACAGATACACCACAACTACTAGTCCCCTATAGACTCCTCGTTTCTAAGAACATTGATCTCAGTAGACTAGCTACACCATCTATACGTGAATATGATACAGCTGGAGGTACTATAGCTATGAACCTTTATCCTCGTGCATGTAGAGTCTCAGTTATAGAGAGTGATCGCACCTCTAAAGAAGTTATAGCAGATCTAGTGGTATCTCTTATTGAACGTGAAATACTTATAAGCGATGCTCTAACTGAGGAACTAGGAATAATAATACTTAGTCCTAAGAAAGGCTATTGGAGATTCATAGATGATAAACAGGATATAGTTAGACACTCCTGTCACCCAGAGATCTACTAAACTCTAAATATATAACAGAAGAGACCCTATAACCAATAGCTAGGAGAAGTTTTTTAGCATTTTCTTTAAATACTATAGCTATATCATGTCCGTAGATCTGTTGACATAGGTATGCATTTATGTTTTTGTATTATGTTTTCCTAGGTTAGTGATATTATAGCTCCAGCTCCTTTTATAGGTATTAGTCCTAGTGTTTGTTTTAGACTATCTACTTTAATTGTTTTTACAATTCCATAGAGTTTGTCTAGTAGCTTGTATGCTTCTGGTATTGTTTCTTTTGATAGTTCAATGTTTTTAATTAATATACTACCTTTGCTATATAGCTTTAGGCTTATAGCGTATAGTCTAGTGTATAGTGGGTTTAGGAGTACTATAGAGTCTTTAGATAAAAGGTTGTTTAGTAGGTTCATATAATTTGGTGTTAGTGTTGAGTAGTAGATTAGGTCATAGCATCCATGCAGGTCGCTCCACTTACGGTATGCTTCAAAACCATGTTTTTTAAGAAATCTATAACTATATAGTTTCTCTGTAAATATGGATACTCTTAAAGCATTTCTAGAAGAGAAAGCTGCTGCTATACCTGATAAGCCTCCACCTATAATGAGTAGGTTTCTACCACTTGTATATTTTGAAGCTTCAACTCCTAATCCAATACTATATAGTAGAGTATACTCTGGTTTTGCATCACTTAGAGTTGTAAGTATAGAGTCTGAGGGGATAGTAGAGTATTTTGATAATAATCCATCAATACTCCACCCAATAACACCATCTCTTGTAACAGGTTTTATAAAAGCTATAAGGCCGGAGTAGCTAGGTTCAGCTCCATAACCGTGTTCTAGTATACGGACAATACCTGTTGAACCAAGTACTATAGGTGTCTTTTTTAGAGGTATATATCCTTCTACAATAGCATTTTCTAAGCCATTGAGGAATACATGGATTGTTTTAACAAGATAGCTATTCTTTTTTAGAGGCGGTAGTGGTTGTTCAATAAACTCTATAGATACTCCATTAAATGTTATTGACTCATTAACCATTCTCTAACTCCTCTAACTCTAATATTAACTACTATAGTTTTTAACAATAAAAGCTAGATTATTTAATTAGTGTGGTCTATATGTCTATACGTATTGTACACTGGATTAGTAAGGATGCTAGATATAGGATTATAGAGTTAATGCTGTCTACACGTACGGCTAAACAACTTGCTAGTGAACTGGGCTTGTCAGTAGCAGCTATAAACAAGTATCTTAGCCGTAGAACACACCCTAGTGATGAGACTATAGCACGTATTCTAGGTATTATGAGTGATTATGAGAGGGAGAGGGTTTTAGAGATAATTATGGATGATCTATTGGAGGCTTTAGAGACTATGTATAATGAAGTAGTTAGAGATAATACTGTATTTAAAGAATATTTCTTAAAGAGAGTTAGGGAGTTACTAGAGAAACTAGAGTCTACTGGGTAGATGTATTGGAGGAGAAGCCTTTCCTAGCAAATGGTAGTCTTGTAGGTGACTATCGCCCACTTCTAATGTATTGGAGACTTGCTAAAGAGAAGTCTAGAGAAGTTGTTGAGAAGTCTATGCTTACACATAGTGATTTTAGAGAACTTGAACAACTAGTCTCTAGTTATTGTGGACACTCTATAGTAGAGCTTATAGATTATTTTAAGAATAGGTTTAGAGATAGAGTTGATCCAGAGATAGCTGTTGAAGCATTGTATAGGGTATATGGTGTACGTGTGTCTAGTAGTGAGGCTGTTGATAAGATAGCTTCAATAATAGCTTCATGGCTTCTAGAAGCTGGTAGGATATTGAATATAATTAGTTATAGGAGTTGGAGAGATAAGTAGTTGTATCTATAGTGTCTCTAGACTAGTGTTTAGAGGTTGTTTAATAGAATGCTTACAGTAGATAGAGTTGGAGAGATCATTAATAGAGTTGTTAGAGAAGCTAGGGTTAGGTGGAAAGAGGCATGGGTTGATAGAGTTAAGGTGGGTAGGTCAAGGATATATGTCTACATGGTTGTTGGAGGCTATAATGTTAAGGTTATACTGTATAGGAGTAAAGTTAAAGTCCGTGTATACTCTAGATTAAAAGGGTTGTCTATAGCTTTACAGAGGATATTTGAGAGAGAGTATAGAAAGGCTATGGTGGAGAAGAGGTTATGAAGGCAAGGGATCCTTTTAGGAAGAGGATTAAAGTTATAATTAATATACTAGGTGATGCTCTTAACAAAAGGGGTCTTACTAGAGAAGAGCTTATAGACTATGTTAAAGAGGTTTATAACAAGCAAGGTCTACAGCCTATACGTGGTAAAGCAATACCTCCTGATCTATATGATAAAGAGCTTGCAAGCCTATATGTTGTTGGAAAGTATGGTCTTGGACTAGATATTGATTATCCAGAGTTTTTTAAGAAGATCTTTTATAAAGAACTATTGTTTGATAAAGCAGTAGACTATATCCTAAATAACGATTATGGTAGTGCTAGAGAAGTTATTATAGAGTTGTCTCCAGAAAACACTATAAACAGTAACACGTTAGCACGTATGCTACGTATAGCGTTTACACGTACACTACTAGGTTTTATGGATGAGAAAGAGTTTATTAAACTACTTAAGAAGTCTGTAGAAGCTTTTCCAGAAGAAGAGAGGACTATAAGAAACTATGTAAGATTCTATGTAGCACACAAAGTTGCTGAAGGAATATATCGTGGTTCTATAAGAAACCGTGTTACCAAGGAAGCCTATAAACAAGCATTTGCTGCTAAAGCAGGGTTTCCAAAAACAACACCTAGTGATGAATACATCTTGGTTATAGCTAGAGAAGTATATAGTATCCCAGACCATGTACTCAACAAAGTTCTCAGTACTAAATAATGGAGCCTAGGTATTTAATCTAGTTCTCTCTCCATAAAAACTCCTAATACACTTCATAACCTGTTCATGAAGTCTTTGAAGCATCTTCTTACGATCCTCCATCAACACTATATCACTATAGCCTTGTACAACAATATTATGTGAAAACGGGCTTGGAACAACTGTTGGACCAAACAATACAAGCTTGATCACGCCACTATGTATCCATTCAAGAACCTTTTTAGCAGCACTGATATGCATGTAGTCTTCAAGTATTTCACGGTAAGTCTCCTTTAGTATAGGGAACCCGGGTAGTTCAGAGACAACTCTAAGCAGTCCGTCAGCATTAAGCTGTAGTCTATGTACACTACGTTCACGTTCACCGTATCTACGTAGGATCATGAACGACCTCTGTGCACAATGCCTAAACCTTCTCTTAAGCATCTCAGTATGTCTAAGAACACGTTTTAGTATATCATCTATATTGTCTGGACTCAGTTGTTTAAACAATTCTATCCAATCAGCTCTAGGGTGTCCGGGAAGAGTGATCATGAATCCGTTATCGTTTATAGTAACCCTTACATTACATCCAAGATGGTTTCCAACTATGTAGGCATAAGCTCTAGATAGTGCTGCGTTTACACGTCTACCAAATAGTGAGTGTACAATAACGTTCCTACGGTCAGCTTCATCATAGATCTCTAATAGTACAAGCTTATCTGATGGTATAAGCCCTTTTGTAAACAAGTACTGCTCCAGTATATAGTCATAGATGTTTTCAGCAGCATGTCTTTCAAGCATATACTCTCTAACAAGATAATCTATAACCTCACTCCTACTCTTAGAAGAGATCATTTCACCAACTACTCTACGAAACCTACCAACCTCTAATGCTGAGTCAAAAGATAGTGGAAGCATTTCACTAAACCAACTAGGAACAGTAGGCTTAGCGCCATCAGCTGGTCTAACAACTATACGTGAACCATAGCTTCTAATATACTCATAGACATGGCCGCCAAGGACAAACAAGTCTCCTGGAGCAAGGTATTCTACAAAACCCTCCTCAAGATCCCCTACGTACTTTCCATCAACAGTGAACACGTGTGTTTTAGACTCATCAGGTATAGTACCTATGTTTAAATAGTAGATCATACGTGCTTTCCTCTTCCTACCGAAAACACCCTCTTCTTCATCAAGCCAGATCTTAGAATAAACCCTCATGTGCTCAAGATA
>Ga0190312_1000604_pt1 | contig 10938 bp, 20 predicted proteins | sample 487007910_MG_FD_165046 | JGI IMG/M metagenome (GOLD analysis project Ga0190312, IMG submission 165046) | Hydrothermal vent sediment bacterial communities from Southern Trench, Guaymas Basin, Mexico - 4870-07-9-10_MG | ecosystem: Environmental > Aquatic > Marine > Hydrothermal vents > Sediment ... | reverse complement strand
GTAATACGAGAAACCGCGTTCACAGGTGTTGACGCTCCACCATAGCTGCGTAATACATTAATGGAAAAGTAACAAAGAGGAGTGACACGCCCTCAAGGTGAGCCTCAAAAGAAGAAAAAAGAGAGTTATTGAGTGCTCTTATAGCCTTTGATTGCTTCAACTGTGTCTTTTATTACGTCTTTGAGGGGTCTGTATATTATTTCTTTGTTGGTTATGAGCGGTGATATCTTAATGCTGAATAGTATCTCGTCAGTCTCGAAATCCCTGATGTCAATGTAATCGCCTACATCAGAGTCGAATTCACTATAAACCTTCTTGTCGAGCATTGCTTCAACCACGCTGTCAATAGCGTTTATGTACATTGCGTCCATTATGTCAATAGCGTTTTCATATTCATCTCCAAGCTCATCACGCTTCAAGACAACCTCTTTATCATACACATCATAAAGCTTTCTTACAAGCTCACCAACCAAATCCTTCACCATTCCAACCCACCGTGAAACCCCTTACTCGAGGAAAAAATTGAAGTTTAATGATGGGCCCAGCACCATCACTTTTAAACAGCCAATTAAGAGATCATTAAAACAGCCGTTTAAAAACAATGAAAGCCAGCAGCCAACACCTTAAAACACCCGTCAACACCTGTAGACAAAAAACAACAAGAAAAAAGAAATTACGTTAAGGTTCATAGAAGCCATACTTTTCGCTTAGTTGCTTAAGCTCATCTTCCGTTAATTTCTCTGTAACCCATAGAATTGATACTTTTAGTAGTGGGAATTGCTCTAACATAGCATATTTTTCGCCTAGTAGTCTCTTTATGTTATCAAGATCTTCTCTTGATAATGACGTGTTCTCAGTAACATAGCAGAAAACAGCTTCTCTATGAGGTATATTTATCTCATATTCCTTTTCTTCTACGCTCATTTTTATGTCGCCTCTACAGTTAATACTGCATAATATTTGTACGTTATGCTCTTTGTTATTTCTTTCTTAACTGTATTTGTACCCCAATCTATTATTCTTATCTTTGAGCCTGAGGGAGCAATTATATACTTTCCGTCTGGAGTCATATCAAGACATGTGTCAGGACTTACAACACTATCTATAGCTTCTGGTAGAGTAATTGTTCCCGCATCGCTGACCTCCATCATGTCTATGTCTAATAGCCTCTTATATATCGTTGTTTGATTTGCCCCTATGAACGCTATCTTGTCTCCATTTACGCTTACGGCTATAGCCGCATGCTTATAGACGCTTATGCTTCCAAGCTGTGCTTTAGCCCCATCATTCCTAACAGCAAATACCCTTACAGGCCCATTGCTTTGAACTGGGTCTGTAAACGCTATTACTCCATCTGGTCTAAGCTTAAGAGTTGTAGGATAACCATTGACACCTAAACTAACACTTTTTTCTATACCATCTTTAGTCATAAAAATAACGTAAGCTGGATTACTTGTATCACCTGATGTTATTACTGCTCTTTCACCAGTCTCACTACATCTCACTGGATAATTAAAATTACCTGTTAAATCAACCGTAAAGTTAGTATAACTAAAATCAGATAAGTTTATAACATATATATCTCTAGGGTCATTTAACAATGAGACCCATGCATAATTGAGTCCTATATCTACTTTGTTTATTGTTGTGGCATAAGTGTTTTGATAAAGTAAATTGCCATTAATATCATAGATGTAAACTGTGTCACCACTTCTAATAATGAAGTCTCCGTTGTTGTTTATTCTAGCTTCATTTATTGTATAATCAAATGTTTTTTGTAGGACTTTGTTTCCGTATTTATCAAGAATTATAACTTCGCTTGAAGTGTAGATTAAAAGATATTCTGGGTTGACAGCATTAGGTCTAGCAATCTTATCTTTAGCGGTATCCTGAGTCCAAGGATTAACATCTTGTTCGCTCCAGTCCTCTATGTTTATTAGCTTGGGAGTTACAGTATAGCTCATTTCTAGCTCACCACTAGCATAATACTATTATAACTAGCTGGTTGCAGTCTAGTTATAGTTTGCGTAACCAACATAATGTAGTTGCCTTGAACTATTGGTGGTGGCTCTTGCGTTCCTCCTCCTTGATATACTTCCTCTACGCTACTTGATACTGAGCTTGAGCCGTCAATCGCATTGCGGTATGCTTGAACCATCTTCAAGGCGTTAATCAGCTTGTCTTTGATTGAGCTTAAGTCAATATAGCACTTGTTAATGATGTTGTTGTAGTGATTAACAAGGCAGCTCAGCAAGTTGTTTATCTCATTCATTAGATAGTCAGCTCTCGGATCGAAAGCATCAGCTTTAGCTTCACACATGCTAACAAGCATGTCGTATGCTTCAATCGTAGCGTCAGCTTCCGCTTCATTCTCTATAGCAGTCATATACGCCGTGTCAGGATCAATAATGTCATAGCTAGGATTTGCTTCCTGCAAGTCAATCCATTTCCTTACCGTTTCAAGCTCAACCTTAAGCTCATTAAGCCTGCTTAAAGCCCTCTCAGCACTCCTCTCAACTATGTTTTGCTCTTTAATGTAAGCCTCCTTTATCAATGAAACAAAATCGTGAAGCTCAGCCCTAATGATATTGTCAACTTCCTCGTAAGGCAACGCTAACACTCTGTTAATCGCCTCTGCAGCTCTATGAGCTTGCTCACGAGTCATAACATACTCTTTCTCTACATATTGATCGAAGCCCCTTGCAACCCTGAATGATGTTGTTGGAATATTGCAACCTCCCATAGCCATTAGCAAGCCAAGCAGATTATTATCAAGCTTATCTGCATTCTCCGCAAGAGCTTCAATCTCATCTGGGTTTAATGGAAAGCCTCCACGCCAAACATTCAATATGCTTTGAAAAGCTCCTCCAACACTCATTTGAATCGCATTACTAAAACCTTCTTGAATCAACTCCATGAATAATTCCTCTACAACTTCAGCTGGAAGAACTACGCTAGCATAAGCAGTAGCCTTGACAACTTCGTCTATAATGTCGTATAATGCCTGATCTGTCAAGCCCACGTTATGCTGAGGCTCTTTGTTTGTCAATGATGAGAAGACGTTCTTAGTAATATTAGACATGTAGCCAGTATCAATTGCTGTTTCAACTTTCGCTACTGTGCTACCTCCACGAGCCGAGTCTTTAAGAAGGCCTTCAACCAAAGCTTCAAGAATGCTATCACCAATCAGTGCTCCTAAAATTGTCGCTATACCTGCGCTCATTTCTCAGTCAAACCTCCATACTAGTTTCTTACCAAGAAAGCTATTAAATATCGCTCTATAATTACTGAAAAGCTGTTTAGACTCGTTTTGATAAGGCTCGATTCGCTCAATATTCTTATACTGCTTAGTAGCATTGCTAGCGCTCCTAGCGATATTAGTCTTCAAGCCCATTCTAAGCCTATCGTAAGTCTTGATTATCATGTTCTCACCTACTTGTCAAGTATCTTCAATGTCTCCTCTATCCTTGCTATCCTCTCACCTAAGCTTGAAATGCACTTCTTAAGCGTGAAAACACGCTCTAACAGAAAAATGATTAACGCTGTTTGCACGCTCATTAAAGTTATGACTACATCTACATCCATCTCAATCACCTTAGTCAACCTCATATAGATACCATAAGTTCCTCATTCTCACGATTACAAGCTTACGATAGTACATTATGTTATCATCTGTTTTGAGACCAATCTGCTTGTTGAATATTTCAACCGCGCTTTCACGTGATGTCGGGAAGCTAACAGCAATTAAAGCACCTTCAAGCTTAACATCTGTTTGCGAATCAACTGTGCATGACAATTGACCACGATAGACTTGAACCTGCATTTCCCTTGATTCGCCTGCTATAGTTAAAGTACGCTTATACTCCTCATAAAGGCTCAAGTACATCTGACTAAAGCTAATCACTTTATCTTCGTGAACTATCTTGTAAGTAGTACTGAAATCATGAAGGTAACTAGTGTAAGCCCTTGACGCTATTGGAATCTTATAGTAGTATAATGTAGTTGGCTCAATGTTTCTCGTGATGTCGGGGCTTTCAGCAATGTCAGTTAAGTCTTTGACTATCAAGTAGATGTTCATGTTAGTGAACTTCTTGATAACCTCATCCGTCAAAGTATCCAAAATGTATGGGACAGTAACGAACTTGGGGACGTATGGGACTTGCATTGTGCCTTCCTCAGTCGTTAGCTCAGTCCAACCCCCGACATCACCATTATATGAGAAACTAAGCTGTGGCTTCGTTAGTGTTGCTGGTGCTAATTCACCTTTCCTTACTGTCGCCATCTTATCATAGATTGTCTTTTGTTCATAGTTTAAAGCCCAGTTGTCAAGTATCTTAGTTCTGTATTGAGCTAACGCCTTTGATGCACCATAAGTTCTGATTGCCCTGTAGTTAATCAAGTCATAAATCAATGTCTCAATGTAGTTGTTGATCTTGTTTATCACTTCATCTATCTTTGCTTTCGCTTCGTCAAATGTAACCATGACTTTCACACCACAATATTAATCTGAACACAAGTCAGTATTATTTTTTAGTGAGATATTTATGCCACGTAGGCATGGCGCTATCGAATCACATGTACACCATGACATACATGAGAGAGTCAAAAAGCGAAACAAATCAAGGCTAGAGCGATTCAGAAAATACGTGAAAGAACATAGAGAGCACTTCAGAACATTAGCTGAGCTGATAGAGCTTCAAGATAGAGCAATCGAAAGCTACGCTAAATACAAGTCGTGGCTTCAAGTGCTAAGAGAATTCTTCTACGACATCTTATATGAACACTCGATAAAGCGAATACACCATCTATTCGACAGAGCAATCCGCTTCATAGAATTTATGAGCCTACTTAGGGATTTCATAGCTGGCAGAGCTAGAATATTATTTGAAGTTGAGCATAGAATGTTTTTTGCTAGGGATAAAGTGATTACTCAAGTTCGTGATGAGCTACTAATGAGCCTACCTCAAGACGTGAGAGATGCTGTCTTAAACGCTCTAATTAAAGCTTCAACTGGCAAGTATGAGCCTAAAGAGCTTTATCAACAATATCCACAGCTATTGTTCTTCCTGCAGAGATATATCGCATACTTCAAGAAGTATCCATGTGCACGCAAAACATACGCCTTAAGGCTTACGCCCGTCACAATACACCTATCAAAATACTATAGCAATACATATTATGTCTTGAGGTTCATTGAAGTCGAAGATATGCGTGAAGACCCCTACTTGAAGGCTTCACGCTCAATAGACTTCTACTTTATGAGCGCCACAAGAAAGCCCTACGAAGACATAATGAACACTTTGACTTACGTAGGCTCTGGGACTGCAAACTATAGCGACAAAGTAGCACTTGCAAGAGATGATTTACGTAGAGAACTCACAAAAGCACCATTAAGACGTGCTATCTTACAGCCTCATTGGATTAGAAGAGCATTTGCGAAGATTTTAGGTAAGCCTGAGCTTTACGACTCAGCTAATCATTGCTCTATATATGCAATCTTAAGCAGAAAGCCTAAGAGCGCTAAGCTATATGAAGCTGGCGTCAGTCATAGACTGCTAAGAAAGAGACCTAGGAGACGCATAAAAGAAGCGACATTCTACATGGGGTTTAGAGCATAAACAAAAAAATAAAGAAGATTGAGAAAACAATGTTTATGTTACTGATTCAGCTTTGCTGTAAGCGTATAGCTTTCCTGCCACGTCATCAAAGCCTATCTCTAATGTAACCGTGTACTTTGAAGTATCAACCATCTTCAAGACTGAATTCGCTAAGTGAGTGTTGATAGTTGTTATTATGGCGTCTCTTTCGCTCGTTAACCCAGCTTCATGAGCATACTGTGCAATAACGAGACCCTGAACTATCTTCGCTATAGCAGTAGGCCTAGCTACTTTCCTAGCACCTGGAAGGAAGACGTTAACAATGCTACCTGTGAAGGTGTCATTTGTACCCATGTAGTTCTTAACTCTATGATCACCGCTAATGACACCGATAGCCTTGTATGCTGGGCCCCAAGCTATCTTATATCTTATTCCTACAGCACCCATTGGATACCTTGCCATCTGGAATTTGCTCTTTTTGTTTGTTACGTTAGTCTCAAATGTTCCTCCTTCAGCAAAAGCATTCTGTACTCCAGTATTCCATTCATCATATGCGCCCTTGAGCTTCACTTGATACTTCATTAGTATTAAGTCCCTGTCTTCCCAGTCAGAAGCTACGAATCCACTCCAACCTTCAATAGCTGGATTCGCTAGCTTTGTTAGGAAGGCGTCAGCATTAGGAATCTTCTCTTGAAGTGCTGATAGTATTCTTGCTCTCTCACCTTTGAGGGTGTTCTCCCATTCAGTCATTATTTCGTCTGGGACGGAGTCAAGTGGCACGTAATACCCTTTGTATTCAGCAACCACAGACATTTATATCACCACGTCATGCATGTAATGCAAAGCATATAAATATATGTGTGACAATGTATAGCATATGAAAGACGAAATCATAACGATAAGATTCACACAGCAAGAAAAAGAGCAAATAGATAGCTTAGCGAGAGAATTCGGTATGACAAGAAGCTCGTTTATACGACTGCTATTGAAGATGTCATTAAAGAACATAGAGAAGCTAAAGGAGATGATTACTCTTGAGCAAGCTAGAGCAATACTTTCAGAGTAAAGAGCTGAAAGACGCTTTGATAAAGCAACTTAAAGAGCTTTCATTACACGCCAATACTGCAATACTTCATTTAGTAGATGGAAAATACAAGGAAGCTTATGCTGAAATCTTTATTGCAGAAGCATTATCAAGAAGCCTAAGATTCCTCTTTGACGCTATGATAAGCAAGGAGAGTGAAATAGCAAAATGAGCACTCATAAGATAGCTCAATTAATCGAGAAAGTTAGAGCACAAAACAACCCGCAATTAACATTGTCAGTCATAATGCAGTTAATCAAGGCGCTTTATGAGCTAATTAATATCTTTGAAGTGCAAACAATAGAAGCACAGAAGAAACTTTCTAATACAAGCAAGACAAAGTAGTACACAAAGAAGGTGAGAAAATGGTTGACATAACGCCTTTCATAGAGATAGCGATAATAGCAGTTGTTTCAGGCGTAATAGCGTTTGTTATACATCTATTCATGCATAAGAGCGCCACGAACACCATTATAACGACTGCTACTAACGCTATAAATGCAATACAAGCTACTGCTAGCACAGCAATAGTAGCACAACTAGCAAGTGAAGGCGTAGAAGTAACATCACTACCAACACCATTAAGAGACCTTCAAAACAAACAGAGCTAATCCCTAAGTAGCCCCCCTCTTTTTTCTTATTTCTACCTTAATTTTTTATTTTATAAGAGCGGTTTTTCACTTTTTATGGAGAAACCGAACACAAGGTTTAAATAGGGGTTAAACCCAGTTTTAACATGGTGAGGTAACATGACTGATAAAAACATAGAAGAAATAAAAAAAGAAATCGTCAAGAACAAAACCCTAAAACCCCATGAAAAAATTGCCCTCCTTCTTCAATTAGAAGGCAAAAGAACCAAGACGATAAAGAGCGACGATATATTTAAGCCGACAACAGTAAAAGTTAGGGACCCAGTATTGCAAAGAAAAGCCCATCAATGGGTCAATGAGCTCCTTCACCGCTACGAGTGGTACTGTAGGAACGGTTGGTACTACTTAACATGCAAGGATTGCAATGAAACAAAGAGCTTTGCAAGTGTTGCGAAGATGCGAAAGTATATCATCGTACATGAGTCAGAGCACAACCACAGAGTTCCGCAAGAACTAGTGAATTACGGTGGTCTCTATGACGTACTGACGTATCATATATGGAATACAATGAAGAAAAACAAGGTTTAATGGTGGCAAAAATGGTTAGGCAGAGACGCAAGCATGTTGCTTTAGTTGAGTCAGAATGGCTAAAGTTGAACGATTTTGCTTCAAAACATGGCCTTCCAATGACAAAAGCGATTTCTATGATGATTGACAGCTACGAGAAGATAATGAAGATAAAGCGTTCATTTTACGACAGCACTATTGATATAGCATTATGGTATTTTGAGAAGCTTTGTTTTAGTGTGCAAGTTCTCAAGATGGAGAAAAGCGAATCACAGCTTAAGAGAACCTTGAAGCTTTTAGAGCAAGTAAAGAAACGCTATAGAGTTGACACAGCACTTCTTGAAGAAGTCGTAGTAGCTTATGTCAGAGAAGACGCTAATGTTGTTGTTGTCAACGAAGCCTTGAAGGAATTAGGAAAAAGCATAATGAGGAGGATAATGCTCAATGAGTGAGTCCCGCTATTTAATTGAATATGATATCCCTACAGAGAGGCGCTATGCGTTTTACAAAGCCCTTCAAAGACTTAAACAGAGGACTCAAAGGTTCTTTACTTCTACTGCTTCAGTTGTCATTTTAGATGATGAGGGGCTTGCATGGCAAGTTTACCGCTTAGCGAAACGTTATGGAAAAGCAAATATTTGGAGAGCAGTCAAATTAAACGGGGGCTAGGGTGCTCTATGGGAAGAAGACGGCTTTTCTTTAATAAATCTTATCTTGGCTTTGCTATTGAAGCTAGCGTAGCTGAGGCTTTTAAGCGTAGATGTGAAGAGCTTGGGATTGATTATAGTCAAGTGTTACGTGAGTTTGTTCATAGCTTTATTAATGCACGGCCAGTTGAAGAGAAGAGAATATTGAAATTCGACATCAATCTTAACATAGAGGTTGTAGAGCGAATAGAGCAAAAAGAGAGGAAAGCAGCTCTTGAGTACATAAGACAGCTAGAAACTCAGGAATTTAGAGAGAAGCTATCGTTATGGAAAGCTGAAATCACAAGAACAAGAAACTCACTAGATTGCTACAACATTAAGCGTAGCGTTATAACATGGCTTAAGAAGCTCAAAGATATTGACAATGAAACATTAGAGCAAGCTAAACAACTAATCGAGCTTTGCGAAAAGAGGCTAGAGCAATTAAGGAGGCTATAAGCATGGCTAAGAGAAGCTTGTATTACGACTGTATGCTCTTTAATCATTGTCCTTTCGACTACGCCTGTCTTCGCTACTTGAGGATTTATGGAGCGATAATTTGGTCTACGAAAATTTGCTACGCATTGAAAAAAGCGATTGACATGGGTTTAGTGGAAGTGGTGAGAGAGCAATGAGCGAAATAACAGATAAAGCGCTAAAGCTGATTGAAGCTAATTTCGTTAAGCGTTACATTGAGCGTTTAGGTTGGTGTTTCGAGTGCAAGCAATGCAAAGCCATTTTCATTAGTGTTAAAGACGCTCTTAGACACTTGAGATGGCACAAAAGAGTCAGAATGGTGATGTACTAATGACTGTCATGTGTCCTTATTGCTCAAAAACATTTAGGAATCTCTATAACCTTAAGAACCACTTTAGGCAAATTCATAGGGACATTGAATATTGCTGTATATGTAACAGGCAGTTTAAGAGTTTTCACGGGTTGATGATGCACATCAGGAATAGGGGGGATACAGCGCACATAGCTTTGGGACTGTTAGCTGAGAATAATAACAGTCAGTTCATTAAGACATTGAAAATCAAGAACAACTACAATCTACATAAATACTATAAGTTTCTCAGGGAAGCACTATGCAATCCAGAAAGAGGGGGAAAGCTTAAAAAGAAAAGCAGAATACAATGTAATACACGGTGAGGAGAAATGGAGATTGATGAGGAAGTTAGACAAGAGCTTATAGAGAATCTATGTGAACACTTAAATGCTTTCAAAGATGTTGTCAATAAAATAATAAACAGAATGCGTAAAGCAAAGACAGTTGAAGAGCTAATGAGGCTTAAAAAGCGATTGTTACTTGTTTGGCTTGACTCAATGCCGTTATCATCAGCTGAGTGTTACTTTTGTCTTTTAGGGAAGAAGGTTTCTGTAGTGATGATTAATGCATGCAAAATCTGCAATTACGGCAAGTTACATAAAATATGTCTATATGAAGGAAGCGATTATGCAAAGATAACTGAAGCTCTCAGAAGAGCAATAAAGAAGATAGACAAGCTTTACGTCAAGAGAGGGGAGAGATATGACTAGTAATGATGATAAGTGTCTCGATTATGCTGAAAGAGTTGCTGACGAAGTTGCAAGAGAAGTTGCTGAAAAAAGCGAAAGAATAGCAAAGCTAGAAGATGTTGCAGAAATCATAGCTAAAGAGATTAACAGTTATAGCGATAGAATGCGAAGCATACTTCTGCAAGGCTTCATAAGAACTTTATGTAAGAAGATAGCGCTAGGCGTCATAGATATAATTGCATGCTTAGAGATAGTGAAGCTAGAGCTATTCACACTAGCAGAAAGAACATCACATATAGGCGACATGATACTACTAAACAAGCTAAAACAAATAGAAGACTTAAAATAACGCTAACGTAAACTCTTTTTCTTTTTACTTGTAGTTCCCGCATTTGTTGGCTTCTCTTGTTGTTTCTATCCATAAGAGCTTTGAGAACAAATATCTGAATTCATTCATGTCTTTAGCTCTAGTCTTAGCGTATGCATAGACTTCGCTTTTCAGTTGCTTGTATCTATTACAGCTTTTTCTTAAATCGCAGTTGAGACAGCTAAACTTCAAGGCTATCACCACTAAAATGCTTAGTGAATCGCCAAATAAAAAATGTTTTCAGGTGTGGCCTCATGTTTGGTTTTTGAGCAATGTTTTATGGTGTTTTATGAGGACCTGATAGAATTTTTACGGTTGGTACTCCAGCTTGGAGTATTATGTACCCCTGTTTGGGGTGTCATTAGTTGAGGTCCCTATGAGCAGTATTTTACGGGTTAACCCCTATGAGCAGCACTCCTTAAGCCTTAGCTGTCAAAATTTTTACGGTTCTAGTGTGTCCACAGGTGTTGACGGGTGTTTTAAGGTGTTGGCTGCTGGCTTTCATTGTTTTTAAACGGCTGTTTTAATG
>Ga0190312_1000603_pt1 | contig 10944 bp, 12 predicted proteins | sample 487007910_MG_FD_165046 | JGI IMG/M metagenome (GOLD analysis project Ga0190312, IMG submission 165046) | Hydrothermal vent sediment bacterial communities from Southern Trench, Guaymas Basin, Mexico - 4870-07-9-10_MG | ecosystem: Environmental > Aquatic > Marine > Hydrothermal vents > Sediment ... | reverse complement strand
ATATAAGCTTAGCCATTGGATAGCCGTTTTTAGAATCCCTGTGTTTTTCTTTTCTATTCCGGAACCCGGGACACCTTCCCCATCGATTATTGGGATCTGCACCAGGATCATTGCAAAGTTTTTTAAGCCAGTGCCTTTTTTCATCAATAGGCAAAGATCTATTTGAATGTATCCATATCTGATAATTTTCCGGTGAGGTTTCAACTACCATCCTTCCTGGTTTCCAGGTGCCGTCACTATATTTATGATGAAGATGTATTGTTGTGATTGAAAGATCATCAACCATCATATAATAAGGAGAAATTGATAAAGTCGGCTGTAACAAAATATGCCTGCCATTGGCGTTTTCAGCTTTCAGGTATGGAATATTCTTGTTGGAGGAAGATATAATCCATCGTCCCAAATTCAAATCCAGGACAGCTAATTGCCATTTTACACAAAAATAGCGATTCAATTTTTGAAAAATTGATTGCATGCATACTCCTATGGTTTGGCTTACGATATTCGTATCCAGGTCTCTCGTCAAAACAACAGAGATAATTCAATAAAATTGACCAGATGCATCTTTTAAACTTCAGGAATCCCGGGCTTGATGAATCCTCAATGCAAAAATATTACTATTAATAAGGTCATTTAGAATTTCAGAGGCAATATGTTCGTTCACCGCTTTTTTTAAAAGTTTCATGGATGGATGAAGGTAAATTTCAGTGCTTTTTGTAGAAGCATGTCCCATGATTGCTTTTAGCACAAAAATATCTTGTTCTCCTTCAATGGCATGGGTAGCAAATGCATGTCTCAAACTATGGGGTGTCACCTTGTCAATTGAGAAAGGGCCGGCTTTCTCAACAATTTTTTTCAAATTATCCTGAGCAGTTCTGGAAGAAAGCCTGTTTCCTTTTTTGGAAACAAACAGAGCCTGGAGTGTATCAGCATTGTTAAGCTGGGTGCGGTAAATCAGCCATTTATTTATTATATCAAGAAGATCCCCGGTAAGCGGCAGTTTCCTTTCCCTGCGCCCTTTTCCATGAATACGTACTACGTCATTGTCAAAATCAATATCCTCAATATCTATGCTCAAAGCTTCACCAATGCGAAGACCCAGGCTGTAAAGCATTGTGTAGAGAGTTAAATCTCTGAACCCCAAAACACTGTTGTGATCAATGGTATTCAATAGCTTAATAACTTCATTCGGTGTCAGGGCTTCCACTGGTCCGGCGTAGGGTTCTCTTGCCCGTGGCAGGCTTTCAATGGGAAAAACATCAGCACCTTTTACCTGGTTAAAACGCAGATATTTAACATAGCTTCTGATGGAGGATTCTTTACGATTGATGGAACCAGCATTATTATCCCGTTCAACGCGTAACCATCCTATAAATTTTAACGTCTCCTCCCCTGTAATCATTTCAATATTTTGAGAATGGAGATAATTTGAAAATAAATTGAGATCACGTTTGTTGGCCTCAACACCCGAAGGTTGATGGTCCAAAACATCAACACGCAGTACGTGATATTCTTCCATGTAATGATCAAAGTCGGATACCGCGATATATGCGCTCATTTATGGCCTCCATCTTTGTATCTTGCCGGATTTGCAATATGATTTTCCAAAAATTGTCTAACAGTATCAATACTGATATGTACATAAACCGTTGTCTCTGTCTCATCATCATGGCCCAGCATCTCTTTGATATCTTTCATATTAACACCTGCTTCATACATATGGGTTGCAAATGTATGCCGGAACGTCAGAGGGCTGACCTTTTTGGTTATTCCCGCTATCTTGCTTTTTTCTCTGGCAATATCGGCAAGACGGGACAAGCTTAACCTGGCATGCTTTTTTTTATTGCTGCCATTTTTGGAAAAGGCATGGAAAAGCGGAGTATCTGCATCGCCTGGGAACATCACCCAATAGTGTGTGAGCATTTCTAACATTTTGTTATTAAAAAACACCTGGCGCTGCTTGCCGCCTTTGCCTTTTTTTACAATCAGTGAACCTTCCCTGAGATCGATATCATTCCGGTCAAGGGCGCATAATTCGCTGCTGCGAAGACCGGTTGACCATAACAATGCTATAATCGTATGATCTCGTAATCCAATAAGAGTGTCGGTTTGAATCGATTCTAACAATTTAAAGCACTCATTTACTGTCAAATACTTCTTTTCTGCCGGAGGTTCACAGATAAGCTCAGGCAGTGAAGCTGCCGGATTCAACTTAATTTTTTTAAAGTCTTGCAAATAGGCATATAATGTCCTGAGTACGCAGAGTTCTTTGGATATTGTGGCATTTTTTACCTTGCCGCTTTTTTGGCGTAATTCAATATAACCAAGCAAATCAATCGGTTCTGCTGTAAACAGCTTTTTATCCCTGGTTGAGGTTAAAAATTCTATCCATAGTTTACATATGCGCAGATGTTGCTTGAGAGTTCCTTTTGCAAAGCCGCACAGATTTTCAAGATATCTAATATATTCGTCAATGATATTCATTAGTTTCTCCTTTCAACTTGTTCCAGGGGATGGGAGATAGTAACGGTTTTGAAATGACGCGGGCTCAGGTGGGTATATATCTCCGTGGTGGACAATCGCTGATGTCCCATTAAGGCTTTTGTGGTGATCTTGCCGTGCCTGTCTGCCGCATGAGTGGCAAATGTATGGCGTAAACAGTTACTGGTAATGGGTATTGAAAGATCGGCATCTTGACCAATATTCTTCACAAAACGTTGCAGCCAGGTCACGGAAATGGGTTTTCCCCTTGTATTCACAAATAAAAACTCTGACTCATCTTTCCGCGCAGCAAGATAATTGGAGAGCAGAGCAGACATGGAAAAACTGATGTGTGTCTTTTTTAGCCATCCACCTTTAACCTGAACATTAATGTAATGCTTATTCGAATGTATATCACATCGTTTGATACTGGTTATTTCTTTGGGGCGAAGTCCTGTAGAAGCAATAAGGCTGATAATGGTAAAATCACGTTTCCCTTTGCTATTTGCAGCGTATTCAAGCAGCTTCCGAAGCTCGGTTTCACTAAGATATTCCGGCAGCCTGGAACGGGGATGAAATTTGGGATGGCGTAAATTTTTAGCAGGGTCATCACTGACAACCTGGATAAGATTTAGAAACTTGCCGAATTTGCGCAGGGACCAGACCACACCCTTTTTAAGATTTGGACCGGCATTTATACAACGATTCTCAGTATATTCTCTTAGGAAATCAGGAGTTAATTGAGTTGGAGAGCTAATACCCTTAACTTTACAGTACTTGCCGAACTCCATCAGATATCGGTTAAGTTCTTTGATGGAATTTACAGATAACTTTCGATCTTGTTCCACCTTGAGACAACGCTGAATGAGACAATCTATATCATTTTTTTCAAGCAGGTTTTCAGGGTAAAGCTGTTCATACATAATTTAATCCTCCTCTTTATTGTATTTTTCATCATGACTTGATATGTAAAATTAAAGATGAAAAATCAAACTATTTAGGAGAATTATACTCTAACTGCGCGAAACATACATTATGTTTCTAAAATACCCATGCTGAAATAATACGCACCACTTTTAAACTTTACGGAATAAGTCCTGAAGCCTTTCCAAAATATCAACTGCTCTTTCTTGATTCTTTATCCCTTCTGCCGAACCGCTATTTTCTTTTTCAAAAGCTAAGGCTTTTTGCGTGGTAGCTAAAAGATCAAATTTAACATCAGGGTCTAGATTCATGCTGCGAGGTGCCATTAGGTACAAGCTATCTGTTGAAGAAATTAATTTATCATCCGTTAAACTTGTGACCATACTGGCCATTTCGTTTTGCGATATATTAGTCACATCGTAATTATTAGCGATTTTCTGCCAATTACTTTTGGCGTTAAGGCCTGCACTACTGATATTTACGGTATCAGTTGTTGTTTTATTTTGTATCGGGTCACTCGATATTTTTAAAACATTAGAAGTTGTAGTTTGCATTTGATAAATGCTATTTCCTTGAATATTTATGTTCATGACAATCTCCTTGATATAGCCCTTGTAAAGATACGATCGTTAAGGGGCTTATTACTTTTTTAGTTCAGCCTAGAAGTGATTCAAATTTATCATAGAAGTCTCGTTGAACTTCGTTAAAATGAGTCCATCCCTCTTCTTTAACGGAACGTTCTAAGCCACTTCTGAGCGTTGAAAACCATTCAACTAAATTTGTAGAACTCCACTGCTCTTCAGGCAATGGAGGCTGTTTAGTTGGCAGTCCATTAATTTCTACGCCATAAACTGAAATATGCAGGTTCAATTCCAATACTGCTTTATCAAAAAAGCTTAGACCTTCTGTTGCTTTATCCCAGGCATCTTTTACATGAGCAGGTGCATTCACAGGTGGAAACATAATATTTCGAGCAGCTCCTACCTCAACGATACCATCATTATTTAGATCAACCAGTCCAGTTTTGTCTGGTTGAGCCAATAAATTCATTGCACCTTCTTTGCTTAATGAATTAACATTAATCGGAGCAGCAAGTGATGTAGCAGTTTGCAATAACTGTAATTCACTGTTGGACATAGTATTTAATACTTCTTTAGCCGAAAGATTATTTTCTTGTTGTTCGTGTGCTTCTTCTAATAATGAAGCAAAATCGGTGATTTGAGTTTCTGATAATCCACGGGTTTGTAGTAGATTCATTGATTCAGTAGAAAAGCTGGTTGAAGGTATCATTGTTATTCCTTTTATATAGGTGTGCATAAAGGACAAGCAATATTCGCACCAATAAACCTTATCGGTGGCATAAATATTGCTCATCCTATACAGGTAGCACTTAAATACAGGAGGAGACTTATGAATATTTCAAGTATTAGGCAAAATATTGCCGTTATGGACATGCAAGTCGGCAAAAATACGCCCCTTATTTCCAATAAACCTACAGTCGATGCTAACTCAATAGCGTCCCCCCCGGCTGTGCCGAGACCAATCCTATAAGTAACGGTGGATTTACCGGAATTTTTACTGTATTATTTTGTCGTTAACGGTGGTGCGAAGTAGGCCGGATAATCAATGGTGTCTTCTGTAATTGACTCAGAACCCGTTCGATAGCGTGGCCCCGAATGCTGTGACCCGTTCATTGGTGAAGCTGTATATCTTTTTTGGAATACAGATCTATCCCGTTTAGAAGAATGCTATTTTATTCACCATTCGGCCATCATCATAATTCACAGGGAGCTGAAAATGGCAAAGAAGAAAAAAATAAATCGGAAAAAAACAGTTAAACATCTACATGTGTTGCAACCAAACTCTGCAGGTATTGATATCGGTGCTACTGAAATTTATATTGCTGTACCTGACGAGAGGGCAAGCAAAGCTGTGAGAAGATTTGATACTTTTACTGATGATTTACATGATGCGGCAAAATGGTTAAAAAAATGTGGTATTGAATCTATTGCCATGGAATCTACCGGGGTATATTGGATTCCAATTTTTCAGATTTTGGATATCTATGGATTTGAGGTGATTCTTGTGAATGCAAGGCATGTTAAAAATGTTCCTGGCAGAAAAACTGATGTAATAGATTGCCAATGGCTGCAATATCTCCATTCTGTGGGACTTTTACGTGGCTCTTTTCGTCCAGCTCAAGATATTTGTGCTGTCCGGTCTTTACTAAGACACAGAGATAATTTAGTTAAAGCTGCTGCGTCCCATATTCAACATCTTCAAAAGTCACTCACTCAAATGAATCTGCAAATTCATAATGTGATAAGTGATATTACAGGTGTCACCGGATTGGCTATTATCGATGCAATTCTTGCTGGAGAACGAGACCCAAAAATTTTAGCTGAGCTTCGAGATCCAAGAATAAAAGCTGATAAGCAGACTATTGTCAAATCTCTTATTGGTGATTTCAGATCGGAACATGTTTTTACACTCAAACAAACTTTACAGTCTTATCGCAATTACCGCCAGTTGATTCAAGGCTGTGACAGAGAAATTGAAAACCATTTAAAGAAATTTGAATCTCGTGTTGATTTGGATAGTTTACCTCCTCTACCTCCAGGCACGCCCAAACGTAAACCAAAAGGCAATGAGCCTGATTTCGATTTAAGGGAACACATGTACAGACTTTTGGGAACCGATTTAACTCAAATTGATGGAATCAGTGCTCTGACTACTCATGTGTTTTTTACTGAAGTTGGCCCGGATCTTTCCATGTTTAAAAATGTAAAACATTTTTGTTCCTGGTTAGGTCTTTGCCCAAACAACAAGATAAGTGGTGGAAAAATTCTTTCATCACACACTCGACCAGGGTCAAATCGATTTGCTCACTCTCTTCGAATGTCAGCCAACTCACTGTGGAACAGCAAGTCTTACCTTGGAAATTATTTTAGACGAATGCGATCCCGCCATGGAGCACCAAAAGCAATTACAGCAACTGCACATAAACTGGCTCGAGTGATATACCATCTTGTAAAAACCCAAAAAATGTTTGATGATACTGTTTTTGCAGAACAAGAAAAAAATCATCAGAAACGTTTTGAAAAAAGAGTTCTTCGGCAGGCCAAAGCGCTTGGTTTTCAACTTGTTCCAGCTTGATTTGTAATTAATGTTACTTAGAAGCGTCCCATTCAGCCGTGCTGAAACCGATCCTATGAGTAACTAAATTATCGGAAAAAACAATTTAGTTACTTAGAAGAATTTAATGTTCCCGAATTATTGGAATTACGGGTGGTTTAAAATGGGAAGTGGAATATTGCCAGTAAGTCTTGCTGTACCTGAAATTAGATAAAATCCTATGACAGATTTCATCCAAATGTTTAATTACACCCAACGATATTCAGAATATTTTCTAAAAAAGTCAGGATGCAACTGAGTTGGAGAGCTAATACCGTTAACTTTACAGTACTTGCCGAACTCCGTCAGATATCTTTTAAGTTTTTTGATGGAATTTACAGATAATTTTCGATCTTGTTCCACCTTGAGATAATGCTTAATAAGGGAATCGATATCATTCTTAAGCAGGTCTTCACGATAGAGCTGTTCACACATAATTTAATCCTCCTTTTATTGTATTTTTCATCATGAGTTGATATGTAAAATTAAAGATGAAAAATCAAATTATTTAGGAGAATTATACTCTAACTGCGCGAAACATACATTATGCTCTTAATAATATAATAAATTTTAACATATTGAGGTGAAAATGATTACCCTTGATCAGGCAATTGATACGGTAAAGCAATTACCAATAGAACAACAGGAAATTCTGGCTGATATTTTTTATCATCGGCATCTTGAAAAACGCCGCAGGGAAATTGCTGAGGATGCAAGAAAATCAATTGCTGATTTCCATGCAGGTAAATTAGAATCGAAACCCGTTCAGGAAATAATATCTGAGTTGCGTATGACATCAGATGGAACAAATGAATCATGAGAGAATTTGTTCTGACTCCGAAATTCAAAAGAGTTTTTCGTAAATTTGTCAAGCGGAACAAAAAATTACAGAAACGTATAGAAGAAACATTGGAATATATGCAGAAAGATGTATTTGCGGCACATCTGGGAACGCACAAACTTGGCGGCGAGCTGTCAGGATTATATGCCTGTGTATGCGGATATGATTGCAGGATAGTGTTTTCAGTTGAGCGGAACAAGGAAATAAGCAGTGAAGTTATTGTGCTGCTTGATATAGGCACACATGATGAAGTATATTAAACTGAACGGTAATGGGTTAAATATGTAATCTGTTGAATAAATATTTATATTATGAATATATCATTTATATGACATGTTATCAAAAAATTATCTGCCCAAATTGTGGCAGTAACAAAATTATGAAATCCGGATGGAATTCCCTTGGTACTTTAGCGTTACCGCTGCCAAAATATAGATTGTGCAACTAAAACGTTCATGCTGAAATATCGCTACAGAGCATATGAGCAGGGCATCAAGGAATAAGTTGTGGAAATGGTTATAAATGGTAGTGGTATTCGTGATACTGCTCGGGTTCTCAAAATTAACAAAAATACAGTTATTAGCACTTTAAAAAAAAGCAGATAATATTGTCCAGATAAATCCTAATTTCCAGACTCTAAATATAGATAAAAGCATAGGAGTCAGGATAGAATTGGCCTGTAAAGAGGCGGAACTTGACGAGCAGTGGTCATTTGTGAAGAAGAAGTCTAATCAGGGGGAACATGCATATTCTCAACCATCCATTCCCCCACATTCCGAGCTGTAAAGTCAACGCCGAAGAGATAGATTTCTTTATCCATACCTTGATATTTCTCAAAATATTTCTTTTCCTTAATCTGGCTTAATGCTTTATTCTTATCTCCGTTAAATTTAAACTCAAAGATATAAATATTTTTATCAAGAATAACAGCATCTATTCTGCCCTTGTTCGTTTTTACTTCAGCCTCTACCTTTAGGCCAATAAGAGAAAAGATAAGGTAAAAGACTGTCTGGTAATATTTTTCTTTGTTTATTTGAAGATCGTAAGGGATATTGGCAAAAAAAACACGCAAGGTATCAAAGAATAATTCAAAGTCATGATCTCTTAATGCATCAATCAGTTTCCATGCATAACCATGAACAAACTCTCTTTCCACAAAAGAATATGCCTCAGTCAGGCATTCTGTCATTGAGTTTTTTACCTCAAAATTAGGATATGCCAGGGTGTATTCCATTCTTTCTTTATTATATCCTGCAATTGTCAGATAACCGGTCTGGAAAAGTATCGGTATTATTTTTAAATTTTCTATTTCACATGAGCTGAATGCTGATTCACTTATATTGACGCCATCAAATCCGGTTAAATCAAAGTCTTTTTCTTTGATCAGTTTAATAAGGAAGCTTGGCGTAGCACTTTCAAACCAGTAATTGCTGAATCGGGCATTATCGAACAAAAGAAGCATTGAAAATGGATTAAAAACCTTTTCGCAAATTCCGCTAAAACAAAAGCCATTGTACCAGTCTGTTATTTTTTTTATCAATTCGGCATTATTAATCCCTTCTGTTTTTACAAACCGATCTATATATTCTTTAAAACAGGTTCCTGTTTCCTGCCTGGTTATCCCCAAAAGTGATGAATATCTGGTGTCCATGGAAATATCTTTCAGATTGTTAAGACCACTGAAGACCCCTGCCTTTGAAAATTTGCTCACACCTGTAAGAAACACAAACCTGATATGTTCATCACAAGCCTTTATAATGGTATAAAATCCTTTTAATATTTCACGAAGCTCTATTGCCAGTTCCTTATTCTCTATATTGTCAATTATCGGCTTGTCGTATTCATCAATGAGGATAACGACTTTATTGATCTGGCTTAATTTAGTCAGAAGTTCATCAAATGCTTCATAATATTTATCCCGTGTAAGCAAAATCCCGTATTTGTCAGCTATGTTTTTTAACTGGTACATGATAAAGCTTTTCAGGTCATCTTTGTTTTCCGCCTTTAATTTACTAAAATCCAGCCTCACAACCGGATATTTTTTCCACTCTAAATCTGCATTATATATCCACAGCCCCTTAAAGAGCTCCTTCTCACCTTCAAATATTTCATTTAACGTAGAGATCAAAAGGCTTTTACCGAATCTTCTCGGCCTGGAAAGGAAATATACACCCTTGGGATTTTTCACAAGATCGAATATATTTTTAGTCTTGTCCACGTACAGATAGTCATTTTCAATAATATCAGAAAATGTTTGCATTCCTATGGGAAGTTTTTTCATACTCTTTTAGCTACCTTTTTTACTATTATTTAGCCACTAATATTTTTTTTGTGGATTATTTTTTTACGTTTTGTTTTCTTCAAATCTCATTCATTAAAACCTCATTAACCTCATCACTTGTCAAACCCAAATACCGCATAGTAACCGCCGGGCTGGTATGATTAAACCGTTTGGCCAGAACCTCAAATCCCACCCCAAACTCTGTCCTCTGGATATACCCGAATGTTTTCCGCAAAGTATGAGCCCCATAATTACCGGAAAGATTAATTTCCCTGGCCCATTTTTTAACCAGGGCATTGACCGACTGAATCGTGAGCGGCTTCTTTGTCTTCCTGCTGGCAAAAAGATATTCTCCGTTATCCAGCAAGGCACTCTTCAAAAATATCTGCAAGGCTTTGTAAACAGTTTTGTTAATCATCAAGATATTATTCTTTCCGGTCTTACTCTCCCTGATCACAATCGACTGGCCGGGTTTTAATTTTCTGACATCGTTAATTTTCAGTTTAAGAAGATCCCCTGCCCTGAGTCCGTTATTAATTCCCAGAACAAAAAAAAGATAATTTCTCGGATTATCCATTATTAATTTCTTAATGGATTTGATATCCGCCAACCTCCTGATCGGATCAACAGTGATCCGGCTTCCTTTTGCCGGATGATTGGGGTTTTTTATGTTCAATACTCTTCCTTACTTTTTTGCAAAATTATATTTGCGTTTCGGTTTCCGGTTTGGATTGGTTTTCTCCTTTACTTTCTTGATATAAAATTTTCCAGCATGCATAAAATCGTCAAATTTTATAATATGCCTGCCTCGGAGTATCGGCCACAAGATGATCAAATTTAATTATGTTTGGTTCAAAAAAATTTAACTGAATCATAATGCTAAGTATGTACTATAAAATTATAATAAAGTTAAGATATTTTTTTAACAAAATTTTCAGTAATTTAAAAAATAGGGAGTTAATATATCGAAATCATTAAAAATACTTACTTTTTATCAATCTTAACTTTTACACAAAAGTTAAGATTGATAAAAAGCGTAAAAAACAGCAGCCGTTTTTTCGGCTCTCTTGTCGTTTTAAATCACCTTTTTGAGAGAAGATCTTCAAAGCATATCGTTCGATCAAAATAGTCTTCTTTTAAAATTCTTTGATCCAAATCTCCACTATATATTAAAGCAGGTCTTACTGATATGCCTTTTGATACTTTTAATTTATCCAAAGTGACGTAAAACCTCATCCTTTAG
>Ga0190312_1000602_pt1 | contig 10964 bp, 12 predicted proteins | sample 487007910_MG_FD_165046 | JGI IMG/M metagenome (GOLD analysis project Ga0190312, IMG submission 165046) | Hydrothermal vent sediment bacterial communities from Southern Trench, Guaymas Basin, Mexico - 4870-07-9-10_MG | ecosystem: Environmental > Aquatic > Marine > Hydrothermal vents > Sediment ... | reverse complement strand
ATGTAGGCCAATGGTATTATTAAAATCAATATAGGTATATAAGGTGGTGCGGGGGGTGGGATTTGAACCCACGCAGGCCTACGCCAACGGATCTTAAGTCCGCCCCCTTTGACCAGGCTCGGGCACCCCCGCATCCTCTATTATCTATTGTTTCTAGTTCTGGTTTTTAAGGTTATTATATTGTCTCTGTTTTAGTCATTGTTTTTATTTACTTCCAAGTCTCTATATATCCTTGTACTGGTGGTTTTGTTGAAGTGGTTTTCTAGAATAGTTCCCAGGCTTGATCGTGGTTTGTTGGCTGTCTCTCTAGTTTTTGTTATTAGTGTTGTTGTTTATCTTTTTAAACAGTTTTCTACACCACTACTATTCTATATTGATGGACCATACTATTATGTCCAGGTTAGGTCTATTCTTGAACAAGGTTGTTTAAGGTATGCTGATCCACCGTTAACATTCTATATACTAACGTTTTTCTCTATAGTGTTTAGAGATATAGTTGTTGGTGTAAAGGTTGGTTCTACAATACTCATACTCCTTGGTGTATACCCACTATACTATCTTATTAGAGACCTTACTGGTAGTAGAGTAGCTGGTTATGCTTCATCAATACTCTATGCACTCTCACCAACACTCCTACGTATAAGCCTTGATTTTATAAAAAACTCTATAGGACTAACATTCCTATTCTTTACAATACTATTCATATACAAGAGTATTAGATACAATAGTATGAAATACTCTATATTAGCAACAGCCTTCATAATACTAACTGGTTTAACACACATCCTAGACTTTGGAGTAGTACTATTCATAGTTGTAGCTATTACAGTTATACACTTACTTAGAGAACATAGAGTACCTAAAACATTAATACTACCCATATCCACATGCATCATATTAGTAATTCTAGGGTTCACCTATTATAGCTTAATGGGTGGAGACCCGTATAAAGGTGTAAGTCTTGCTAGTAAAATAGTTCATTTAAACATAGATATTGAACCAAGAATATTGGGTTTAACAATATACCCACTAATAATGTCTATAATAGGTATCACTATCTCCTTTACCAAAATACTAGATATCCTTAGTAGAAGACTACTAATAATAATATCGATAACTATGCTCATCTTAAGCCTACCAATATATCCTAGAGACTATCAGGTAAGGTTTGTATTCGAGGTATCAACACTAACACCAATAATAGCTGGTATAGTAATCGGATTAATACATAAGGCATCAACACAAGTATTAGTGACAATAATGATAGCTTCAATGCTTATACCAAGTTTCACACACCAACTCTTAGAAGCACAACCAAGTATTAGTATAGAAGAATATAATGAAATAAAGGAACTAGTAAGGAAGATACCAGAAAACACTGTATTAGTAGTACCAGCTACACCGCTAAGATACTGGGTTGAAACAGTAACATTTAATGTAGTGAAGAAGATAGAAGATGTACCAACCGGTAAACAACCAGTACTAGTATTCAATCAAATACATAGAAGAAGACCTCCACCACCAATAGCTAGACCAATATATATAGGTAAATACATACAAGCATACATACTACCTCCAAAACCTAGATAACACTTAACTGTTCAGAGATAAGCGTCAGCTCGTCGCGAATTCTTCACCATTCATTCTGGAGCGGCTTCATCATCCTAGTTCTAATCTATCTACTTAGGTATTTTATATAGTATTTTCTTAGCTCTCTTTATAGTACCTGTAGTCTTTACCGGTACTACTAATACTTTCTTACCATTAACGTTTTTTATTAGTGATAGTGTTGCTACTACATAGTCTTTCATTAAATGACTTGTTCTAATAACACCTCTTTTTAAACTTGGTTCATAGTAAACTAGCTGTGGATCTGATTTTACTAAACCAATTACCCCATAGAGGCTTGAAAGCTTCTCTCTTAAAGCTTTTTCAAATTCTTGTCTACTAATAGATTCACTAGATATTATTGTAAATACAATGTATCTTCTACGTAGCTTACTAAGTTTCTCTAAAACCTCTCTCTCCCCTCTATGAAGAACCCTTATAGTCTCTAACAATCTATTGTATCCAATACTCATTCTCTTACACAATAACCTATAATAACAGTAGACCATAACCAGGGCTATAGATGCTAAAACAATTGAAGCTATAGACAGTATAAGCTCTATCTCCAAAACCTATACCCTCACCCCATTCCTTACAAGAACTTCTCTAGGTATATCTGATAAACTAAGTAGTACATTCCTATAATCAATACTGATCAAGGTCTTTATAAGCGATACAACACCCTTTGGATGAACTAGTTTATTCCAATCACGTGCACAACTAGAGTATATCACTGGTACACCATATTGGTAGAACAAGTAGAGCCTCCTATAGATCATTGCTTTAACCCTCCTACTAGACTTTACAAAAGAGTTTATTGGAACCTCCAATGGCTTACCACTCCTCTTCATCATAGAAGCTTGTGTTTTATCAATATAGTGTATAGACTCACTATCAAGAACTATAGCATCAACTCTTCCATCACGAGCAGCTAGCCTTGCAGACTGTATACCAGTTGGTTTAACAACTACAACTGGATAGTCTACTTTAATACCTCTAAGCCTTTCTTTAAGACTCTTCTCACTATCTTCAACGATTGTTATCCTCTTAACAAGTCTTACACCTTTCTTCTTAATAACCTTCCACTCAAACCCCTTATCTTCAACACATAATATGTAGTATCCAAGCATTCTAGCGTAATCAACTAATTCTTCTAAAACACTAGTATCAGCATCAATCCAGAAATCTATAAAACTACTCATAACAACCCCTTCTCACTAAGTAGTCTACGTATATCCTCTACTCTACCCCTACCCTTAAACGATATCATTAAATGAACTATGTCGTCACCATCGCTAATAACTAGTCTATCATTATATAGTTCTTGTTTATCAAATCTAATATAGAGTCTACGGCTCCTACTATCAAATCTTATTGAAAGACTTGCTCTTAAAACACTCTTCTCAATACTACCTAGTCTACTAGCTATATAGTCTACTACTCTAGAAGCATCCACTCCCTTAACAATAACTCTATAGACTATTATAGGGTTGCCATAATGTCCTTTAACAACACTTTTACCTACTCTAACACCTCCCCTAAGATCAGCTGGTAACAGGTTTAGCATAGCCTTTACTACTCTAGCTTCATCTTCAGTAGCGTGACAGTAGGTCTTCAACTCAACAAAGTTTATATCAACCAACTATAAACTCCCATAATATGAAATAAGCTCTATAATAGAAGATAAAGGTTACTTCTAAACAAGGAAACTAGCCATACTCCTCTCTAGACTTAGCTACAACCCATAGATCACGTGCTCCACGGCTAGCTTCATGCCTCTTCTTAAGCCTTCTCTCCTTCTGCTTCTTCCTCCACTTATGCTTATGTGTACCCTTAAGACCACGTGATTTACGGAGACCACGCATCTTCCTACCAGCACTAGTTAGTCCACGGAACACTCTACCCCTGTGTTTACGGCTACAAATCCAGTTTATCTCTAGATCACTCTTTATAGCTGGATGGTGCGGGTCTACAAGTATTACTTCATACCATTTATACTGTCCATCCTCGCCAACGTAGTAGCTGTTTAGAACCTCAAGGTTAGGGTACTTACGTGCAGCACGTTCTTCAGCTATTAAACGTATGCTCTTAGCTGGAGCATAGCCGTAGACACCCATTCTCTTAGGACGCCTACCCTTATTAGGTCTTGGACGATGCAGCCCGCCCTTACGTACACGTACACGTACAACTATAAACCCTTGTTTAGCCTTATAGCCTAAAGCACGTGCTCGATCAAGCCTTGTAGGTTTCTCAACTCTAACAATAGCTGGTTCACGTCTCCACTTTATAATCCTCTGTCTCATAACTAGAGCCATTTCACCATCATATGGTCTCTTCCATAACTCTGCAATATAGTGGTACATGCTCTTAGCCATACCCAGTCAACCCACCATGTCTCTACAGAGTATGTCTAGAATGGTATAGACATCTATACTAGTTTATAAATATTAAACTATTTCATACATTCTAGCATAGCTATAAGCTAGAGACATGCCATGAAATAGCTCCAAACATCTATGTTTTATAAGAATAAGATGGATAAAGATTTTATTCCTAGATACTCTCTACTATACACAACCTCTGATCTAGGCCGTCAAGTAGTATTCTTAGTTTGTTAAGAAGTTCTCTACCAATCAAGAACTTGAAACCACCATATAATGGTGTTTCAACATAGGTTTCAATTCTCATACCAGCTACTTCTACAAAACCTCTAGAAACTCTCATTGACACTTGTCCAGTCAGTGTTTTGTAGAGTCTCCACATGGATCTCGGTAGTTCACCTACGAGAAAATATTCTCTATAAATATCTGAAGGTATTAGTAGAGATCCCTCAAAACCTGTATCAACAGCTATACTATACTCGCCAACTTCACTAACTAGATTGTATAGTTTTAACTTAATAACTGGATATGGATTAAGCACTCCTTTAGCGTAGCTATAGCAATCTATTGGCTTATACGTTCTATCGATCCTCCCCACCATTCACCAACCCAACCCTCTTTATCGACACCAACGTGTACTACAAGAACTCTTCTCCTAAACCCTTGTTCTTTAAGAAACTTGGAGACTTCATTTAATGTATCAAATACTCCGGCAATTCTACCATTAGCTATAACAATGTACTTTCCGTAATACTTCTTTATAAACTCGTTCTTTCTCTCTTCCCAAAAAAGATCATCCCTAAACTCGTCTTCAACAACCCCGCTAGAGCCCCCTAATCTAACCCATAACTCAATAGCTTCTTCAATTGCTTGTGAAAGACTAATACCTCTACGTATAGCCTCTATCTTTAACATCTTTATCTTTTCACTACTAACCTTCTTTAAAACTAGAGGCACCTAGTTCACCCAGTAAACCTAGTTTACCCTTGATACTATTAAAGATTATTGTATTGATAAAGGCGATAGAGAGTATTTTATCTAAGTATGTAGGAGTATACTATAGTGGAGTGTGTTAAGGATATGCCTCCTCCAGAAAAACTTGTAGGTGTTATTGGTAAGACTAATGTTGGTAAATCAACACTCTTTACAGCACTAACTCTAGCATCAGCTAAGATAGCTAGCCACCCATTCACTACTATAGAGCCTAATGTTGGTGTAGGATATGTTAAGAAGAAGTGTGTCCATGTAGAGCTTGGTCTTAAAAAATGTAGTCCACGGACTGGATATTGTGTTAAAGGCTATCGCTTCATACCAGTTAAGATAGTTGATGTAGCAGGGCTAATACCTGGTGCTCACATGGGACGTGGTCTTGGAAACAAGTTTATGGATGATCTTAGGAAAGCTGATGTACTTATACATGTTGTTGATGCTAGTGGTTCAACTGATGCTGAAGGAAACCCTGTACCTCCTGGAACATATGATCCTGTTGAAGAGGCTAAGCTTATACAGAGAGAGGTTGATGAATGGTTTTATAGTGTTGTCAAAGGTGTTTGGGATCGTTTTATAAGGAAGGCTCTTGTATCACGTAATCCTCTTGACTTGCTCGTACAAAACCTTTCTGGACTATCTGTTTCTAGACAACATGTTGTTGAAGCCATGCGTAGAGCTGGTGTTGAGGATAAGAAGTTTACTAGTTGGAGTATAGAGGATGTTAGAGAGTTCTCTATCTGGTTACGTAGAGTCTCTAAACCCATCATTATAGCTGCTAATAAGTCTGATCTAGAGAGCTCTATAGACAATGTTGAGAGGTTGAAGGAGGAGTTTGGAGAAGAATGGGTTGTACCAGTATCTGCTATAGCTGAACTTGTTCTACGTAAAGCATCTGTTAAAGGGTTTATAGAGTATATTCCAGGCGAAGGAGACTTCCATATAGTTGACGAATCAAAACTTACTAGTGAACAGAAACGTGGTTTAAAGTATATTGAAGAGAGGGTTTTAAAGAGATGGGGGTCTACAGGTGTTCAAGAACTCATTAACAAGGCTGTATTCAATGTACTTAAACTCATTACTATATATCCTGTAGAGGATCACCATAAGTACACTGACCACTATGGAAACATACTGCCAGATGCCTATCTTGTACCAGATGGTACAACAGCTCGTGAACTAGCCTATATGATACACACTGATCTCGGGAAGACATTCCTATACGCTATTAACGCTAAGACTGGTGAAAAGATTGGTGAAGACTACTGTCTCCACGATAACGATGTTATAAAGATCGTTGCTACTGCTGCCCACCACTAGATTGTAGTAGATTAAGCTTTCTCCAATACTCTAGTGCTTTCTTATAATAGTAGTTGTCTTCTTTACGTGGACCAAATGCTTCAATTCCTTCACTCAATAGTTTTTCACGATACATTCTTGCTTCATCACTAGTTATTTCACCATGTTTCTCCAAATAATCTATGACCTGTAGTGCTTCTTCAAGAGACTTAGCTCTTCTAATATAGTCTATAGGCCCCGGTACATAGCCTCTCCATGGATCATCTATCCTTTTTTCAAAAGTTAGTGTTAAATCCATCGACTTGTCTCTAGAGAATAGTTCGTCATATAGTGCTGGATACTTCTTCTTAAACTCGTCAACACTCATCTTCATAGGCATTCTCCTCAGACACAGGTAGATCGGGCTCGTGTGTCACCTATTCTCTACTATTATTATTGTTTTAGAGGCTCTATATAGTATTCTGTCTTAGCCATATAGCGTGATCTAGGTGGTACATCCTCCCATACAACTACTCCAGGATATATCCAGCTGTAGGAGCCTATCTTTACACCAGGCATTATTGATACATTAACACCTGTCTTTACATAACCGCCTATTACTGATCCAAACTTCCTCCTACCAGTTGATACACGTTTACCACGGATATTCATCTTAACAGGTTTGTCGTCAAACCTTAGATTAGCAGTAATTGTTCCAGCTCCAAGATTAACTCCTTCACATACAATACTGTCTCCAATATATGCTAAATGGTTTGCATGTACATTCTCCATAATAAGGCTTGCTTTAACTTCAACACTAAACCCTATTTTAGAACTAGAGCATATAACAGTGTATGGTCTAATACGGGCATTAGGACCTACAACAACTCTCTCACCAATATACACTGGTCCTTCAATACATGTCCCAGACTTAACAATAGCCCCTTCACCAATATACACACTACCTTTAATACTAGCACCCCTCTCTACAACACCCTTTATAGTGACACCAACTAGTTTATCTAAAACCATCTTATTAGCATCAAGAATATTCCAGGGCCTACCAATATCTATCCATGAACCCTCAGGTATGCTGTATACAGTAAAGTCTATACCACTAGAAATAGCTGATGTAACAACATCTGTAAACTCTAGTTCACCACGCACACTAGGCTTTAGATCCTCTATAAATGGTTTCAACTCATCTAAGTTAACCTTGTATATACCAGTGTTGACGAGATTTGATGGAGGATTCTCTGGCTTCTCTACAATCTTTAATAGTCTATTGTTTTTATCAACAACTAGTACACCAAAATCTCTAGGATTACTATGCTTCATTCCAACTATAACATTTCCACCAATCATAGAGACCTTCTTATACAGATCCCAGTCATCTAAGAATAGATCAGAATAGACTATGAGAGCATTACCAATACCACCATATTCTTCAACAACTCTCTGAACAGCATGTCCAGTGCCAAGCTCCTCACCTTGGTCAATAAATACAACCTTATCTCCAATAGGATGCTTCTTAACAACATCTACTATACGATCCTTCATATAGCTTACAACAACATAGATCTCTTCTAACCACTTAATCCTAGACAATGCATCAAGATGCCAGTATATCAATGGCTTACACATTATAGGTATAAGTGGTTTAGGACGCGTTTCAGTTATGGGTTGAAGTCTTTCTCCCTTACCTGCAGCTAGTAGGATCGCCTTCAAGGCTCACAACCTATTATATAAGACTGTAGCTAAAGCTATAAGTCCTGCGGCTGCTGCATAGTCTGTAGATAATGTGATCCCTGGTGCTATGTCTACAACTAGGTCTGCATAACGGTATATACCAACAGGTATTCCTTCACGTGAACCAAATAATAGGTTTACACGCTTCCTAGTTCTAAAGACAAGCTCCTCTAGTTCATCAACAACATCGCCTATATACCTACCCTCCGGCTCAAATACTATTATAGGCTCATCTCCACGATCACGTACAAGCTGGTGTAGATCCATTACATAGACTGGAACTCTATGTGGTTTATACGAGTAGCTCTTCTTCTGAACCTCATACCTAGACTCTATACCCTCTAAAACAGAGTCTATAAAAAGCATAAGCTCTTCAGCATCAACAATCCCAGTAGGAGCTATAACTAGTTCACGTACCTCAAAATTCTGGACTTCACGTCCAACTCTCTTACCCATAACAATTACTGATTCACGAGGCCCTAGATACGGCATTTGTACAACAGCTAGTCTCTTAAACAACCCATATAAGGGCTTCTTACCAGGAGCCATTTTACGCCATTCAAAGCTCCCGGGGAGTATGGATAATAGTGCTTCATCACCAATAATCTCTACAAGAACAATCTTATCTGGATACTTAAGATTTACACTAGCACCAGTAGCTCTACGGACAGCATCACCTACAACAACATTTACATCAATACTTGTGAAACCATGCCTACCTCTACGAGTAGTACGTACAGCAAAAGACTCATCACTACATATTCTATCCTTAACAAGAGAAGCAGCTGCTCTAGCCATATCATCTAGTCTAGCAGGTACGACATCATCTACAGGTATAACCTTATCAGCCTCAACAACCTCATTCTCAATCCTCTTAACAAGATCTACAGGGTCTAGATCGCCAGCTTTAATAAGTACAAGACCCTTAAACCCCTTAGGAACTGGGGTAACAATAGCCTCTTCATCAATCTCTCTAACACGACTAGCAACTATTTTCTCAAAACCAAGACCAGTCTTAATAAGTATATCATATGGTTTAACCAACACCATGCACCCGTGTCTCTAACTAGGGAGAGTTAAGATACTTAAGGATTGAGTTATCACTAGGAAACTCTGTCTATTTGTCTAACAACTCTACTATAGTAGAATTATTGAAGACAGCTTAACTAGACGATAAAACTAGTAATCAAAATAAATTGAGTACATAATATAATTATAGCTTAATAGCTAGAAGAGACAGTAGAACTAAGTTAATATTAAAGTAATAGAAGTTTGAAAAAGATTGAGTTTCAAGTTGTTATAGCAAACCAATATCCGTAGTTATATCCTCCTTGACCATAATGTATTGATACCTATAAGCCTCTCTGACTTGTCCCATCAAATATCATTAGCTGATAAAATGGCCTATAACTATATGAGTCGCCTGATTTAGCATATATTAAGAAGTACCAGTAGTCAACTAAGTAATTACTAAGTAAAGGTATTTGGGGCTCATTAGATTCTACCTCAGACACTATCTTGTTACCTGAACCAAAGACATCCTCTATCATAAAGCCGTGTTCAAACTTATCCGTATCCTTATTATATATTATTATTACCCAGTCGTCAGAATAGTATCCACATTTTTGAATGGTTATCTCGTACCAACTACCTGGGTTCATTGAACCGAAATAGTATGAAACCATGTCTTGATTAGGCCGCTTTATCGTTATGAAGAATTTATCGTAATAGAATGGAGATGCGTACGCCCTTATAAGACCTGCCTCTATAATACCGTTGTATGTTCCATCATATGAAAGAAGTACTATAGCTATATAAGTCCATACTTTTTGCATATCATTTAATTCTATAGGCAATAGAGTCCCCACACCTTTTCCGCCAATAATACGAGAGTATTTCTTATACACGCCAGCACCATAATATTGAGTATTTGCCCCCACTAGGACACTCTCTGTAGCTCTAGAAGTTCCTACTGTGTTAGATACAAGCACTAAAGTTAATATAATAAAGAGAGAAAAAGCAGTAGTTCTGGTATTTCTACTCCTATTCACATAATTTGTGTATATTCTCATAAACTATCGCCCCATAATGTCACTTAGCAACTTTGTAACTATATTATACAAAAACTCCGTATCCACCATGCCATTAGCCTTAAGACCTATATCCAAATACCTAGTCCTCACCGTCGCAGGATAAACTACACAATGGTTTAATCCATCAATTACTTTACAACATTGATGATTTTCACTAACGTATATAGGCCAATTATTTTCTCCAAAATATCTTATTCTAGGTAGTTTACAAAATCCTAGACAGTTAGGATTATTCTGACACTCAGATAACGTCTTATTGCTACTCAATATATCTTCTCTATACATTTTCTCAAGGTCTTCAGGTTCTCTAATTGCTTCTGTATCACTATTAACGTTATATATGAATATAATAGCCGTTTCGTCCTCAATTATATATGATGGTAGGTAATATATCTTAGAAGTCACATCTTCTCCCTGATACGTAATGATAAATGTCTTATTCGTAAAGCTTATTCCATAGTACTTCTTATTAACTATATAGTCTGGTTCATTCTTATACACCAACATAGCCACAGCATTAACATATTGTCTAAAATCTATGGTTACAATGCTTCTGTTAGAAGATAAAACTATGTCTTCAAGCTTGATTATAGGCATTGTTATAAATGCCTCAACTTTATATCCATTACCCTCAATATATGCTATGATCTCATTCAAATCAACAGATGCTCCTAAGTCTTCAAGATACTTTTCAGCCTCTGTTACTGGTACAGAAAGTCCTATACAAGTAAATTCACGGTGAATAAGGGGTTTTTCATAAATAGTTCGTACACCATTTATACTATTAATGCTATTAGTCGACATACTTTGATAAAACATATACATTAGTATTACTAATACTACTATTGTTACTAGTATGATATACTTA
>Ga0190312_1000599_pt1 | contig 10986 bp, 7 predicted proteins | sample 487007910_MG_FD_165046 | JGI IMG/M metagenome (GOLD analysis project Ga0190312, IMG submission 165046) | Hydrothermal vent sediment bacterial communities from Southern Trench, Guaymas Basin, Mexico - 4870-07-9-10_MG | ecosystem: Environmental > Aquatic > Marine > Hydrothermal vents > Sediment ... | reverse complement strand
AACTTAAAGTCATGCTCTTCCAACTTCTCCCTATGCAACTTCAACTCCTCTAAAATCTCGTTGAACTTCCTGTCATGCTCGTCAAGCCTCTTAATAACCTCATTGAACTTCCTGTCATGCTCGTCAAGCCTCTTAATAACCTCATTGAACTTCCTATCATGCTCATCAAGCCTCCCAATAACTTCATTGAATTTCCTGTCATGCTCATCAAGCCTCTCAATAACCTCGTTGAACTTCCTATCATGCTCATCAAGCCTCTCAAGAATCTCGTTGAACTTCCTGTCATGTTCGGTGAGATGGGCTTCGTGCCTGTCCAACCTCTCAAGGATTTCGTTGAATTTCCTGTCGTTTTCGTCAAAACGCCTGCTATGCTCTTCAAATCCACGATGCATGTCCTCCCGCAGCCGCTTCAATTCCTCTAATATCTCCTTGTATCCGAGCAGTCCCGCCACCGAGAGCCGAAATTCCTTGTCTCTTTCCAAAAGCTCAAGCAGCTCCTTCTTCAAATCTGATGCCATCTATTATGATTCAAATAGGCATATAAGTGCTTTTTGGAAGCTCAAACAGCGTTTTGGGTAACGGGAAAGAATGAAGAAGTGAGAAGAAGTGAAAAGAAGCGAAAAGAAGTGAAGAAGAAGTGAGGGGAAAATGAGTAAGAAAGCGGTCTGTGTATGCTCTGGCGGTTTAGATTCGACAGTTGCGGCGACGATTGCACGCAGAGAAGGCTATGAATTGCATCTATTCCACGCATCTTACGGTCAAAGAGCGGAGAAGCGAGAGCGAGAAGCGGTGAAGGAGATTGCGAAAGTGCTGTATGCGGATGTGAAATTTGCGGAGATTCCCTTCTTGCGTGCTTTGGGCGGTTCTGCTCTCACAGACACATCAATTGAAATTCCTGCGGTGAGCGAGGAAGCATTAAAAGGGAAAGAAGCACGGGAAACGCCTCCTACATGGGTTCCATGCCGAAATTTGGTCATTCTTGCACATGCCTGTGCTTACGCAGAGGTCATAGGTGCGGAGGCGATTTTCGTTGGTTTCAACGCTGAAGAGGCGATGTCTTACCCTGATAACTCTGAAGATTTCGTGCATCGTTTCAACTTTCTGCTTGAAAAGGCAGTATCCTCTCGCTCAATTGCGCCGAAAGTTGTTGCTCCTCTCGTCAAAATGTTCAAGCCTGAGATAGTAAGGTGTGGCGTTGAGGTAAATGCGCCTCTTCATCTCACATACTCATGTTATTTGGGCGAGGAGAAGCACTGTGGCGTCTGCGAGAGTTGCATGCGTAGGAAGAGAGCATTCAGAGAAGCCGGCGTGAAAGACCCTACCGAGTATGCCCAAGCGAAAGAGAGGGCGGAAAGCGAAGAGTAGTCAAAGAACATTCAGACAGAGAGCAAGACCTTCTCCTCCCCAGTCTGCGTTTTCTTTCGCATTTCCGCAATTTTCCTTCGCAGGATTCGCTCCTCAACGAGAGCAAAATCGCCTCCTCGCCTCAGTGGAATCTCATCTGCGTGTAATGTCGGAACGCCGAGAGCAGCGAACTTCTCGTATGCAAAATGAGAGAGATTCTTGCCGTAGATTACAGCTCTTATCCCCTTTTCTGCGAGCATTTCAGCCGTTTTTGGTCCTCCTCCACTGCCATCCTCTATGAAAATGACATCTCCCTCGTTTAATCCGAACTTACTTTCCAGCTCTTCTATCGCCTTCTTGCTGAAATTCCTCAATATCTTAACCCTTAACATGCCCTCACGCACCCTCTCTCCCCTTAATTCCTTCACAATCTCCCTTAATTCATCATTTTCAGCACGAATTTCACGCAATTCCGCATTTAAACGCTCTATTTCCGCCTTTAACCGCTTAACCTCCCTATCCTGAAGCACTTCTCGCCTCTTCTCCGAGCGTTCTTCCGCAATTTTCCGCTCCAATTCCCTTATTTCCTGCTCCTTCCTGCTCAATTCCTGTTTCAAATATTCACAAAAGCTCCGCAAACGCTTGATTTCTTCATCCTTCCTGCGATTTTCTTCCTTCAAACGCAAGATTTCCGAACGCAAAATTTCTACATCTCTTTCATTCCTTTCATTTGCATCTCCACTTTCATTTTCAGCACTTCCTCTCATATTTCCAGTGCTTTCTGCGGTTTCTTCTTCTTTCTTCCGCTCACTTTTCAGCTTATTGATTGCGGATTTGATAGAAATGCCTCTAATAACCATCGCTTTTACCTCTTCCTCTGGGACATCTGGGGGCAATTTCTTGCGAATTTGAGAGAATTTCGCCTTGTATTTGTGGAAAGCATCTAAGCAAGCTGCGAGAGCGTCCCTTTCATGCGTATTCTTGCATTTATAACCTCTTGTCAGACGCCCCTTATACTCAACAGACATGGATTCGTTCAATTCATGCAGCACAGATGCGAAAATAGTGCTTATTTTTTTCACTGTTGATGGTGTCGGAGACACATCAGTCGCAACAACGAGCGGTTTTCCGTATGAAATTATGCGATTTATGAGCGAGGAGAATGTGCAGTTCTTTGAACTGAAAACACTGAGCAGTTTTCCGTTGAGGTCAAGGATTGCGACGCCGACTGTTGTTCCTGGGTCAACGCCGACAATCGTGTAGCGGTGAGCATTTTGCCTCGCAACCGCCATTCAATCTTAAGAAAACATGCTTCCTTAAAAAATTAGCGTGTGTAAGTTGCGTGTGAAAGTTTGTTTGGCATCATTGAGGCGGTGTGTAGTAGCGTGGCGATGAAGAGGCGAGTTGTCGTTGTAGGTTCTGGCGCTGGGGGTGCGACTGTTGCGAAGGAGCTTGCATCCGCGGGGATTGATGTCATGCTGATTGAGCGGGGTGCGAGGGTGGAGGGAAAGGATGCGTTCAAGTGCTATGCGAATGTGCATTCTCCGGTAGAAATCATGCGAGCATTCTGTCTCGGCGGCACAACGATGGTCAGCGTCGGAAACGGTGTGAGAACGCTGCGAGAAGAAATTCAGCAGTTCGGCATTCGCCTGAATTACGAGGAAGTTGAGCGGGATTTGGGTGTGCGTTTGCTTCCTGAATCACTGATTGGCGAAGGCACACGCAGGATTGCGGCATCCGCCGAGAAACTCGGATTCAAGGTTGAGAGGATGCCGAAGTTCATCGCTGCGGAGAAATGCACGCAGGACGGCAGGTGTGCCTTCGGATGCCCCTCTTCTGCGAAATGGACGGCGTTGAATTTCGTTGAATCTGCGGAGAGGAGCGGTGCGAGGGTGCTGACTGAAATGCTCGTGGAGGAAATCGTTGTGCGTGGCGGTGAGGTGAAGGGCGTCCTTGCACGCTCCACACGCTCCTGCACAAACTCAAAATTCATAGAAGCGGACGCTGTTGTCCTTTCCGCAGGCGCTTTAGAGACGCCGTTGCTCCTGCAAAAGGCTTCGCTGCCCACTTCTTCGTCCTCTCTTTTCGTTGACACTTTCGTTACTGTCGGGGGCGTCCTTGCAGACAGCATGAGAGAAGAAAGAAAAATGAAGAAAGAGGCAAGAATGAATTTCAGTAAGGAAGTCCCGATGAGCATCCTTATTCAATTCAAAAATTTCATTTTGAGTCCGCATTTCTCACGAGGATTGCTCACTGCTCTCAAACAGAAGGGCATAAATGCGAAGCCTGCGAACATTCTCGGAATAATGGTGAAGATAAAAGACGAAGAGAACGGTAGAATACTCGCAGATGGCAGTGTTGAGAAGGGCATTTCACCCACAGATACGGAGATACTTGCGGAGGGCGCTTCAATCGCAGGTGCGATTCTCGTGAATGCGGGCGTGAATCCGAAATCGCTCGTTACGACTGCTCCGAGAGGCGCACACCCCGGCGGGACCGCAAAAATAGGCGTTTCTGTGGACAGGAACTTGGAGACTGAAGCAAGCGGTCTTTTCGTTGCGGACGCCTCTTTGCTTCCGAAAGCACCCGGAGCGCCTCCTATTTTGACAATCGTCGCTCTCGCAAAGCACGCCGCTGAAGTCTTGATGGAGTATGTAAGTTGAAGAGTAAGAGGAATAGGAGGGAAGTGGAATAGGGGCGTGAGGTGGAGAAATCAGGAGAGAAAGGGGGTGATGTGAAAGCGAACGCAATTTTGAGCGAGAGCGGTAAGAAGTGGCTTGAAATCGGCATAGACGAGGCAGGACGAGGTCCTGTTTTAGGCTCAATGTTTGTTGCGGGCGTTCTTAATTTTGAAAATCTCGCAAATCTCGGCGTTAAAGATTCGAAGAAGTTGAGTTGTTGGCGGAGAGAGCGTCTTGCCCGCATAATTGAAGCGAAAACAATCGTTTATGTTGCGGAAATAAGTGCTGAGCAGATTGATAAGGAGCGTGAGAAAGGGCGAACTATGAATGAAATCACGCTCAATCTTGCGTCAGAGGTTGTAAATTTCTTCGTAAGAAAGACAGTGAAGCCATTAAGGGTCTTCGTTGACGCTGCGGATGTGAAGCCTGCGAGGTTTGCGGAGCGCTTGCGTCGTGCCTGCGATAAGGGATGCGATTTGGAAATAGTTGCGGAGTGGAAGGCGGATGAGAGGTATCCTGTTGTGAGTGCCGCATCTATCGTTGCGAAGGTGCATCGTGACCGCTCCATGCGTGAAATCGCCCGAAGCATCGGAGAAGAAATCGGTAGTGGTTACCCCTCCGACCCAAAGACAATCGCATTCCTCCGCAATGTCCTGCGAAGTGGAGAAATCCCGCCATTCGTAAGAAAATCCTGGAAGACACTGCGGAGATTGCAGAAGCATTAGGAGTGGGCTCGGTGCGATTCGAACGCACGACCTCCGCCTCGTGAAGGCGGCGTCATTCCCCTAGACCACGAGCCCCTTCCTATACTTCATCCTTTTTCTTTAAAAATAAGAACGCAAGTGCTGGGGGAGAGAAAAGGAGATGCTTTCACTTTACCATAATTCAGCCCTCAAATGAATGGAGGCAAAATGGAAGAAGTGAGCGGTGGTGTCTGTGCTGTTAGAGGAATCAAGGCGAGTGGCGTCAAAGAGGGAAACAAAGGTTTGGCTCTGATTCTCGGCGGTGGCTCTGCCACAGGCATGTTCACCGCAAACAAGTTGCCCGCAGAGACGGTCATCTTCACGAAGCGTCAGATAGAGCGTTCAGGCAGAATATCCGCAGTTATTGCGAACAGCGGTTGCGCAAACTCCTTCACTGGCGAAGAAGGGTTGAGAAATGCGGAGAGAATGGCTGAATTAGTTTCAGATGCGTTTGAAATTCCTAAGGAAGAGGTTGCTGTCGCCTCTACTGGACCTATTGGAAAGCCTCTTGACATGAATTTAATTGAAAGGCAGTTCAAAGAGGTTGCGAAAACGCTCACTGAATCCCCAGAGGGAAGCACAAGAGCAGCGAAGGCGATAATGACCACTGACACTTTCCACAAGGAAATCGCAGTGAGAATCTCTGAGGAAGAGGGGGAAGGAAAGAAAGAGGGTAGCAGCGCAAGCAGTAGCATGAGTGGAGCGAGAAGTGTGGTCGTAGGAGGAATAGCGAAAGGCTCTGGCATGATATTCCCGCATTTGGAGGCGACGATGCTCGCTTTCATTTACACCGATGCATCCTTAAGTGCGAATATTTTGCGTGAGTGCTTGCGAGAGGCGGTTGAGAACTCATTTAACATGATTGTCGTTGACGGGGACATGAGCACAAACGACCTAGTCCTTCTCGCTTCAACAGGCGACGCTGAATGCGAGGTCAGCGAGTCCACATTTAAGCATGGCTTGAACTATGTCTGTGAGCATCTTGCGAGAATGATTGCTCGTGACGGAGAGGGCGCCACAAAATTCATTGAGGTTCGTGTGAAGGGCGCTGCTTCCGTTGAGGATGCTCGGAAGGCTGCTCGTGCTGTCATTCGTTCTCCGCTTGTGAAATGCTCTCTCTTCGGCGAGAAGCCGTTTTGGGGGCGAGTCATTGCCGCTCTCGGCGCTTCAGGCGTTGAAATAGAGCGGAAAGGGCTGAAAATGTGGTTCGGCAGCCTCAGGCATCGTGACGGCAGAAAGGCATCTGAGCTCGTCGCTGCGAACGGAAAGATTCTGAATCCGCAGTCTGCGAGGCGATTCTTGCGAGAGCGTGAATTATTCTTGGAAATTGACCTGGGTGTCGGCGGAGAAGGCAAAGCGAGGGCATGGGGCTGCGATTTCTCTTATGATTATGTTAAGATTAATTCATAATTTTGCTTCTTCATTTTTTTGTTTTCCTGCATTTCTCTATTTTTTCAGGCATGTATAAAACACATAATGCGTATATTAACGAGTTGTCCGAAATTGAAGGTGATAAATATGGTAGCAATAAGATGTGTGGAATGTGGACAAGAAATTAGAATAGACCCTTGGAGCACTCCATACGACGGTGAGCTTTCCTGTCCTAACTGCGGAACTAAAATGCAAGTTTTTGCAACAGTGAGAGAAGGAACTTTTGTGCGGAGAAAATATCCGTCTTTTAATGAATTAAAAGTGGTTTGGGAAAGATTATCAGAAATTGAGAAAAAATCCATATACGAAGCATCTATTTCTTTAGGAGTTGGAGCGTATACTGCAAGTGAAATGATGAGTTTAAGATGCCTAGAGAGTATTTTAAGAAGAATATATGGAACAAATGAAATGTTAGGAAAGCTAATAGAACGTATGGAGAGGGATAATAGATTGGCTGACCTTAAAGGAATACTCACCTATTTTAAGAATGTAAGAAACAGAGTGGCACATCCTGAGAAAATATCTTCTAAACTGGAGGCAGAAAGTACGTTTCAAATGACAAAAAGACTTCTAATTGAAATTGTTAATAGACTTGGAAGATAGTGATTTCAGGTGTTTTCCTTTCTTCGCCTCTTCCAGCACTTTTTCGTATAAACTTTCACCATTTGCATCTATACTCACGACAAGCGGACCGAAATTTTCAACGGAGAGGTGCCAAACCGCCTCCGCAAGCCCCAAATCCTCCCAATAGACATGAAGAACACGCATTTTTGATGCTGCGAGGACGCCAGCGCCGCCTGTGAATGCGAGGTAGACACATCCATGCCGACGCATTGCTTCTCTTGTTGCAGCGTTCATTCCACCTTTGCCAATTATCGCTCTGACTTGCAGAATTTCAATGAGCGTAGGCATCACAGCGTTCATTCTTGCACTCGTCGTCGGTCCTGCGGAAATGATTTCCCACGCAGCCCCCTCACTTCCACTTCTTGCCTCCTCTTCTTCACCCGCAGGCTTTCTTTCCTTTCGCTTCCTTTTAACGAGCGGACCGCAGTGGTAAATCACGGCGCCTCGCTCAATCGGAATCTCTTCGTATTTCGCAGAAGAGGCAAGTTCAAGTATTCTCGCACTCGCAAGGTCTCTCGCCGTGAATATTTCACCGCTCAAAAACACAATCTCGCCGAGAGGTAACGCCCTCACTTCTGAGTCACTTAAAGGCGTTTTTAATTTCTTCACAAGTCTCACCCCTCCATATATGAAATGATGATGAAGATCTTGAAGAAAGCGAAAATAAAAAATAAAGAGGGAAAGGAATTTCTTGCTCTCCCGCTTTGACCGCTGTGTTTTAAGTATTCAACGCATTTTCAATAGCCTGCTGAATAGTTGATGCGATTTCTGCAGCGACTTTGCTCTCCGCTCGTTGCGAGCTCTTCGCAGAAGGCGTGTATGTCCAAGAGACAATGTCTGTGCTTACGAGTTTCTTCGTCTTGGGGTCTTGAAGTGCGACGCCCCACATTCCTCCGAAAGCGCTTGAACCCCAGTTTCCGACAGTGTAAGGCACGAAGTATGTCCGGTCGAATCCTGGATTGAGCGTCACAGGGACAATAGCAACAGGCTTCCATCCCTTGAGGTTAATATACCAGAGGAGATTGTAATTCTTTGTCGTTGCGGTCGGATTTACAATTCTTATTGTGAGATTCATCGTGTCTCCGGGCGAGAATTCCGTGCCTTCAAGGAATAGGAAGACAGAAGGCTTCGTCGTAACCTCAAAACTCCATGTTTTCGTGGCAATATTCCCTTTTCTGTCTGCAACAATCACTTTAACTGTGTGTGTTCCGTCGGAAAGCGGAGTAGCAGGCACATAACTCACTTTTGTCTGAAGAACTACCGCTTCTGCACTGACATCCGCACCGTCTACATAAATTCTCACTGCACCCGTGTCCACTCCACTGCCAATATCGTAGTAGTATGCTGAAATTTCAGGCGTGTTGTCCGTCACAATATCGTTCTCTGCGGGCTGAACATCGTAAATGACAGGTGGAATGCTCTCGTTTATGTCAATTCCAGAGAATTGGACGGTGTAAGGCGAGGTTGAGCGCTTTCCTGCGGTGTCGTAGATTCTGAAGTAGTAGGTTCCTGCGGTGGTGACATCGTAGCTCACGGAAACAGGCTCGCCTTCTGAGGGTGCGGTCGCTCCCGTCAGGCGCCAGTTGTTCTTGTCGTAAATTTCAATTCGCATCTTCATGTAAGGCGAAGGCACATTCGTAATCTCTACGGAAATCGTGCCTGTTGAGCTGACATAGGCTTTGAACCAGTCGCTGTCTCCGCTCTTGAATATGTAAGCATTTAGCTCCGCATCTGTTATCGGCGTTGCATGAGCAAAGTCATCGTTCGGTTCATAAGCGTCAGGAGCCTCCTCAAGTGTCACTTTGAACTTGTAAGGCTCTTCAGAGCGGTGCCAATAGTCATCAATCTCAAAGTAATAGATGCCTGGTAGGGCGTCGTAGGTGAGCGTTACAGGAGAACCTTCGCCACTTGTAATACTTGCAAGCCTGTTTGCATCTGCATCGTAAAGATTAATGTTAGCGTAGCAATATGTTGGAACTTCCGTCACCGAAATATTAAGCACACCGGGCGTTGAAATGTTCACCTTGAACCAGTCGTTGTCGTGGGTTGGGAAGAAGAAGCCTTCTACCTCCTCCTCAAGTGCAACCTCAACCGCCTTTGAAAATTCATCGTTGGGCTCGTTCTCATCGTCAACTGGCTTAAGGGTGACGACCATCCTGTAAGGCTCTTCAGAGCGGTGCCAATAATCATCGATTTCTATGTAATACCATCCTGGGGTGACATCTCTTAACAACGAGACTGGTGTGCCTACGCTACCGCTTTTACTTACGAGCCTTTTCCCGTTCTCGTCGTAAAGATTAATGTTAGCGTAGCAATATGTTGGAACTTCCGTCACCGAAATATTAAGCACACCGGGCGTTGAAATGTTCACCTTGAACCAGTCGTTGTCGTGGGTTGGGAAGAAGAAGCCTTCTACCTCCTCCTCAAGTGCAACCTCAACCGCCTTAGAATATTCGTTGTTGGGCTCGTTCTCATCGTCAGCTTCTGTTAGCGTAACGATAAACTTGTAATTATCGGTTGACTGATCCCAATAATCGTCGAGACTGATGAAATACCAGCCCGGAGTGACATCACTGCGCAAATATACGGGAGAGCCGACGCCTCCAGTTTTGCTTGCGAGCCTATACCTGTTCTCGTCGTAAAGATTAATGTGAGCGTCAATGCCCGCAGGAACTTTAGTGACTGAAATATTAAGGACGCCTGCTTTCTCCACTTTCACTCTGAACCAGTCATAGTCGTATTTCGGATAGAAAGAGCCTGTGATTGCTTTTCCGAGAGAAATCACATTCGCATCCCCAAAGACGTTGTTAGGCTCTTTTTCGCTCGTCACAGGTGATAAAGCCGGTGGAGTTGTGATTGTCACGCCTGAGAGCGTGAGCGTGTAACTATCCGTAGCACTTTTACCTGCATCGTCATAAATGCGTAAATAATGCATTCCTTCCGAGACTGACTTTGAGAGCGAGACTGGGGAGCCTGCGGAGGGTGCGGTCGCATACGCTATCAGCTCTAAGTTCTTGTTGTAAAGCTCTATTCGCATCTTCATGTAAGGCGAAGGTATGTCACTCACGCTCACTGTCAGCGTGCCCGCACTCGCAACATAGAATTTGAAGTAATCATTGTCCCTGCTTGGGAAGATGTAAGCGTTGTAAGAGCCTGTTGAAGTGAGTAACGCAGCATGAGCGAAGTCATAGTTGGGCTCGTAAGCATCAGGAGCTGGTGTTACTGAGATTGTGAATGTGTATGGGTCGATATGACGCTTGCCATTATAATCCTCTATTCTTACGAAATAAACACCTGCGAGGACATCACAAGTTAATGTTGTGTTTGAGCCTGTCGAACCTGTAATACCTGTAATATACCCTCTATTGGCGTTATATAGTTCGATGCGAGGACGCATATAAGTAGGAACATTCGTGACGGAGACCTTCAGCCTACCATCCTCGGTGACATTCACTTTAAAGTAGTCATTATCTCCGCTTGGGAAGATGTAGGCGTTGTAAGAGCCGAGTGGAATTTCAGCGGCGTGAGCAATATCATGATTCGGCTCGTATGCATCCGCTACTTCGAGGAGCGAAGCTGTTAGCGTGTAAGGGGAAACATGGCTCCTTCCATTGTAGTCATTAATTCTTATATAATAAATACCTTTACGAACATCTCTTGTGAGTGTAGTATTCTTACCCGTAGCACCCGTTACGCCTGTAATATAACCTTTATTGGCGGTGTATAGTTCGATGCGAGGGCGCATATAAGTAGGAACATTCGTGACTGATATGTTCAGAACACCTGCGGAAGTAATATTCACCTTGAACCAGTCGTAATCGCCAGCGGGGAAGATGTAAGCTTGAATTTTTGCATCAATAGGGATTTCAGCAGCCTGTGAGAACTTCCCATTCGGCTCGTATGCATCTGAAATTTCCTCAAAGTTCGCAATAAGCACATAAGGAGATGTGTATGAACCGCCTGCGTAGTCTCTAACTCTAATGAAATAGTCTGCGGGCGTCACATCTCTGCGTAGCGAAACGGGCTCGCCTGCCGAACCTGCGGTAACGCCTGTGATGTAGCGGTTGTTCGCATCGTAAAGCTGAATTTCCGCACGCATCCCCGCAGGAACGCTCACAACTGAGATATTTAAGATGCCCGTCTCGGTGACACTGACCTTGAAC
>Ga0190312_1000598_pt1 | contig 10989 bp, 13 predicted proteins | sample 487007910_MG_FD_165046 | JGI IMG/M metagenome (GOLD analysis project Ga0190312, IMG submission 165046) | Hydrothermal vent sediment bacterial communities from Southern Trench, Guaymas Basin, Mexico - 4870-07-9-10_MG | ecosystem: Environmental > Aquatic > Marine > Hydrothermal vents > Sediment ... | reverse complement strand
ATCAATATATCGAATAGTAATATTATGTGAATTTTGATTTCATAAGTAAAATAGAAATAATATTATTAATACATAACACCAAAAATTAAAAGGGGAATTGTATGCAAGAGTTTGTATCAAAATATACATATATTAATGCTGGAACAGTTCAGGCAATATTAAAATTTAAAATTGTTCGTGATAATTATAAGTTTAAAGTAATTTTTGAATTATACGAATTACATATTAAAAATGATCAAGTTGAAATGTGTAGTTTAATAGAAAAACAATGCAACCAAATTAATTCACAAGTATTAGAAAAATTTAATAATGATTTAAAAGGATCAATTATTTTAGATTATTATAATGTTGAATCGTATTTGCCAATTTTAAAAAATATGATAATACAAATCCAGGATACGAATCGATATAATATTATATTATACAATCAACTTCAAGTTATATTAACCAAAGTAGAATTAATTAGGATATATAATGATTTAGAAAGTTTTTATAAAAATCATATGTTGTTAGAAACATGTTTAAGAATGGTAGTAGTTTCTGATGAAAAAGAAAAAATTCCAGAAGTAGTTAAAGTTTGCAATTATAAAAAAGAAAATATTGTTGATACTACATCTAAACCGAAAGATAATTCTAATTTATTATTTCAATTATGTGTTAGTGATAAATTAAAACAATTATTAATTTTTCAACTTTTGAATTATTATATGTTTTTGCCGTTGGATAAAATAAAAATTGAAAATGATATAGTTTATATTCCCAATCTATTTAGTTCAGTATTATTCAATAAACAATATAATTCATCATTATTGTTTTCATTAGTTGATGTTGATGTTAATGATTTGAAAATTGTAATATCTAAAATATTAAAGAATTTAAAAGATAATAAATTAGATAATGTAATGATTATTGGAGTAAGTTTTCTATTATATTTTTACATATTACGATTGGTTTATGATACTCATACATCATATATTTTAAATAATTTAGAAGAAGTATTTAAAGATAATGTTATTCAAGAAAAACTATTAAATAGTCAGATTAATATTTATTTTAAAGAAATTACAATACAATTTGACATAACTAATATTAATTTGGGGAGTATTGAATTAGATAATATTGATGAATTGTCTAAAAAGTATAACTATTTGAAAATAGTTGATCAAGAAGATTTTACTGATAAAATATTTAATACTATTAATGATAATAAAGGTGTATTAAAGGTTAATAATTATACTGTTTTAGATTTAGATAATTTAAAATATTGTAAAATTGATTTAGATGATTTGGATATATTTAATACATCTGACATTGCGGCCAATCAATCACCACAATTATTATTACAATATCAAAAAAAGGACAATCAATTACGAACTTATTGTTTAGACATGTTCGATGTTTTCATTAATGATTCTCATAAGTTTTATTTATTAAAATCTAAGAATAGTATTAATTTACCAGTTACTGTTTTAAATTTGTTTCCTGAGTTATCGAGTATTTTGAAAACTATTAATAAACATGCTAAGTTAGATAATACTTTAACGTATTATGATTTATTAATTAAAGAGTTATTTGATGCTTTTTTACCATCTACATTATTATATATTATATTTCAATTATTTGTTCCTTATATGTATAATAATTATGCGATTTATGTATTTAATGACTGTCTACTTTAGATTTTTTGCTGCGGCTCAGAACTATAATTTTATCACAGTAATAATTAAAAAAAGGAGAATATTATGCAAACTAGATTGTTCACTTTAAAGAGTCCAATTACTGACCAATTAATTGAGATCACTAAAAATTATCCGATAAAAACGGGTGCAATTAGTCTGATCGACGGGAAGATAATCAACAATTCGGCGTTGCCTTGGAACAAAATCACAGTTATCGCAATTGATAATATTAAATTTAATAATTTTAATGGTTATTTATTTATACATCATCACTTATGTCAAGTTTTAAATTTTTGCTGGGCATCCGAGGACAATGAGTCATTAATATATACTATTCCAGATAAATCACAATCTAGAGATTGGACAGATTTTTTACCAATCCGTGATCAAATTGGTGAATTTAAAATTTTAGCGGAGTATCCGGATCAAATCGATAATTCATTTATCCCAGCTAGTGCGCCATATGAATTTAAATTTCAGTTAGTTGAGAGTTATATTAAGTCTATTTTGGGTCAGTTTGGATTGCTTAAAATTAATGATTTTTGGTCTGGAGATTGGACTAAAACTAAAAACGTTAAAGTATAGTGCTGTTCAAATAGTTGATAGAAATAATATTATTAATTACTATTTTTTGCCGTAGAAATTAAAAAAAGGGGTATTGCTTTGACAACTAATAATAAAGAAGATTTTGATATTCTAATCAAAGAAACCGAAGTTTTCATCCACGACACATTAAAAAAGAAATATCTGAAAGACAAGGAACAAAGTCTAGATGATATATTTAATATGAGAATAATTCCATTTTTAGATTCAATAGAACCAAATAAAAATTATGTATCTGATATATCAAAATGTTTTTTAAATAGATTTGTAATTCCGGGGGGATCAATATTATCATCAATTGGATCAGAGAGAAATGTTTCATTTTCTAATTGTTATGCTACAGCAATTGAAAAAGATAGTTTAGAAGGAATATTTACAGCAGTTCAGGAAACAGCAATTACATTAGCCAGTCGAGGTGGATCTGGGACGGATGTAACTATTTTAAGACCTAAAGGAACACCAATTAATAACGCTTCTGAAGAATCTACAGGAGCTGTTAGCTTTATGCCTACTTTTTCAAACTTATGTGTTCTTATCGGACAAAAAGGAAGAAATGGTGCTGCAATTATTACATTGGACATCCGTCACCCAGACACTATTGATTTTATTAATAGTAAAAGTTATCCAGAATTAGTATTTAAAACAGATACATTAACAAATTATTTTCCTGACATTAGTCATGCTAATATTAGTTTAAAAATTACAGATGATTTTATGGATGCTGTAAAAAATGATAAAGATTGGACTTTTATTTTTCCAGATCTTAAATTTGAAAAATACGATACTGAATGGGATGGAGAATTTGATTCATGGATAAAAAAAGGTTATCCAATTATTAAATATAATACTATTAAAGCTCGTAAATTATTAATGATGATAGCAGAATCATCTTGGACATGTGGAGATCCAGGAGTTTCATATATAGATAATGTTAAGAATAATAGTACGGGATTATTTGATCCTCAATTACTTCCTACTCATTTAAATCCATGTGGAGAATTAACTTTAGCTAAATCAAATAATTGTCTTCTTTCTGCATTAATTTTACCATCATTTGTTCAAGATCCATTTACAAAAGATGCTAAATTTGATATTGAATCGTTTCTTGATGCTGTTAGATGTAATGTTATTTTTTTAGATAATCTTATAGATTATAATAATCATCCGTTAGAAAAGCAAATAAAAGCGGATAGGTATTCTCGTCGAATAGGTTCAGAGTTTACGGGATTAGCAGATATGTTGGCGATGTTAAATATTAAATATGGCGATACTGAGAGTTTAAAGTTTTTAGATGATATTATGTATTTGAAAGCTGTTGAAGAATTGAAAACTAGTATTATTTTAGCTAAAGAAAAAGGGCCAGCTCCATGTTTGAAAACTAAAAAAAGCAGAATATTATTTATTAATCAAAAATACATTCAACGATTGTTAGATAATACTTTGCGCAGTAGTAAACAAAAAATAACTAATGATATTATAAAGTATGGTCTTCGAAATTCTGCATTCAATACTGTAGGTCCTACTGGAACACTTAGTATTATTGCTGGTAATGTTAGTAGTGGAATTGAACCAGTATATGCTTTAGAATATTATAGGAAAAGCAGATCATTAGATACAAAAAAATATAGATTAATTCATTATCCATTAGTAAAATATATTGGTCCAGATGTATTAAGTATGTCTAAAAAACAAATTAAAGATAAATATAATTATGTTGAATCTCAAGAATTAAATTATTTAAATAAGATTAAAGTTCAAAGTACTGTTCAAAAATGGACAGATGCTGCTATCAGTTCAACTATTAATTTACCTAATGATGTCACTATTGAGAAAATATATGATATTTATTTGAAAGCATTTGAATATAATTTGAAAGGTGTTACCATTTATCGAGATGGTTCTAAAGTTGGTATTTTAAATGTTAATGATGATGATGATGTTAATAATGATATTTTAGAAGTCGATGTTATTGATAAACATTTAAAATCAGTTAAACAGAATATTGGTAGAAATTGTAAAGCGTATAGATATATTAGAAATTGGAAAAATATTAAAATATATATAACGGTTACAGTTGCTGATAATGGCAGACCTATAGAAATATTTGCTAATTTGCCTCACGCTTCAGACCATACTAAGTTTATAGAAATGAAATCATATTGGGACTCTATTTGTCGATTAACTAGTTTATTATTAAGAGTCAATGTTCCAATACCTGAAATTATTAAACAGTTAGAAAAATCATCTATATCAATGGTTGAATTAAGTTCTATTATATCATTGATTTTAAAAGGATTTATTAATGTTGAAGCATCTAAATCTAATGGTTCATTATGTCCTGCGTGTAAGTGTGATTCTTTAATATTTACTGGTGGTTGTAATTGTTGTACGGAATGTGGTTTTAGCTCGTGTGGATGATTTTTAATTTAAAAAAATAAGTTTGATTCGCACTCTTAGCTTAAGCTAAGAGTGCGAATATATCTTAATTATTTTCTTCGGGTAGTTTTTTTTGAAATAACTCATCTAATTGGTTTACTAATATCTCAAAGTCTTGAATTATATCTTCAAATTTATCTGATGCGCACATCAACTTGATTGCTGCTGCTTGGTCAATTATCATTATTATTATCCTTTTTTTTAAGTTATTGATTATTATTATATTTCTATATTACCTATGTTGAAAAGTAACAATTATTAAACATAACTTTTAGTTTAATTAGTTTCACAATATATAATTACTTTCCTGATCATCGTTTCCATTCTGCCAAGTTAGATTTTTAATACTATTTAGTATTGCTGTTTCATGATTAATAGTATTGATCATTATTGTATCTTGTTTTGAACACATTAGAACACTATTGATCACGGCTCCAGATGTATTACTATTATTTAAAAATTTAATAATTTTTTGATTATCCTTCCAATTATTAAAAATTAAGTTGTAATATATTAAATGCTTTTCAAATATTTTATATTTATCTTTAATCGTTAAATTGATGTGAAATACTTTTTCCATCCGCCCGTGCCGAACGAATGCACCATCTAATAGTTTAACATTATTGGTGCTTGCCAATATTATAAATTTTTTGTTATCCTCGACCAATTTTAAAATGGTATTCGATAGATTTGAGTATTCGTTTCTCGACTTTGCAATCAAATCAACATCTTCTAAAACCAACATAGCTGGATAAGTATTATTGATTATAGTAATTGTATTCATTAATTCATCAACTGATCTTTGTTCTTCTTTTAATGAAAAACTAAATACAGTACCTCCAAAGTTTAGTACTTCTTTGATGATCGCGTTGATGATTGTTGTTTTACCATAACCTGGAGCGCCGTGAAATAGTATATTGCGTTTGAATACCAAATTATTATCTTTCAGCGTTTTTGAAAATTTAAACATTTGGATAATTTTATTAACTTCATCTTTAATATTAGCTGACATTCCGATATCGTTTAAGTTCAATTTGCAATCAATAGTACTACTTAATGTCATCCCGTCATGTATAGTTATAAATTTATTTTTGTATATTTGATATTTTGACACTAATGCTTCAAAATCCTGAACAGCTTTTAAAGTATTGTTTTTACTACAACACATCCAAGTTTGTCCAAATGGTGGAACTCCATTTGTTTCCCCTTTAAAAATAAGATATTTGATATTATTATCCATGGTTCTAATTAAATTACGCCCTTTTATTTTAATATGCTCATTATCACATTTGATGAAAGTGTCGTTCGAAGACTTCCAATTTGAAACTATTGATGTTCCGTTGAAATAATGCGAATCAGTATTTATGCCTGTTATTGGGGTTGCTAATTTGTTATTTATTAAATTACTCGTTAAACAGTCGCGCTCGATGTCAGTATTAAATTCATGAATATTAACAATTTCCAAGTCTTTAAGTTTATCAACATTTAATAATTTAGCCATTTCGTGTTTTGTTAGTGTTTTGTCTATTTTTTTAGCTTTTTTATTTAGTTTTAGTATTTGATGAATTGCCTTTGTGTTTTGACAAAATGTCTCTAATACTTGCATGTTTTCCGCGCTAAATATTTGTTGTTCTAATTTTTCGATTTTATTCATGTTATTTCTCCAATTTTAATAAAAAATTTATAAAGTATATACTTATATTATTTCTATATCAAACTTTTAAATATTAACTTTTTTCGCCGTAGTAAACAAAAAGGAAACCATGATTAATCACAAAACGATTATTATTAATGGTGTAGCAAGATCTGGTAAAGATACTTTTATTAATTATTGTCAAACCATTATGACCGATTCATATATATATAATTTATCAACAATTACACCAGTTAAAGAATTATTAACAAGTCTTTTAGGAGATGTTGAAAAAAATAATAAATATAGAAAATTATTATCTGATGTAAAAATGAGTTTAATAGAGTATAATGATTATCCATATACTTGGGTAATAAATCAAATGCAGAATAAAATTCAAATGGATATAGATAGATTTAATATTTTTTTTATTCATTGTCGTGAACCTATAGAAATTGAAAAATTTAAAACTAGACTTGTTAATTGTGATACTTTATTAATTACTAAACCAGATTTAGATATTCCAAACAATTTAGCAGATCAAAATGTGAATAATTATAAATATAATTATACTATTAATAATAATGGATCATTAACAGATTTAAGGCATCAAGCGTCTATTTTTTGTAATGCAGTATTAATTTTTAAAAATAATAGATATTGGCCGTCAATTTCCGAATTTAATTTGGGTAATTGATTAAATATTTACTTTGGGAGGCATCATGGTCAAAAAAGTTAGCTTAGGTATGAGTAAGTGGATGTGGATTGTGGATTATGGACTATTGTGAAAAGCATGGTTTCCCACCAGCCCAATCGTGGGCATGGGATAAAGCTGCCGTGGCGTATCAAGCTGCTCAGGAGTTGATATTATGTGAGGTTCAACTAAATCAGTATATTTTGGAGGAGTAATTTGAATATTAATGAAGCTGTAAAAACGCGGAGCCAACCTTATTTGATGCTTTGTCTTGGATTTGCGTATGGGAATCAGAGCGTGTTGTTGCACAAGCCAAAAAGAATTTATGGGATGCTGATGGAAAAGGTTGGATACATGCTTTAAATTTTGTTTGGAAAATGTAATGAACAAATATAATAAAGGAGAATTAATGGAAGATTATCAAAAACAAATAATTAAAGAAAAAAAAGATTTGGACATAAAAATCGATAAGCTCTCATATTTTTTAAATCATACTACTAGTTTGTCTCAAGCTGAAACATCACGAATAAACAGGCAAGCCACATATATGGATTTATATTCTGATGTTTTGGCAGAAAGAATTGAAAATTTTACATAACCATTAAATACAGCTGATCGGAAAACATGGTCAGTTCGCTGGTTAATTTCCGAATTTAATTTGGAGTTGAACAGACGTATTGATTAGATGTTCACCTTGGAATGCCATTCCATTCCATTCCATTCCCAGTTCCAGGCTCGGGGGAGGTGTTGATATTATTATTAAGTACTAGTCCTCATTGTTGACTAGTAGGTAACGAAGATCAATATATAGATCGGAAATATTATATTGATGAATATGGACCAGAAATAGTTGCTTGGAATCGTAATCGTCGATCAGGACAAGATAAGAAGAAATGTAGTCTGACAGAATTGAAACAACATGTTCAGATTATCGCTAATCCTGGTCGAAAACTATATCGTCGAAGTAATAAAGATATGTTATTTAGACCTGGTGATATAATTAGATGCCCGAAAGGAGTTGATGTTGTGCGAGGTTGGGCGTCGTCTCATCGTAAAGTCATTACAGAGAATTTAGGTAAGATTAAACAACGAGATTGTACAAAAATATTAAACAATAGTGGAATGTGTGTAATTTAATTTTAGATTTAGGAGGTTAATCATGGTCAAAAAAGTTAGCTTAGGAATAGTTTGTTTGTTTTTTTGTTTTATTAGTTTTGCTTGTGCCGCTGGAAACCAGTGTTTTGGTGATTTTGAGAATGTGGAGTATATTCGCAACTATGATGGAGACACCATAACAGTCAACATTAAAGACGTTCATCCACTGCTGGGTCACGAGATCCGAATTCGAGTTAGAGGTATCGATTGCCCTGAGATTCGAGCTAAGTGTGATGGAGAGAAAGAGTTAGCTAAATCGGCTAAAGATTTGGTTAATCGTTTTTGCCGTAGGGATTTAAAAATGACATTAAAAAATGTTCAACGAGATAAATATTTTCGTATTGTTGCTGATGTCTATATCCTTGAATTAAATTTAAGAGATATATTAATAAAATATAATTTAGCAGTTCCATATGATGGAGGAGCCAAGATTAACTGGTGTGATAGATTAGAATAAGTTATAAAAAAATAATGGTTTTGCTATATTAATTATAGCAAAACCAGTTATAATGATTTTATTTTATCAGGTTCTCATACAATTTAGGATGTTTTAAAACATCAATATATTGGATACTTTCTGGATTTTGATTTAATGCGGCTAAACATATTTCGTCAGTTTGATTTACATATTGTAACGCATTTCCATTTTGTTTAACCGATTCTAAACAATATGATTTATCATACCATTTAAGCAAATCTTTTTTTGGTATATATATTTATTTTCCTTTATTTTATCATGAATACATATTTTTCATACAATTCAGGATATTTTTGAATATTAATATACTGTATACTTTCTGGATCTTGATTTAATGCTTCTAAACATAATTTTTCAGTTTGATTCTGTACATATTGTAACGCATGTCCATCTTGTTTAACTGCGACTAAACATATTTCAACAGTTTGATTTTTTACATATTGTAAAGCATTTCCATCTTGTTTAACCGCTTCTAAACATATTTCTTCAGTTTGATTTTTTACAAATTGTAAAGTATTTCCATTTTGTTTAATAGCTTCCAAACACATTTCATCAGTTTGATTCTTTACATATTGTAAATTATATCCATCTTGGTTAACTGTTTCTAAACATATCTCATCAGTTTGATTTTTTACATATTGTAATGCATTTCCATATTGTTTAACAGCTTCTAAACATATCTCTTCAGTTTGATTTTTTACATATTGTAATGCCATTCCATCTTGTTTAACAGCTAATAAACATAGTTCATTAGTTTGATTATTTATATATCGTAAAGATATTCCATCTTGTTTAACTGCGACTAAACATATTTTTTTGGTTTGGTTCTTTACATATTGTAAAGCATCTCCATTTTGTTTAACTGTTGTTAAACATATCTCATCAGTTTGATTTTGTACATATTGTAATGTCATTCCATTTTGTTTAACAGCTTCCAAACATATCTCATCAGTTTGATTATTTATATATCGTAAAGCTATTCCATCTTGTTTAACAGCTTCTAAACATATCTCATCAGTTTGATTATTTATATATTGTAATGAATGTCCATATTGTTTAACAGCTTCTAAACATATTTTTTTGGTTTGGTTCTTTACATATTGTAAAGCATCTCCATTTTGTTTAACAGCTTCTAAACATATCTCATCAGTTTGATTATTTATATATCGTAAAGCTATTCCATATTGTTTAACAGCTTCTAAACATATTTTTTTGGTTTGGTTCTTTACATATTGTAAATCATCTCCATTTTGTTTAACAGCTAATAAACATAGTTCATTAGTTTGATTATTTATATATCGTAAAGCATATCCATTTTGTTTAACAGCTTCCAAACACAAATATTCAGTTGGATTTTTTACATATTGTAATGAATGTCCATTTTGTTTAACAGCTTCCAAACATATTTCAACAGTTTGATTTTTTACATATTGTATCGTTTTTCCATCTTGTTTAACTGCTTTTAGACATAACTTTTTAGTTTGATTCTTTACATATCGCAACGCATCTCCATATTGGTTAACAGCTTCTAAACATATTTTTTCAGTTTGATTCTTTACATATTGTAATGATAATCCATTTTGTTTAACTTCTTTTAAACAATATTCATTATTATACCATTTAAGTAGTTCGTTTTTAGTATGCATTATTATTTTCCTTTTATTTTATCATAAACATATATTTTTCATACAATTCAGGATATTTTAAAATATCTATATATTGTATACTTTCTGAATTTTGATTTAATGCTTCTAAATACATATGTTCAGTTTGATTCTTTACATATTGTAAAGTATTTCCATTTTGTTTAATTGCTGCTAAACATATTTTATCAGTTGGATTATTTATATATTGTAAATTATATCCATTTTGTTTAATTGCTTCTAAACACATTTCATCAGTTGGATTATGCATATATTGTACAGCATATTCTTTTTGTTTAACTGCTGCTAAACATATTTCATCAGTATGATTTTTTACATATTGTATATTATATCCATCTTGTTTAACTGATTTTAAACAATATGATTCATTATACCATTTAAGTAGATCTTCTTTATTATACATGTTTATTTTCCTTTATTTTATCATGAATATATATTTCTCATACAATTCTGGATATTTTAAAATATCCATATACTGGATACTTTCTAGATTTTGATTTAATGCTTCTAAACATATTTCTTCAGTTTGGTTCTTTACATATTGTAAAGTATTTCCATCTTGTTTAACTGCTGCTAAACATATTTCTTCAGTTTGATTCTTTACATATTGTAATGCTTTACCATATTGTTTAACAGCGGTTAAACAT
>Ga0190312_1000597_pt1 | contig 11024 bp, 14 predicted proteins | sample 487007910_MG_FD_165046 | JGI IMG/M metagenome (GOLD analysis project Ga0190312, IMG submission 165046) | Hydrothermal vent sediment bacterial communities from Southern Trench, Guaymas Basin, Mexico - 4870-07-9-10_MG | ecosystem: Environmental > Aquatic > Marine > Hydrothermal vents > Sediment ... | reverse complement strand
ATACATTACTATAGACTTATCACTAACTATTCTTGAAAGCATACTTCTAGAATTTAGAAGATATATCACTACTAAAGAAATACTTGTTATTGAAATAATTACATGAAAGGATATACCATAAGCTAATGGGAAGTTCTTTAACAAGTAGACTATAAAAATTAACAATAAAGATAAGTACACATACTTTCTAGACATATATTATTCCTCAAATCCCTTTATCAAGGGGGTAAAAAATATTGGATTTAAGCATCACATAGTTGCACCAGTCATGTGGATTTAACCGTTATGGCCCTATTGGCCCAGGAGTGTACTCATTCCATTGTACAGCATCAAGACTTAAGTATAGAGTTATTGTAATGTTCTCCTGTATCCCTTGCAGTATTGTTAAGTCAAAACTTATATCAGCCTCATCACAGTGGTGTAGTTGTTTCCCAAAATTGTCACCCCACCATATAAGTATGTCGTCTACTCCATCACCGTCTAGGTCTATTTCATCGCCTCTTTGAAGTTCTTGTTCATTAATAGCGTAGTAGTACCATGTGTATGTTCCATTGCTTATAGATAGTCTCCATATCTTTATTGGTATATCCCCATTATTGTGTACTATGAATGATATGTGTTCATAGTACCATGGATAAGCATTTACTATTGTAATATTTAATACATCATAATCTAAGTCTCCATCACTATCCGTTAGCGTTACAAACGTCTGTCCAACATCCTTATCTGTTTGAAACCTAACCTTATCTGGTATTAATGTCCAGTTGAGATTCCAGTCATTAACACCCGGTCCATCGAGATGGCTAACGCCTAGCATAATCTCCCAGTCTAGCTCTCCTGTTGATACATAAGTATTGATCTTTAGTACACTAAACCACATAGCTAGTGTAAACAGTACTAATGCTATCAGAGCTAATGCTATTATACTTATAACACCTTTATTCATTCCAATACACCTACACATACGAAGTACACGGGTTTTACACCCATTTTGAAAAACATTTTCATATTCAATACACTCCTATCACACGTCCTTATGGGCCATTAACTTCATTCCACTGAGCAAACGTTAACTCTAGATCGAATGAATAGAGTGCTGTCTCATTAGCTGCCTGAGTAACAATGATTTCTAGGATAAAGGTTTTGTTCTCTCCAGGCTCTATTTGAGTAGAATTTGGCTTGATCAAGGTTACATTTAATGCTTCTGTATCATTAGGGTCTAAGTGGGTCCAGTTAACATTATATAGTTTTACAGGTATTGTACCAATATTGTCAACAACTAGTGTAATGTTTACAGCATAACCTGGATAGGCGTTAACAAGTGTTATATTTAGTTTTATAGGGTTGCCTTCTGTATCATTCTTTTCTACAGTAACTATACATTTACTAACATTCTTGTTTTCAGTATTATTGAACCCTGGTGCTTGTGGATCTGGCCCTGTATCACTGCATTCCCAAGCACTCCATTTAACTTTAACTTCACCAGTGTGTATGTAAGTGTTGATCTTTAGTGTTTCTGACCACATAGCTATTGTCGTTCCAATTCCTACCAGTATTACAGATAGGAGTACTATTCCAAGTACTTTACCTAGAGCTATCATGTTCTACACCTTTTACAATACATTATTGCTAACAGTATTTAATAACTTAGAGTATGTGTTATATAGAAAAACTATATGTACAAAAAATCTATATCTATAATATACTCTACCTACTAGGTACTAGTATGGTATACCTATCAGGCTTTATACCTGCTTGTGTAAATATCTTCTTAAAATAGGATATGGGATACTGATGTATAGCATTATTTATTAGAATACATTTCTCATTGGTATCAACTAGATAGAATAATAGTCTACCAATAGAATCTATGATCTCATCTATACTCATAGCTTCATCAATAACTGATATTATATAGTTTACATCTCTAGTGCCATAAAGATTTATATTATATCTAAATCCAGAGCGGCCAACAATGATCTTATTTATTAAAGCTAGAGTCTGTCTGTTTAAGTTCTTACTAGTCTTTAAGATCAAGTATTTTAGTAATAGCTCTAAGTAGTCATTGTTCTTTTCTCTATATTCAAAGACGTTGTAGAGTCTCGTAATTAATGAAAATAATCGTCTACCATGTGGTGTCATTACATACCCTCTTAACCTACCCTTACTAACAACTTCTATAGCATTAATACTAATAAGTTGGTTAAGGAACTTCTCCAAACTCTTTGTATTAAGGTTTGTAGCATAGAGTATATGCGTCTTCTTAGCTATTCCCTCACTATTAATGAACTTTAATATAGAGAAGATGATATCTATACGTGTACGGTGTTGTGCTTTGTAAATCATGTCTCTTTACATCCAAGCATCTGTGCATGGTAGTATGTATCTCTGGTATATATTATATTTTCTGTATAAGAGATACATTTTTATGTATTAATTATTTTAATATGGAGATTGATTAATAGGTTATTAATAACTTAAAGCATTTATATAATCCATAATAGTATTTGTTATAGTAGTGAATTAGTTATAATAGTGCTTATAGTTATTATATTATGGTGATATTGATGGGTGAACCTAAAATTGTTGAAAAAGGTATTCAAGGCAAATTTGATTACCTAGAACATACTGCTGATGTATACATACTAGCTTATGGAGGAGACCTTATAGAGTTATTTGAAAACGCTGGTTTATCATTATTTGAGACTATGACCAATACAAGGGATCTAGAGTTATCTATAGAACGTAGAATACATGCTGAAGGCTTTGATCTTGAGAGTCTATTGTATAGATGGCTTGAGGAACTATTATTTCTATACTATAGTGAAAACATTATGTGTAAAGAGGTTTATGTAGAAAATCTATGTGTTAAGAGGGAGGATGGCGATAGAGTCTATAGTATTGATGGTGTTTGTCGTGGAGAGTGCTTTAACCCTAATAGACATGTGTCTAAAGTTGAGGTTAAAGCTGTTACATATCATCTTATGAAGATTGTTAAAGATGAGGAGAAGTGGAGAGCGTATTTTGTACTAGATATATAATTTCTAGATCTTTCTATGTAGTTTTAATATACATTTTTCACAGAAAAACCTATCCTTAGTATCAACCTCGTATACACTATTACTAAAGTTCATTACACAACCAGGTGTAGTACAGTGTAGTAGTCCAAGTAGATGGCCTAGTTCATGGACTATTTCAGTAGATACCCTCCCTACATACTTTGTAGGGTTAAATTCTTCACTGTAGAATACCGGGTCTAGTCTCTTAGTATAGACTATAGCTGTTCTATGGCTTGGAGAGGCTTCACCAAATACAAAGTTTAAACCACTAGCATAGGCGTCCAGATAGCCTATACCAACAATATAGAAGCCAGTATGTCTAGAAACTCTGTTATAAAGCCATTCTAGTAGACAAGAACTATAGTACTGCATACGGCTCCAAACAAAACACTTCATAGGAGGCTTCTCAACACTAGTCCATACATAAACACGGTTATCAAAACCAGCTTTAGACAAACTATCACTAGTAGTACTAACCCAGTAACCAAGGTAATCAAACACATATGGACGGGTAAGAGGTATAAGCAATACCTCGATCAAAACCGCTTCACCAACAATAAAACACTATACACAAGACACAATTAATAAAGCTGGTGTCCAAGACTAGGAGAAAGAGATATGCCGCCGCGGGGATTTGAACCCCGGACAACCCGGTCTTCAGCCTCGCCAGACCACCGTGCTAAACTAGAGCACGGGTGTCTACGGGCGCTCTCCCGGGCTGAGCTACGGCGGCTCTTCTCCATGTTCTTTGTCTTTGCTAGGGGTTTATTAACTTTAATACCTTGGATGCAGTATTATCTATTACTGGGTGATGGTTGTGCTTGCAGCTATACTTGCTGGTGGTTTTGGTAAGAGACTCCGTCCTTATACTGAGGAGTTGCCTAAGCCTCTGGTTTCTGTTGCTGGTAGACCTATTCTTGAATGGCAGATTGGGTGGTTGAAGAAGTATGGTATTGAAGAGTTTGTACTGCTTGTTGGTTATAGGAAGGAGAGGGTTATAGAACATATTGGTAGCGGCGGCCGTCTTGGTGTAAGAGTCACATATGTTGTTGAAGACGAGCCATTAGGTACTGGCGGTGCTTTTAAGAATGCTGAACACATTCTTAGTAAGAACGAGGTTTTTCTAGCACTTAATGGTGATATAATAACCAACCTTAACCCCATGAAGCTTATAGAAACTGTAAAGAAGGGATATGCAGCAACTATAGCAGCTATACCACTTCCAAGCCCCTACGGCATACTTGAGATTGAGGATGAGGTTGTTAGGAGGTTCCATGAAAAACCAAGGATACATGAATACTGGGTTAACGCTGGAGTATACGCTATGACACCACGTGTATTCGATTACCTACCAGAGAAAGGAGATATTGAGAAACAAGGATTCCCTGAAATGGCCCGTGATGGAGTGTTAGCAGCTGTATGCTATAAAGACATATTCTGGAAAAGCATTGATACATACAAAGACTTAGAAGAAGCAACAAAAGAAATAACACGTCTTGGAGGACTATAGCTTAGTAAAAAACTTTTAACAACTACAGTCAGATTTTCCGGCTATCATCACAACCCCAGCAGGGTTCAAGAGACCCTCTCTTCATCACTAGTTATAGTAGATACTAAAACACCCTCTTAAACACAACTACACTAAACAATAAAAACTAGACTACAATAGAGAAAAATAGAAGGATAAGCGGCGGTCGTCTAGCCTGGACTAGGACGCTGGCCCCCCAAGCCAGAGACCCCGGGTTCAAATCCCGGCCGCCGCATACATAATTATGGATAGACATAGCTTAGTTTAAGGAGGCTGTTAGTGGAAAACGTATTTTCCTCTTTTGAGTTCTCTTAATAATTTCACTAAAAGCCTCTATTGCAATAAAGATTTAGAGTGATCTTTTATCTTAATTAAAAACCTGTATATCTTTACCATATTTTATGTCTTCTAGTTTTCAAAGAGATTGTCTCTGTTAATACCATATATTGCTACTATTTCATCGTCTTTTCCAGCAGCTATTATTTCATCTCTATGTTTTATAACACCACACAAATACTGTTACATGTCTTCTTCCACTGTATTCTCTAGGATCCGGCGTTATTATTGGTTCACTAGTTATTGATAGCAGTTCTCCATCACTAGACAGTATAGTTGCTCATGTATTAATTATACACCATATCTACCAACTACATGGAATAATAATAGGTACTCATTACTACCTACCTTAGTAATAGTATTGCCTCTAGTCTTAGCTTCACTCTCTTGAGAGAGGAGTTTCGGTATAGGTTCAAGTTCTTTAAAAGAAACAGTTGATCCCTCATAAGGTCCTATAAATACTTTACCACCAATAGATCTAAAGTACAGCCTTACAATCATGTACTCATTATTAAGCGGGAAAGTGTCTCTATAATCTCTTAAAATAAACTCTTCTCTACTATCAATAAAATCTAGTAGGTTCTATAGAAATGGGTTCACTAGAAACATCTTTGAAAAACACCTTAAACGTTATAACAGCTCCTTTATCAACACCATAGACTCTTACATGATAAACCTCTCTATACAAGAGAATTAACCTAGATTCTTCAACACTTTCACAAGGTATTATTGGGTATAAGACAACTCTAGCTTTAAACAATACTTCATCAACTAGTTCATTAATAGAAGTCTCTCCATAAGCTATAGATGTAGCATTAAAATCTTCACTAATAGAAGCGATCCTGATATAAAATCTTATTCTATCACCATTTATAGTAATTGCTAGATTAGAAGCTATTCTTAAAGGTATTCTAATATCGTTTCTAGTGTAAACATATAGCTTATTTGGAAGCATATATGCTTTAAGCCTACATGCACCTCTCTTAGATCTTCTCTTAACTCTTACTATTCTCCTAGACCTAAGGAATTTATCTAATGATACTCTCTTAACCCTATTATTTTTAGAAAGTAGCTGTTCTACAAAGGAACTATATCTACGTCTTCAAAATTCTTAAATAATAATGTAAGTGTTCCCTCCCATACACTAGATAGTACTGTGTTGTTAATCAAGCCTATATAAACAAATAGGCATATAAGTTACTGAGTGTTAGACCATAAACTAGTTGATATAGTATGCGTATCCCTGGTATGCTCTATATACTATTCTCTTTTACACCATGGATAATCTATTGGATACTCTGTGGAGTAGGGTTTAGCCAAGGCATCATAGTATCTCTAACAATATCCATAGTTCTTCTAATACCACAGTTTAGGAGTAGAGATTTCAATATAATGGATATAGTGTCTATAATATACTTTACTATAGCCTTCACCGCTACCTTCATCTTTAATACAGTCTTCTTTGTTGAAAGAAGCTGTTTTCTAGGATACCTTACCCTATCTATAATGGCTTTAACTTCAATAATTATTAGGAAACCATATACACTACAAGTATCTAAAAGAGACTATCCAGAGATCTATTGGAAGGATAGAGGCTTCCTACTTATCAACTATATAATAACTATTGTATGGCTAGTAGTCTTTATAGTAAACACGCTCATATACCTACTCCTATCTAAACCATTAACTGTGATACTATCAAATACATTGATAGCCTTTGGAATAACTTTCTCAATAATGTTTCCATTAAAAGCACCAGCATACTTTGTATCAAGAAAATTCAAGAAGTATGATTGGAGAGTAGATGTTAAACCCGGAAGCTCTAGGGGAGAACGTGAGTATGATATAATAGTTATTGGTGCCGGTATTGGTGGTTTAACATGTGGAGCACTGCTTTCAAAAAGAGGCTATAGAGTCCTTGTATTAGAGCAGCATTACCGAGTTGGAGGCTATTGCTCGTCTTTTCAGAGGAGAGGGTTTGTCTTCAATACTGGTGTAGAGAATGTTAGTGGTTTATGGGAGAAAGGACCTGTCACATACCTTCTTAAAGAACTAGGTCTTAGTAGAGATGAACTGTTTGTAAAGAATAGAATTAGGTATATTTTTAAAGGAGAGGTTATTGATGTTGATAGTCTAGATGAATTTATAGAAGCTCTCTCTAAAATGTTTCCAGAAGAGGAGGAGAAAATTAGGGAGTTCTTTGAAGAAGCTGAACTAGCTTATAGAGAGTGTTATAGAGAAGCAGATGTTTATGGAGTACCACTACCTGCTGAACTTATTGTTAAAGTGTTTGGTTCTAGGAAACTTCTAAACTATCCTAGAGAACACCCACACTTCTATGACTGGTTGAAGAAGACTTATATGGAGAAACTTAATGAATACTTTACAAACAACGATCTTAAGGATCTTCTATGTGCTTTAATAGGCTATGTAGGTGCACCTCCAGACAAGATTTATGCTAGTACAGCACTTACAGCTATTGTATCCTACTACTTATACGGTGGTTATTATCCAAGAGGAGGTGCTCAAAGATTTGCAGATACTTTAAAGGAGTTTATAGAGAAGCATGGAGGTGATGTACTAGTTAATCACCGTGTTGATGAGGTTTTAGTAGAGAATGGTAGAGTTGTTGGTGTTAGAGTTGGTGATAAAGTCTTTAAAGCACCTATTATTGTATCCAATGTTAATGCTAAGACGTTGTTTCTAGAACTTATTAATAGAAAGCATTTAGATAAGAAATTCATTGACTATATAAGAAGTCTTAAGATGTCTCCATCATGTTTTATGGTCTTCCTAGGTGTTAACATGGACTTATCAGAGTATCCAACAATTATTAGAGATATTGATGGAGACTATGATGTTGTTATAAACTCTAATGCCGATCAAAGTCTAGCTCCAAAGGGTGAGGCTAGTCTCACTATATTAGCTGGTGCTAGGTATGAGGATTTTCCAGAGAGAGGTACTAGAGAGTATATTGAGTTAAAGAACAGACTTGCTAAAGAACTTATTAGAAAGGTTGAGAAAGTAATCCCCGGTATTAGTAAACATGTAGTTGTCATGGATGCTGCTACACCGAAAACTTTTGAAAGATATACTTCTATGCCTAAAGGAGCCATATACTCTTTTGACCAATCGATAGATACTAGAAGACCATACTTTAAAACACCGATAAAAGGACTGTATCTAGTAGGTGCTTCAACATTTCCTGGAGGAGGTGTTGAAGCTGTAGTTATTTCTGGGATCATATGTGCTCACGACATATGTGGTTGGCGGTAGGAGGGCTAGTGAGTTAGAGCTGGTGAGCTATAGTTGTATAAGGTTTTAAAGATAGATAGTGTAGTAGACTGTTTGATCTTGGAGCGTATTAACAAGTTTGTTGTATCTATTATAGTTAATGATACTATTAACTATGCATACTTGTGTAATACTGGTAGATTACATCAGTATATAGTTTCTGGTAGAAGAGGTTATTGTATTAGGAAGAGGAGTGGTAAGACTAGTTATAGGCTATTCGCTATAGATGATCCTGTGGGATATGCTGCTATTGTAGATACTAATTTACAGATGAAAGTTTTTGAAGAATGTGTTTCTAAAAAGCTTATTCCCTGGCTTAGTAAGTGCTTGATTGTTAGAAGGAATGTACGGGTTGATGGTGTAGTCATTGATTATCTATTAGAGTGTGGAGATAGAATGGTTTTTCTTGAAGCTAAGAGTGCTGTTATGAGGAGTGTTGAGGGATATGCTATGTATCCTGATACACGTTCACTTCGTGGGGAGAGGCATGTTAGAAAGCTTATAGATATAGTGGTTAAAGGTGGTAGTGCATGTATTCTCTTTATAGCTGGTATACCTTTTGCTAAAGCTTTTAAACCAAATAGAGATGTTAGTGAGCTTTTCTATAAGCTATTACTTAAAGCTGTTAGTACTGGTGTAATTGTTAAAGCTATTGGAATATACTTTAACCCATATGACTCAACAATATGTCTCTATGATAATGATATGAACATACTGCTTAATAACCCACAATTAAATGGTTAATATAGTAAAATATATAGGTTAGGATATCTAAATACATAATTGGTGATATCTAATGAGTAGCTTAGGAGAACTAATATATTCTCGTGAAAAAGCTTCTAAAGAAGCTATATCAAAAGCTGAAAGCCATACACCAAGAATAGATGCCCCGGATCGTGTTAAAGCTGATCAAGTATTTGATATAGCAATTCGTGTAGGCCCTCATCCTAACACTATCGAACATTCTATTAGATGGATTGATGTATACTTTAGTGAAGAAGGAAGTATGTTTAACCCTATACATATAACTAGAGTCCTTCTTGAACCAGTCTATATAGAGCCTATTGTTAGATTGAGTATGAAGTTAAGGAAATCTGGTACACTATACGTTATAGCCTACTGTAATCTACATGGATTATGGGGGAATAAGAAAAGGATCACTGTTGAGTAAAGGGTTAATGGGTATGGAGTCTATAATGGAACAAATGTATAGGGCTATAGAGTTTTACAATAGGTATAGAGAACCTGAAGCTAAAGCTATTTTACTAAAGATTGATGATGATAAAATATATGTTGTTTTTAGAGGATCTTTCTGCCGTACATGTGGTGTTAATGATTGGGTTGAGGATTTTAGGTATGTTTTAGAGGATGTTGGTATTGATAATGAGTTGTTAGAGATTATTGAGCCAAGTGGTCTAGATGGTGGTTGGAGGATAGGTGTTTTTAAACTAAGTGCTAAAATAGGTTTTAAATAGGTGTTCCTTTTTGGAGAGGTCTAGAAAGAGTATTGATGAAAAGGATTTAAAGATACTTCAAATGCTTATCAGTAATGCTAGAGTGACATATAGTGATATAGCTAAAGCTATTGGGTTAAGTGATGTAGCTGTTATTAAGAGGATTAGAAGGCTTGAACAAAGCAATATTATTAGAAGATACACGGTTATAGTTGATCCAAAGAAGCTTGGGTACAACATAGTCTCTATAACAGGTATTGATGTAGAACCAGAGAACATGTTTAAAGTAATAAGTATGCTTAAGGAGAAGGATTATATAAAGTATTTAGCACTAACATCGGGCGATCACAGTATTGTTGTTGTTATATGGGCTAGAGATAGTAGTGAAGCAGATAGAATACATAATGAACTTGCTAGTCTCCCTGGGGTTAAACGTGTTTGTCCAGCAATAATACTTGATGTATTTAAAGAAGAGTTTATATAAACACATAGTTTAAATACCATGTTTCTAATGGAAGTTGTAAGGAGAGGTGATCAATGTGTTGTCTAAAAACCCACTAGATAGGAGGATAGAGAAGCTTGATAGAGAGGGTATAGCTGAAGCAATTAGACTAGCTATTATAGGTGAATTAGATGCTATAAACCTCTACCTACAACTAGCTAAAGCAGTAGATGATGAGGGTGTAAAGAAGGTATTAGAGGATATAGCTTATGAAGAAAAAGTTCATGTAGGAGAGCTTATGGAAGTACTAAAGAGAGTAGATAAAGAACAAGTAAAAGCAATAAAGAAAGGAGTAGAAGAAGTTAAAGAGCTAATAGAGACATAAATAGAAAAACTTATAAGAATACAAAATGTTTTAAAGATAACAGCCTCCATCCCCTGGGGGTACAAGATACTGTTGCCGTATTGAAAGCGGCTCTATGCGCGTATTCCTCCTACCCAGGGGGTTATGGAGGCCTTCTTCCCTAACTATTGTTTCTACATGTATTCTTCCTTTATTATCTATTGATGCTATATAGGCATTCTTTCTTCTTGTATCGATATAGGTTTTTATAGCAATAGCTACTAGTCCTTGTACAAGTCCTGCTAGTGGTCTAAAGTCTACTCTTGTACAAACATCTCTAACTCTATGTATTGCTTCTTCAACACTCTCTCTATCACTTGGTATTATAACGTGTTTATCCCAGTCTATGTAGACATGGTTTTCTGTAACACCAACAAATAGGCATGGTATGTTATTCTCTACAACTACTTCTTTAGCTAATTTTCTAGCATCAACATTGTCTACACTAACTATAATAAGATCTGGTTTATACAATTTAATGATTCTTAATAAATCATCTCTACATACT
>Ga0190312_1000596_pt1 | contig 11047 bp, 12 predicted proteins | sample 487007910_MG_FD_165046 | JGI IMG/M metagenome (GOLD analysis project Ga0190312, IMG submission 165046) | Hydrothermal vent sediment bacterial communities from Southern Trench, Guaymas Basin, Mexico - 4870-07-9-10_MG | ecosystem: Environmental > Aquatic > Marine > Hydrothermal vents > Sediment ... | reverse complement strand
GCTTATAGGATTTGGAATAATAGGTGCATACGAGAAGTATGGTCTCAAAATATTGAAAGTGGAGGAAGGAAGCCCCGCCGATATATGTGGTCTCAGAGTTGGCGACATAATAGTGATGATTGCGGAAAAACGCGTAAGAACACTAGCTGATTTTCAAGAAATACTATCAGAATTAAGCCCCGGCGAAAATGTTTCGTTTAAAGTTCTCAGAAATAATAGGGAGGTTCTGATATACGTTGTCTTAGGCGAGAAGAACGGTAGGCCATATGTTGGAATTCTCATCCAACAGTACATCAGAAGTAATATACCCTTCCTATCGGATGGTGCGGCCTTGGATCTGCATTATTTCCTCTACATTAACGCCCTATTGGAATTCCTAGTAGTAGTTATCAATAGTCTCCCTATATTCTTTTTGGATGGTTCGCAATGGTTAAATGCTTCGCTTATTGAGAAGTACGGTAGGAGAGGATTAAAAATAGGTACGACAATTAATATTATAATAACCTTAATTTTCATCCTTAATTTTATCGCACCAACGATTACAAGTTTTTTAGTACAATAATGAGTAGTACATAGAATTGATAAATTTGTTACGAAGAAGGGTGCCTTAGGATGGTAGAGGCGACATTAAAGCCCAAAGAAGCTCTTGTGTGGTCTCTTGATAACTATGTCGTCGTAAAAATAAAAGGTGGAAAGCTAATACGGGGTAAGTTGAAAGGATTCGATGTGCATTTAAACCTCACACTTAGTGGCGCACAACAGATATTGGAAGATGGGCAGTTCAAATCCTTAGGGGATCTCATAATACGGGGTGATGTGGTCATATTTGTAGTTTTTCCTGCTCTCCAATACAAGGGAGAGCAAAAATAGGTGGTCGGAATGACGAAGGGCACGCCCTCATTTGGGAAGAAGAGTAAGGGAAAGACGCATATTAGGTGTCGGCGTTGTGGTCGGAGAGCATACCACGTTAGACACAAGTATTGTGCAGCATGCGGCTATGGGCGCTCAAAGAGAATGAGGGAGCCGAGCTGGAGGCATCCTTATTACAGGCGCTACAGAATATTTTACAGGAGATATTGGAAAGTACCAAGTGTAAAGAAGTTTGTATAGGCTAGATAAGTGTGTCCAACATGGTATCCAAATTCGAGCTTAAACGATCGGCGTTTATATCTTTTGTGGGTGTGCTTTCTCTTCTAATAATTGCTGGTGCTGAATGGATCGCAGCTGATCAATATGGCATCTTAGCAAGTGAAAGTATTTTGTATTATGTTGTAGTGATTCTGCAATTAGTACTCATTTGGCTTGCTTTTCTTTTGTCCTTGGTATTCTTTGGTTGTATTGCAGAGTATATGGGAAGAGAGCCAGGAGTTATCACATTGGCATTTGCATATGTTCCTCCAGTAGTCTACATGCTTGCCCTAGGAGTATTCAATAGGTTCATATACATATTTGCAGCCCTAAGTGTGCTCGCCATACTGTATATCCTATATAGTGAGTAGGTGTTCTGGTATGTCGAGATGGCGTGGCACTTGGGGTAGGCTTGAACTAGGAGAGAAGTACGCTTTTGTGGTTTATGAGAGATGGGGCGAGAAGTTTTATGTAATCGTGAATACAGAGGAAGCAATAAAATACAAGAAGGGCGAGGAGGTGGATATCGATAGTGTCCTTGAGCATCCATATGTCTTCAGCGACATAAACAAGGGTGTTCTAGCACCGACAGAACTTCTACGAAAAATGGTATTCGAAGTAGCGTTAGACAAAATTCAAAAGAAACTTAACAGAGAACTCACGGCTGAGGAGAAGGAAAAACTTAAGGATGAGATAGATAAATGGAATGACGAAAAAGTACATTACGAAGCATCAAAGGTAGTCTTGGAGAAAGGATTCCTAAAATTACCAGAGTCCGTCAGAGATAGACTCATCGAACAGAAAATGATGGAGATACTTAGATATCTGCAGAAATACGCAGTGAATCCAGCCACAAATGCACCCTACACTCCTCAACAGCTAGAAGAAGCATTCACTAAAATCCGTGCTAGGAAGGTGAAGCTAGACCCACTGATGGATGTGAGGAATCTACTACCGATAGTGGTCAAGGAAATACAGAACGTTCTGCCAATAAAACTAGAAATAATCGTTGTTAAGGTAAGGATTCCAGCTGAGTATGTTGGTCCTTTATACGGAAAACTAACTAATTTTGGAACTTTCAAAGAGCAACAATGGTTGGAGGATGGAAGTCTACAAGCGACCATGGAGATCCCAGCGGGGGTTTTCTTAAAGTTCAACAATCTTCTTGTGAACTCTACTCGTGGTCAGGCAAAAATAGAGATCTTGGCTAGGAGGAGACTATAGGGGGCAAAGTCTATTTACGGTTTTGGCTTTGTGAAATGGTGTTTTTGATTTGTCGGGTACACATATTAGATCCCGGATAGTTGTGCCAGGAGACATTATAGCCAAGGATTCGAATTACACAGTAAGAGGAGCTGCCATAATTAGGCACGATGGAAACATAGTCGCTACCAGAGTTGGGTTACTACGTATTAAGGGCAGGGAGATAAATGTCATACCTCTCACAGGCAGATATATCGCTCAGAAAGGGGATAGCATCATAGGAATCGTTGTTGATTACTCACTAGTCTACTGGTTACTCGAGATAAACTATGTTTGGAAGGCAAGGCTTGATGCTTCCGACTACCTTAAGCGCCCCTTTGATCCAAGCAAGGAGCGTATAACAAAATATCTCAGAGTGGGTGATGTTGTGTACGCAAAAATTGCGCACACTGAGAGGGGTATGCCCCCCATAGTGACCTGTCGGGATTCAGGATACGGAAAGCTTGAGGGTGGTCGCCTAATATCGATAAGCCCAGCTAAGATACCTAGGGTCATTGGGGTGAAAGGATCGATGTTGGAGGCGATAAAGAGGATAACCAGGGCTGAAATAAAGGTTGGGGCGAATGGCATAATATGGGTTCGTGCTGAGCGACCAGAAATAGAGGAGCTTGTAGAGTACGCTATAAAGAAGATCGAAAAAGAGTCGCATCTCTCTGGGCTTACAAAGAGAATTCAAAACGAACTTATTAGAGGTATGCATAAGATTCAGCGGGGTGAATGGCAATGAGTTTAAAAATGAGTGAAGAGGAGCTTCGTAGGCTTATGGAGAGTGGAAGGAGGGCCGATGGTAGGGCTTGGGATGAGCTCCGCCCAATACGGATTCAAGTAGGAGTTACTGAGAGAGCAGAAGGATCAGCACTATTTGAGATGGGTCGGACAAGGGTACTGTGTGTTGTTAGGGGTCCGATGGAGTGTATACCTTCCCATATGGCAGATCCAGAAAAAGCGATTCTCGATGTTGCGTATAGAATGGCGACTTTCTCGACAGATGAGAGAAAGAGCCCGACCCCATCTAGACGGGAAATAGAGCTTTCGAAAATAATAAGGGAGGCATTGGAGCCGGCCCTATTTTTGGAGGAATATCCTAGGATGATGATAAAGGTTTATTGTTTAGTCCTCCAGGCGGATGCCGGAACACGTACTGCTAGTATAAATGCAGCGTCTCTCGCCCTTGCACATGCTGGCATTCCTATGAGAGATCTTGTCTCCTCGGTCGCTGTTGGTTACTGCTATGGAAGGATTGTTGTTGATCTCTGTTCGGTTGAGGATGAGTTTTGTGCTGATGTTCCAATAGCAATGATGCCAGCATACAATAAGATAACCTTATTACAAGCTGATCATCGTCTACCTATAGATAAATTTCCGGAACTATTGGAAGTGGGCAGACGGGCCATCGAGAGGATTTATCAGCTTCAGAAGAAGGCTCTTCGCGATATGTATGTGAGTATTGCTAAGGAAGCTTCTGAGGGCGAGTAAGATGGCATCAGAATTCCTATATTTGGTCAGAAGGGAATTTCTCTCGAATATCGAGAAGGAAAGCATATATAACTACCTCAGCAAGGGAAGAAGGCTGGATGGAAGAAATCTTCTAGAGATGCGTGAATTAAGGTTGACTCCAAACTACATCGAAAAAGCCGAAGGATCCTGTTTGGCAGAGTTAGGTAAAACCAAAGTTGTTGCGGGAATAAAAATATCCATTGGATCACCCTACCCAGATATGCCAGATAAAGGTGCCTTTATCGTCAATATGGAAACGATGCCTGTAGCATCGCCGAGCTTCGAGTTAGGCCCGCCAAATGAGCAAGGAATAGAGTATGCACGTGTGGTTGATCGTGCAATAAGAAGTGCGGAATTTATAAAGCTGGAAGATCTAGTCATAGAGTCCGGGAAATATGTATATTTGCTCTTCATAGATTTGTATCCTTTGGATGATCATGGCAATCTGCTTGATGCTGCTTTCTACGCAGCGTTGGGTGCTCTCCTAGTAACGAAGATCCCTAAGGTAGAATTCGACGGCGAGAGACCAGTTCTTGTGAGAGAGGAAATGAAGCCTCTAAGTCTGAATATGGAATCTATGCCTATCCAACTAACATACGCGAAGATAATGGACAAGATAATCCTTGATCCAAACTATCAGGAGGAGCTCATAGCGGAGTCAAAGTTGACGATGGCGATTGCTGGGAACAACATAGTTGCTATTCAGAAGAGTGGAGGCGGCCCCTTAGACATAGACGATGTGCTCTTAGTTGTGAACGACTTGAGGAGCCGAGCGAAAACCATAAAAGATTTAGTTAATAAGCAGATATTTGGTTGAGAAACTACCTTAGGTGTAGGAGCTATGTCTACTAGGAGATTCGGAGCGAGATATGGTTCAACTGTTAGAAAAAGAGTTGAGAAAATAGAGCAAAAGAAAAAGGCCAGATATACTTGTCCCAACTGCAGAAAAAAGACGCTTGAGTGGGAAGCCGTTGGAATATGGGTATGCAGGAAATGTGGCTTCAAAATGGCGGGGGCTGCGTTTGAACCTATGTCAGATGTGGGTGCAAAATTCTTTAGTGTACTCCGACAATATAAAAAGGTTTAGCTGATAGCTACTTCGCGATGAGGATAAAGACAATTATCCTCAACCCTATCTATGTGGAAATACCCGAATACAGCTTGAGAAAAGCATTTAAAGCATATATAGAGAACCTAGTAGAGGGCATAGATGTCTACGTTATAGATGCTAGAAAGATAGATGATCGCTTCGTTCTAATCGAGTTAGATGGGGAAGACGCTGAGGTCGCAAAGAGATACTTAGAAAAAGTTTTTGGGCACCGTCTTTCTTTGAGTGAGGTTCTAGTTGGCCAAGAATATAGCGGAAGAGTAGTATCAATTCATGGCCATACTGTGGCTATTGACATAGGACTTGAGGAAAATTTGTTTGTCAGAGTTGATGTTTCTCGATTTTTATCAAAACTTCTTCGGAAACCACCTGACCCAATAACTTCGAAGATGCAGCATCTAATCCGCCTACTAGGCATAGGCAAATATATGCCTGTGGCGGTAAGGGTATTATCCATGCAGAACAGACATATAGAAGGAAACTTTGGCCGAAGAACAAGGAATATGTTTAGGGAGTGGCTTAATGATAGGCGGGATCGCGTTGTAGTATCGGGAACTCTTCGTGCACCCCTGGACAAAATTCTCAAAAAAACTAAGCTATTCAAGAAGATAGTCAGAGTTGATCGTCTGGGATTCCTAGAACACGCCATTGTATGTAGATTTGGAGTCTTTGCTGATGAAATAGCAGACATTCTAAGAAAAAATGGTCTTACAAGGGTTACGACATTTATGCCAAGAAAGCTCAGAAAAATTGTTGAGTCATAGCTTGGCTCTAAATTTATGGTTTATTATGGGCTCTTCTAAGGTTTATATATAAACCTTAGAAGAAGTCGAAAATATTCTTCCTACGGAGAAGCGTATTACGAGATGTTACCTTTTATATAGCGCATTGTAATACTCTAATTATACGTCAATAATACAGCGTTCTGTGTAGGAACTGTGTGTTGTTGATGGCGATAAACAAAAAACTATCGGAGACGCTAGAGACGCTACGGAAAAGAAGAGAGGATATCAGTACAGGCATAGGAACATTCGTGGAATCATGTTCCCATACGCTACTCACACGTATTCTCGAAGACGTCATTAGGAGCTATATTAAGAAGTCGACAATAGGGAGTCTTAGCAATCAATTTATCGAAGAACTTATCGATAAGGCTATAGATTCTGGTGTGGTAGTTCCTCTGGAGAGTAAGTACAGATATGATGTACCAAGAGTTGATCCTCTCATGGCTCTGAAAAATAAAGCGATTGTTGGTGTTGATGGTGGTGTCTTTTCAATTAAGTTACATCCGATGAGAATAATACTGGCAAAATCTGCAGTGTTTTTTCACTCTCAGCGACCTGACTTTGACTATGATATTAAGGGGGTTTGGAGAACCTCAGTTACAATACTGAGACGTGCGGGAAACCTAGAGGAACAGCTAAGAAGGAATATGCGGGACGCTTTAGTGAATATAGAGTCGCAGACCGTAAAAGAGCTGGCTGAGGAGTATGGTGGGTATATAGATGCTGTTTTCTGGGATGGGCCTCTATACACGTCTAGACGGATTAGTAGGTTTTACTCAGCAATAAAAACCCTAGCTAATCGGGCAATAATATGTATAAAATCTGTTAAGAATTCCTTTGCCTCTAGGATTGCCCAAGTTGCTGAAATGCCAGAACTTACTGACGCTGATCTCTATGTTGTTTATCTGAAGCATAATCAGCGTTCCTCGGTCTTCATCTATGAGGGGGGCTATGCGTCTAGACTCCCTGAGGATATGAAACCCGCCTTCTTTTATGTTAAGTCCCAACAAAAAATTATGCTTCGCTATGAGTTTCCGTATTGGACCGTGGAGGAGTTTGGGCTGGATTATGTTCTTAGGCTGATATTTGCTGATCTTGCTTTAGGCAACGGTATAAGCTATGTTATCAGTAGGGCTGATGGGTTAGCACGTTTTTCTGATCAGGAAAAAAGACATTTGATCTACAGAGTTCTCAGAGTGCTTAAGGAGAGCGGTGTTGATGAAGCTATGCTGTTCAATGAGCGAAGATGGGCTAGGTTTATCTCGGAGGGTAAGATATGAGCCTTGATAAGTACTTTGCAACGGGTACACGGCGAAAAAGGGTAGCTAAGAAGGAGGAAGATGATAGTGCTCTAATGGATAGCCTGTCCTTAAAACATCCTGTGCATCTGAAATCAAAACGTAGGATAATTGAGAAAATAAGTATGCCCTGGCTTGATGAGTGTGTTGAGGTCGGATACCTTGTAATCCCTAAGAAGCTTTCAGTAAAGGTAGGTGCGAGTAAGACTACAAAACTGCTTTGGGTTCGATTATTCTCAAATTGGGCTATGAGAGTCAGAGTAGGATTCCCTCTAATCATATACGACTATCTGCATGGGGAATACATAGCTGGGATAATAACGATGATGGGTTATGACATTGCGTGGCATGAGCTTATAGACAGGGATGTCTCAGAGACCAGAGACATTCTAACATCTCAGATGGTTGCAGAGGGGGATGTGGAGTTTCTTGAGCTTGTCCCACTTGTGGGGATTGAGCCTATATGTTCTCTCAAGAACGTTGATGGCAAGATAGTTAGGGGGGATGTGAACTTTGCACCTCACATAAGGGCGCCGGCATTTCTTCCTTCACAGAGGATCATAAACATTATTTATGGGATTCCGGACAAAGGTCCTGTGTATGGGGCTATAATGTTTGGTGATGAGGTTATCTATGACCCAAAGACTGGCAGGATGATAGCTTATAGAATGCGCCCAGAATTGCTTTTCGAACACGAGCTAATAACAGGTACTACTGGCAAAGGTAAGACTGCTAAGTGTAAGAATGATATCTACAACTTTATCGAAACATTCAGCGGATCCGTAGTCGTCATAGACACGCATAATGAGTACTCCATGATCGCGGAGGAACCCGTTCAAGAAGCAGACCCAATAAAGCCAAGCCCATTTGATGTGAAAATGTGGGAGGATCTTGGAATAAAACCTAGAAGAATAGAAGATGTTGTTGTATGGATACCAAAACAAGAATCAGGCTCTTCTGATGAACCTCAAGTAGACTCAGAAAATATGAGGGTAAGATACTTTACAATAAAATTCGGGAATATACCTCCCTCAATGTTGCAGTATTATTTGCCTGCACTTTCCCCACAGGGCTACTATATTCTGCCGAAGTTAGTGAAAAAGTTTCGGAAAATCTACTCCAGCGATAAGTGTACATTAGAGAAATTCTATTGGTGGCTTGAGAATACAAAACTCCCAAAAGAGATGATTACTGATGCTACAAGAGAGGCTATTCTGCGGAGATTAGCGGCAATTCTGGGCGAGGACATATTCGATGCACAAGGTGTCTCGGATATAAGCATGAAGGAGATACTTAAACCCAACCAAGTAAATATCATACGCATCGATCTTGTTTCATCCATAGTGGCAAAGCGCATAATAGTCATGCACATAATTAGCAAAATTGCGCAAGCCAAGCTTAGCGATTATGGCGATAGACTCCCACCAACAATGCTACTAATCGATGAAGCCCATAACTACTTTCCAAGGTTCGTATATGACCTCAACGAAAAAGAATGGGTATTGAGGACGGTTTCTTGGGTTGAGAGAATAGCTCGAGAAGGTAGAAAATTTAGGCTTAGAATAGAATTCTCAACTCAAAGCCCAGAGGATTTAAATCCAAGAATACTGAAAACTGTAAACACATATACGCTTTTCGGCCTAACGCCCCTTCAGATAAAAACGCTTAAGAAGTTTATGGAGCTCCCTGTGGACCCAACAATGCTCATAAATCTGCCTGCTCGACGAGCAGTTGTTTTCTCTAGGAGTAATGCGTCGATTCCGATGAAGATTTTTGTTCCATGGTCGTTGCTTCGACACAAGATGACAAAAAAAGAATGATGATAGGATAGAAGCAACCTACAGCGTATATGCCTCTGGTAGTCTATCCTCAAAGACGTTATTTTTAGGTGTCACATTCTTATTTCTCGCTAACCTCAGATCAATATCGGCATATATTATCTCCTCATGAGTTCTGCTCGCCTCAGCTATGATCTCTCCCTTAGGACTAACTATTATGGATCGGCCGGTAAATGTTAGGTCGCCCTCGATACCGATTCTATTAGCCGAGATAATATAAACTCTGTTCTCCAAGGCTCTAAGCGGCGCCATTTTCTGCCAATAGGGTAAAACAAGATTTGTTGGGTGAGCAATGATTTCCGCTCCTTGTAGAGCTAGAGAGCGTGCAGCCTCTGGGAAAATCCAGTCGAAACAGATCATTATACCAATCCTAGCTATCCTTGTGTCGAAAACGTAGAATCTGTTTCCTCTCTTGAAGATATCCTTTTCATTAAAGAACAGGTGAACCTTGCGATACTTGCCCACGTAGCCTTCCGGTCCGACCAGAACTGCGGAATTATATAGTGCATTGTCATCCCTCTCGTTGATCCCAACAACAACATACATTGAATATTCATGCGCCATCCTCTCTAGGAGCTTAATGGTTTTACCTCCCGGTATATTTTCACTCGTAGCAAATGCCTGCTCGGTACTACTAAAGTTATAACCAGAATTGGAAAGCTCAGGAAAAACAACAAGATCAACATCGTCGTTATGTGCTAACTCTAGAAATCTCGCAATTTTCCTCCTATTTTTCTCCGGATCACCTAGAATGGGTTTTATCTGAGCCGCCGCAACACGTATCACATCCATAGATAACACCAACGATAATCACAAACCAATATAGAAACTTAAATAGTTAGGATATGGTGAACAACATGTTCGTCTTTATCCTCACAAAAGCCTCAATTGAACCAATACCAAAAAAACTGTGGGACCATCCAGCTGTACAGAAATGGGCACGAGTACGGAGAAAACATCCCTCAAAGATGATACTGGACCAAGCATTTCACTTCTCCGCAATAAGAAAACTGAAAGACTATCAAAACCGAGGAAGAGTAGACATACTACACAGAGCACTTCTAACCATACTCGACTCAAAACTAAACAAAAAAGGCTATATCGACGCCATAGTAATCCACACAATCCAAGACAAATACTTCATAGTAAACCCAGAGGCAAGACTTCCACGTCACTACCTCAGGTTCCTAGGACTAATGGAAGACCTGCTACGAAAAGGAAAAATAGAAACATCAGAAGGAAAAATACTAATAGATCAAGCAAACAACATAGAAGACATAGCGAAGAAACACAACATAACATATATGGTATGCCTAGAAACCAGAGGCAAACAAAAAAGAATAGCAGAAGCAATACCAAAACAACCCCAAGGAAACATAGGGATAATCATAGGAGCCCTACCACACGGAGACATACCCAGAAAATTCCTAGAAACCGCAAACGAAATAATATCAATAGGAACAGAACCACTCACAACATCATACGTCCTATGCAGAATAATCATAGAACTAGAACAAATGCTCGGCATATAACCATACCAGCAGATAACTCAGCGATTTTACCTCTGTACTATACTTACTCCTCGAAGCCCTCCATAGCCACAATTTCTAATCCACTCATAGATCCGCAATATATCCTATAGATCTCAGGAACATCTACAGCAAGTTTTCGCATCCCCCCAAGCTCTTCCGTTAAGAGGACGCCCGCAAATATAATATGCAGAGGCAAACATAGAGCAATCAAAGTAATCATCGCGATACTCAACAAGAATGCAGCTAAGGTATCCACCCATATTGATAAAACAGAATTACCTCAATCCGTATAATAGCTCGGAACTCGCCTGACATATCAACTGACTATTTTCTTGAGAATCCAAATCAATCACCAAATACCTATACTTGGGACTCTCCTAAAAAATGAGAGAAAGCCTATACTTTCGACAATTGTGATATAGATCCAGGAACCCAATAAATTATAGACTATTAATTAGGTACACCACAAAAGTCCGAGACTGTCTATGGTTTTTATTTGCTGGTTCTAGCCGGGGGACCCACCCCACAAAACTCCGACAAAAACCATGTGCCCCCATCATGCTTTTAACGCAAGTTTTCTATGATATATATGAACGAG
>Ga0190312_1000593_pt1 | contig 11066 bp, 9 predicted proteins | sample 487007910_MG_FD_165046 | JGI IMG/M metagenome (GOLD analysis project Ga0190312, IMG submission 165046) | Hydrothermal vent sediment bacterial communities from Southern Trench, Guaymas Basin, Mexico - 4870-07-9-10_MG | ecosystem: Environmental > Aquatic > Marine > Hydrothermal vents > Sediment ... | reverse complement strand
GCCTAGTTCTTTAAGTCTTTCAAAGTCCCTATCTTTAGTGACTAGTATTAAATTGTTTGATATAGCTGTAGCTGCTATTAACAGATCTGCCTCTGGAATTAATTGCCCTCTATGCTTCAATAATGTGTATAATTCGCAGTACTTTAATACTACATTATTATCTATATTAATTATCTCGAAACATTTTTCCAATAACTGTTTCACCTTTTTCCTCTTCTTAGAAGAAATGCCTCGAAGTACTTCTATTAATGTGATTATTGAGATCGAGCCTTCTTCGTATACTCCTCTTCTAAGATCATCTATTAAAACACTAGTGTCAATAAGCTTCATCTAAATTTAAACCCCTCTCTAAATTCTTTAACACTCGCTAATATCTTATCAAGTTCTTCATCGTTCAGCATACGTCTAAGTTGTTCAAATGCCATCCTAGCCTTGGCCATCTTAGCCTCTCTATATAGTTCTAAAAGAAACTCGCTCCAATCCCTATTCTTTTTCTCTCTTTCAAGTATTTCTTTTACCTCTCTTAAGATAGATATAGTTACATATTTTCTCAACTATATCACCATATAGTTATATAGCTAAATAACTAGATATATTTTTCCAAAAGGATCAGAATTGTAGATGCATAGCCATATTAGTTTGTTTCCGGGTAATTCTTAAAAACTTATGTATTTGATATCTAATAGAAAGTAATCTGAACAATCTTTAGAAACATCCATTTCTCATTCATCATTGAGAAACTAGCTGTTATGCAGTATTAGTAAATAGTTTTATAATATGTATTTATTTAAAAATTAAGTCTATAATCCTAGGTAACAATTGCCATCCATGTTCAAATACTCCAAGTCTACCCTTCATACACGCTTTTTCAGTAAATGTATCAACATTATCCGCCTTAACGCCCGGATACCATAGTGCTACAGGTACCGGATCGCCGCTGTGAGCCTTTAAACTAGGAGGTGTAGCATGATCGGCTGTAACAAGTATTGCTGTATCACTTGGCATTTCTTCAAGGAATGGCTTTACAAAGTACTTATCGATATCTTCAATTCTCCTCTTCTTTAGCTCAAAATCTCCGTCATGACCTGGTTCATCAGGTCCCTTAAGATGCACATATACGATATTATATTTTCTAAGAAGCTTTAGCGTTACATCAAGTCTAACCCTATAATCCTTACCTGGATCACCTGTTGGGGGAGGCACCTCTTCTACATAAGCACCGAGTGCACGGCCAATACCTAGTTCAACAGGCATTTCAGCTACTAAAGCAAATGATAAGCCATATTTTTTAGTCAATGGATCCGCTTTAGGCAATCGATCACCAGCATCCCTCAACAATATGGCATTGGCTGGTAAGAGGCCTCTCTCCCTCCTAGCCTTATTAATAGGGTGTTTATCGAGTATTTCAACTACTTTCTTAGAGAATATGTTTGCTAGCTCAGCTGTTATCCGGGCCTCCACGGTATTATCTAATGGCTCGATCTCCTTTAGAACAGGTTCATATGTCTTAACAGCAATACTGATCAATCCCTTCCTTATATATGCTGGATCACTATTACCTACATTAGCTGATAAACGATGCTCGCGGCTACCAATAATAACGACTGCACGATGCCCAATAGTTGCTTTAACACGGGCATAACCACCGTATTTTCCAAGTTCCATATTATCAATTGTTTTAGCAAGTTCATGTGCCTCCTCCGTAGCTAATGACCTGCCGACGCGTCTGTCAATAAGCTTTAGTGTTCTTGGTTCAACAGTTGCAAAGTTAGCTCTAAAGGCAACTTCATATCCTTCTCGAAACTCTAAGCCGGCTCCGAGAGCTTCCAATGGACCGCGTCCTGTATAGTATTTATGTGGATCATATCCCAGGATCGATAGTACTGCAGCATCACTTTCCGGAGCAACGTCTTTAGCAATGGGATACATTAATCCACATACTCCATTTCTAGCAATAGTATCTAAGCCAGGCTTATGTGCTTTCTCAAGAGTAGTTATGGGATCCTTGAGCGAGTCAGCTACTCCATCAAGTACTAGATATAGTAAGTGTTTAGCCAAATTCTATTCACCCATGGTTGTTCTCCGGGGGTTAAAGAACAGGATTCATTTAATTAAAGTCTATCGCTAGATCTTTATACCTGTGAACTCCATGGTCTTATTAACTAGTTCCTCTATCTTCAAGACTCCTCGAACAAGTTCTTTCCTAACAATCTTTAAATCACGTACTTCAACAAATGCTGTTGTAGGAGATGCATGTACATTAAATTCCTTGAAGGTATTGCTTGCTGATCTTGATCTACATTGTTTTGCAAACCATTCACACAATATAATAATATACTCTGTACCTTCAAGATCTTTTCCGATGGTCTCTATAAATGGATACCAGAATAGATCATATATTCTGCATGCAGCGCATTTCGTATTATCAAAATAGATAATATAATATCCATCCTTGTAGGGCTTGAATCCATCTCCATCTTTATCTATAAGGATCCATTCCCTTAACGTCTTATCATAGCGATAGATTCCATGAGGACTGTCAACCTTAACTATTTTCGTCTTATAAACTTTCACAGTCTTCTCGCCCCTACTCTTACTAATGATCTTCCATGTGATCTTGTCTAAGAGTCTTTTAAGCTCACTATTCTCCTCAACCATTTTGCATCATTAGAAGAATATTGGGGTAGAGTATAATATTAATTGCTTAATACTTAAATTATAAAGTGATACAGTAACGAATATGCTTCATTACGGATAAGTGTATTGATAAACTAGGTGTATATAAGCATGAGTATTATTGATAGACTAATAGATCGATTTGTAATGGAGGTCGGTTATGGTAGAAGTGTTGATTGGTATTTAGTTAAATTATCAAGTATAGCGTATGAAATAGAAGACCTCTGTAGACACAATGTATGTGATTCACTAGAATTATTTAATGAGTTTATTAATAATGAACGTGTTTTAAGAGCACTTGAGCCATTATCCTGCTTTAAAGACGAAGTGGTCAATACGATAAATAGCAATCCTAGATTTAAGATACTTAGAAAATACGTTAAAATCATAGAGTCTACTCTAACTACCCTTATTTGTAAAGAAGCTAAGGAATTAGAGATCGTGCCTCGACCAGCTACGTGGGTTATTGAGGAAAAAATAGAGAAACAATTACCTAAAAAACCTATTGAAAAAATTATGGTTGGTAAACCTAGATGGGATATTGAGAAGACTATTACATACATTGTCATTGCAATCTTCATTATTGGAGTGATCCTTATCATATATTCTCTAATTAAATAGTCCCTAGATTAACTAGCAATGTTTTTATCTAAACCTATATCTCCATAGATATTATGGGTAATAGACTGGCGATACTGGTGTAGATATTGATCCTATATGCAATAATTGCATCAACAATATCATTCATAATAGCATTCATAGGTATAAGTTGGTGGATAGATGTAGGTAATAGATTTGGTTTTAAAGGCAAGGATATGAATAAGCCCTATGAAACCTATGCTGTTGAAGCAGGAGGTGTATGGGTATCTTTTGGAGCTAGCTTTGGATTATTAGTAATTATTGCCGCCCATAGGTACTTTAATGGAGAATATTATTTCTTACCTGAACTTATGAGCCTAGCATTACTACTGTTTATGGCTAGTTTCCTTGGCTTCCTAGACGATCTATTAGGTTGGAAGAAAGGATTAAGAGTCTGGCAAAGAGTAATATTCATGGGTCCATTAGCTCTGCCAATGGTTGTTATTAAGGCTGGTGTATCGACAATATCCATACCTTTCATAGGAGCTATAAATCTAGGCTTATTATATCCCTTGATCCTTGTACCGATAGGTATCCTCGGCGCTAGCAATGCCTTTAATATGATCGCTGGATATAACGGGCTTGAAGCAGGCATGGGCCTAGTATTAATGATATTTACATTCATATTCTCATGGATCAAAGGCCTAGAACACGTTGCATATGCCAGCTTAGTAATGGCATTTGCATTAGCTGCTTTCCTAATATATAATTGGTATCCTGCAAAAACATTTCCAGGAAACAGTTTAACATATGGTTTTGGAGCATATTATGCCAGTTTAGTAATTCTAGGTAATTTCGAGAAATTCGGTGTACTCATGTTTACACTTTACTTTATTGAATTCCTACTATTCATACGTGGGTTAAAGCATGGTGTATACAAAGAGAATTTTGGCAAAGTGAATCCAGATGGCTCACTCGAGCCCCCATATGATAGAGTCTACAGCGTGACTCATCTCACTATAAAATTATTGAAAAAGATTAGAGGTAAAGCCTATGAGAGATCTGTTACAATCACAATAATAATTATCCAGATAATAATATCGATCATATCACTGAGTCTCACACTAAGTGGAATGGTATGAGTATATTATATCACATTTCTAGAAACTACTCTCTCCTATAAACTCTATATAGTTCTAACAACCTCCTTGGCAGAGTAAAGGCTATAGAACCTAATAACACTATTGATATAGCTATAATGGCTAACATTATTATTAATAAACTAGATCTCGTAAATATAAACATGTAAATTATGAATAAGATGGCATCAACAAATATGAGCCAGCCAATTATCTGCATAAGTCTCATCCTTATAGTTTTCCATAGTATTATAAGAGTCATAGCAGTATATATAGAGAATATAAATAGTAATGCCACATTAATAGAATAATAGGCTCCAAAGAATATATGTTTTGTATAGAGAGACGGTATTCTTATAATTGAGCTTTTAATATCAAGCGGATCAGCTACTCTACCAATATATGTACCTAGATCATATGCATTAAATAGCATGAATAATCCTCCCAAGATATTCACTAGGACTAGCAATATTCCTATAGCTAGAAACTGTCTATGCATCTTCTTTACTTCCAATCCAATAGTTTTGAGCGCTTCATTAACATGCTTTAGAAAATTAAAGTATAGATATATGAATCCCATTAATACGATACCCATTATTATAAAGAATACTGAATATGAGGTTGCAAATCTCACACCTATAGAACTTGATGCCTTCATTATTTGAAGATGTATCTGAACATACGCTACTATAGATACTGGGAGAGAAGTTACAACATATAAGAAGAGGATCCAAAGATTCTTTTGAACATTCCTAACATTATCTCTAAACACAAGATCTTTAATTATTTCTAATCCCACTTTCTACACACCATAAAATCTCTTTTCCATTTACTATAACGTAATACATAGTATTTATATTATCGTAGAGATACATGCATGGGTAAAGTAGCAATTATTAATTGCTTAGAAGTTTAGGTAATTAGTATTCTAAAGAACTCAAATAAGGATCGGTAAGAATTGTATAAGATTAATATCCTTTTTTAATACATAGATATATCTTAAAATAGTATGTGAATAGAATAGTATGATGATTATGGGGATACCTTTGAAAATTACTGATACAAGAACTTTGCTTAAAGCATTAGGATACAGCTTTGTTTATGAGGTAAGAAAGAAAATAGAGCCTAGTAGAGTTAATATCAAGTTTGAAGATTTATTTAAGGAATTCCGTGAAAACGATCTATGGATATCGAAAAAGGAATTATTTGAGCATCAATATAAAGCATTTATTGAATTAATTAATGGTAAAAACATTATTTTGCGATCCGGTACTGGCTCAGGCAAGACCGAGGCTTGGATACTGTATTTTCTAAAAAAGGCTAGGGAAGGAGTATTTAGAGCTCTTGCCGTATATCCTACTCTAGCTCTAGCAAATGATCAGATTCGAAGAATAACGGTTTATTGTAAAGCCTTAAAAATAGGTGTTCTACAATTAGATGCTCCTACAAGGGATAAGCTTAGGAAAAAGATCGGCTTGAGAGGTATTCGGGAAAGAGTTGGTATGTCAAGTCTGATCATTACTAATCCGGCATACCTTCTTATGGAGCTTAAAAGATTCTTCTTAAGACAACATGAGAGCTTATTAGAGCCTTTTCTCTCAAACCTGGATCTTATTGTTATTGATGAACTCGATTTTTATGGACCGAGAAGCCTTGCTTTGCTTATGGCAATGCTTGAATTATTATCGCTAATAAATAAAAAGCTACAAGTTGTACTACTAACTGCGACACTTGCTAATCCCGATGAGCTTGGCAATTATTTAGAGAAGCTTACTGGTAGGAAATATGTCGTTATAGAGGGTAGGCCGTTTCATGTTGAAAACCATACTATTATTGTCCTAGGTAAGAATCTTGAGAGTGTATGGAGAATTATTAGGGGTTTGAAAACGGAACTGGTTGGAAGAGAAGGTATAGATCATGATATAGTTAGGGCACTGGATGATTACAAGTTCTTCCAGAAGAATGCTTATCGTGTACTAGCTTATTTAGAGGCGCTGGGTTATAGTGTACCAAGTATATCGATGGATTATACAGAGATCATTGGAAAATATCTTGTTGAAGATGGAGTAACCATTGTATTCACAAAGAGTATTGCTAAGGCAGAAGAAGTAGCTAAGAGGCTAAAGACAAAGTTCTCTAGTCATAAAGACTCTATAGCGTCTCATCATCACTTAGTACCAAAGCACGTAAGAGAAGAAATCGAGGAAGGTGCTCGGACAGGTAGAATAAAAGTTATTGTAAGCCCACGTACTCTTACACAAGGAATTGATATTGGTACTGTAATACGTGTTGTTCATATAGGTTTACCTGAAGACGTAAGAGAATATCTTCAGCGAGAAGGACGTAAGGGACGGAGAGAAGAGATACCTTTTACTGAATCAATTATACTTCCAAGTAGTCGATGGGATTGGGAATTACTGTCGAAAGGTATTGATGCCCTTAAGAAATGGCTTAACCTGCCTCTTGAGAAGACGATTATTAATCCAAATAATCTATATATTAAGTTATTTACTGGCATAGTTAAGTTACTTTCTCCCTGGCTTAGATCAGAACTAGATAAACTTGAAAGAGAGGCTTTACATAAAGCCAATGTATTGAGAAATGGAGATATAGATCGTAGAAGACTTAAAAGAATATGGGATCGAATGGGCTTCTATGAATTCGCGCCACCATATGGTATTAAACGATACCTTGAGACAGATGAAGGATTAAAACCACTTGAACCCATAGGGCACTGCGATCTTGTAGAGAAGTTTCAAATAGGCAGCATCGACTATAGTAGTGATGCATTAGTCACTAGTCATAGAGCTATATACAAGGGAAGGACTGTAACAGCTATCTATGAAAAACCCATATGGAATATACGGTTCTGGGAAGACGAGGCCCTTGCTGAAGCCTATGAAGAATACTTAGATATTAAACACCGATGGATGGAAGAGCCTAGTCTCATAAAGGATCTTATGCGGGGCAAGATATTTACTGATGTATATTGTGTTGTCTATCCTCCGAGGAAAGGCTTTGGACAATACATTAAGATCCCTAATAGAGTTGTATGGATTGTATCAAGTGAAAGGCCAAGGATATTCCAGATAGGAAGTAAGCATATTGTTAGCCATGATAGGAAGCTCATATATGTTCCTACACCTGTTCATGGAGAGTACCGCGATTATACATACGGGTATCTATATGAAGTTGATGAAAGACTAGATCCTGGATTATTAAGACTGGGGCTGGCATATACAATGATTGTTTTACGGAGATTGTATGGAATACCATTTGAAACAATACTCTATGGTGTTGAAACTGTTGGAGATAAAAAATTCTTTGAAATACACGAACCGGAATCAGCGGGGATAATAGATTTACTAGATTGGCTTGATGTCAGGAAGAGTATTGAGAAGTATGAACCAGATGAATTAGATACTATATTGCTTAACCAAATAGATGATCTTGCCTACTCATACTTTTTATCAAACAATCTTGATTGGGATCCAGTAAAGGAGTATGCATTAATGGTTGTCGATTATATCTTGAGCCGTGAGAAAATAGTATTAGAGATCATGGGTAGACTTAAAGCTATACCTAGGCCTAGTCCTGGTTTAAAAATTGTATCTTTAGACTCATTCATTGAAATAATTGATCGAGGAGACATATTTACGTTACCGATGAAACTTATAGCTCTAGCATATTATGATGGAGAAAATACAGTATCATATGTAGATATGATTCCACATTTACCGGGTACAAGGCCGTCCGATGAACTAAGAGATTTTGAGAATAAAATTGAGGACTTGATTTATTATGGAGAATATAAACTGATCGTTCCAACCAAGGATTTAGCTAATACTTTAGAAAAAATTGGTTTAAGAAAACTACCTAGACTCATTAAATCTAGATCTATTGAAATAATACCATTGCTTTCTAGCAAAGGTTACCATAGTATTTCCATGAATGATGTTGAAGAATTAATGAAGCTCATTGTTCCAGATACTGAAATAGTATACATAGACACTATTCATAGGATTATATCTAGAATAAGGGATAAGGGATATACTAAATTACTTGATAAGGAAAAGAATCTAATCCAGAACTATATTAAGACACGTACTATCATGAACTATATTCTTTACCTGGTTACAAACCAATAACTTTAAGATTATCCCTTCCCTATTCAAAATACAATTATATGTACTTTAGTAGAAGAGACTATTTAGGTGTAAAAGTAGTGAATGGATAAGGAGGTGTCTAGGTAATGCTATTGATTGCTAGGAATCTTAGTGTATGTGTTGAAGATAAGGAGATCGTTCATGATACAAATATTTCTATAGATAAAGGAGAACTACATATTATCATGGGCCCCAATGGAAGTGGTAAATCAACTCTATTAGCTGCTATTATGGGTCTGCCTTATACAAGAGTATGTAGTGGAACCATATTATTTGATGGTATAGACATAACTAGTATGCCTAGTTATGAAAGAGCTAAATTAGGTATAGGATTAGCTCATCAAAATCCACCTGAGATCAAGGGCGTTAAATTTAATGAAATAGCTAAGGCTATAGTTAAGAGATGTGGTTGTAGTGATTATAGTATGATGGCACGTATACTTAAGGTAGATAATTTATTACATAGAGATCTATTTGTAGGATTTAGCGGTGGAGAAAAGAAGAGAGCAGAATTATTTCTAGTAATGCTTCAATCACCTAAGCTTGCTCTTCTTGATGAGCCTGATAGCGGTGTTGATATTGAGAGTGTAGAAAATATTGCTAATGCTATAGATTATCTAATTTCAAGAAACTCCTCTATTATCCTCGTAACTCATACTGGCTTAATTACTAATAAGCTTAGTAGGATCGATAGAGTCCATATAATGGTTCATGGAAAAATTGTTTATAGTGGTTATCCGGATGAAGTTCTTCCAATTATTATGAAGTTTGGTTATAGTAAGGGATTAGAAGTTCTTAGGAGGAGGTAAAGCTATGAATATGGATAGGCAAGTTATTGAAAAAGCACTATCTAAGCCTTCACCCTATGGCCCAGATATTGATCTTTCGAGATACAGGCTTGATAAACCTGAAATAGGTGAAGTAAATGAGTTAGACATTGATCCAAGGCTTAATGAGACTCTTAATAGAGTAGGTTTTAGAAATGTAAATAGGCTTAGTTATATTCAAGTTAATGAAAGTGCTAAATACAGGATTATGGAGGAGTATTTGAGAAAGTATGGTGTCAGAATAATTCCTCTTAGAAAAGCATTAGATGAAATCAATTTTGCCCGAAAGCTTTCATGGAATCTTATAAGACCCGATCTAGACAAATATACTGCTGCTACATATCTCTATGGAGGAGAGATAGGATACTTCATATATGTACCTCCAAATGTTAAAGTCCCCATACCAATATATACTTGCCTAGCTATAACATCTGATGAGAAAATACAGTTTGCACACAATGTAGTATATGTTGATGAGGGTGCAGAAGCCCATCTTGTAACTGGTTGTGCAGTACCACATGGTATAAGAGACGGCCTACATATTGGTATATCAGAGTTCTATGTAGGTAGAAATGCTAGACTAACCTTCTCCATGATACATGCTTGGTCTGAAAAATTGCATGTAAGGCCTAGGACTTCCGTTAATGTTGAGGAAGGAGGTGAATATGTTAGTTATTATATTATCTATAGCCCAGTTGCCTCAATACAGACGTATCCTATGGTTAGAGTTAGTAGAGGTGGAAAAGCATATCTAGCCAATATAGTAGCAGCATCTGGTAATGGCATATATGATATTGGTTCTAAAGTACAGCTTCTCGGGAATAATTCGTCAACAGAGATCGTATCTAGAGTAGTAGCAAGAGGCAGGTCCAAAACATATGCTAGATCAGCTATCGAAGCATATACAAGTAATACAAAAGGCCATATAGAGTGCCTAGGCCTATTATTATCAGAAAATGCACAGATATCATCAATACCAGTCATAACTTCTAAAAAACCTGGAGCACTCCTAAGCCATGAAGCAGCTATTGGCGTAATTGCTGAAAAAGAACTAGAATATCTCATGAGCAGAGGATTTACCGAAGAAGAAGCAAGAGCCATACTGATTAGAGGATTTATGAGTATCGATGTACCCGGTATACCCCGTAACATCAAGTTAGAAGTTAATAGAATACTCGATCTAGTTACTAGGTATGCGGTTGGCTAATATCTTGTAATATAAATTTTACTTGACTGGGATTACGAATGGTATGTTTTTTACAACGGATATTTTACATGTGTCTCTGAATAAATACTGGAGCAGAGTTTATTAGGGAAGATAAGTATACCCGCTATTCACAGATATATAGTTGGGGTTGAATTGTTTGAATAGTAATGAAACAATCGGTTCTAGTGAGAAAGAACTCATACGGGTATCCCCCCATCCAATGGCTTTCTTTGGTCAAATGGTATTATGGATATATGTTATAGCTGTGGTTGCTATCGCCTGGCTATATATGGATAAGTTAGTGGCACTGGTCTCTAGTATCCCTCTCATCGGAAATTACATTGGCTCTTATACAATATATTTCATAGTGGCTATTGCAGTACTCATTCCCACTCTAATATATTCAATACTTAAGATTTCATGGCGTTACTTCATAATAGGCTTCCTCTTAACAGTAGTGATCCCTATTGTC
>Ga0190312_1000591_pt1 | contig 11074 bp, 3 predicted proteins | sample 487007910_MG_FD_165046 | JGI IMG/M metagenome (GOLD analysis project Ga0190312, IMG submission 165046) | Hydrothermal vent sediment bacterial communities from Southern Trench, Guaymas Basin, Mexico - 4870-07-9-10_MG | ecosystem: Environmental > Aquatic > Marine > Hydrothermal vents > Sediment ... | reverse complement strand
GTAATATAATAGCGGGCATCATGAAGAAGCTCCAGAAGAATGTTGATACCCAAAATATGGATCCGCATAGGCATCGTATCCGTAGGGGGCAAGTTGCTCCCATAGGAACACTGGCCGAGCTTTTTGTTGGTGTTTTATCCCCCGAGCGTTTTGTTGATGCATTCGCACAGAACGATATTTTGATGGATCTACGGGACATCGCACCAAAGATCTTCTTATCACCACAAATAAGAGAAGCGGTACGGATCTCCCTGACTCCTACTAATTATGTATGCTTACTATCCGCAGTAGAGAACATTGTTATCAATCTTTCGAAAGACGATAAATATCTGGAAAGAATAATCAGAGACATATCAGTACTGCTGAGAATGTTTCTGGAGACCACAGATGGTAATATATCGGTAGACGAGGCTGTTCTCCTGAGGGTAATTAGGGTTGTGGTCAAGAAGCTATATGACTGGCGAAGCTGGGACCTACTAAAAGTATTTTTAGTGGAGGTGTCGGAGATACTGCCCCATATATGCATTGTTGACGAGTACTATATGCGCCGTGTGCGTCGCCTTCCTCCCTCAAGGATCCGCCGAGGATATGTAGGTGATATGTTACTAAGAAAAATATCCGTTGATCTTCCAGACGAGGAGCTATTCTGTTTACTTGAGTGTCTAGATGGGACACTAGGATATATATTTTTTGATTTCTCGATGGTCATATCAAGACTCATTAAGCAAAAAAACACGAAGCTTTTGGTTAGATTCATCAGCTTCCTCTTAGACAGAATCGGCGAACAACATGAGCTTTCTAAGCTTGTTGCCAAGTTGATCAATGATGCTTTGCTGGCTTTAGTTGATAGCTTCTCGCTGGAGGAGCTAGTAGCTCTAATCAACGATCTCTCAAGAACCTCCAGGCGCACATACTTGGTTGTTATGGGTGTGCTTATGAGACTAACAGAAAAATTTGTTAATGCATGCGTGGAGAGAGCCGAAAACGATTTAATACCAAAAATAGTTGGGCTGCTCTCCGCAATCAAGTCTAACCAAAAACTTATGCGGGACGTAGAGCTTTTCATAAAAATGGTGAAGCTTAGCGAAGTAACGGTCCTCAATTTCTCTAAGGAATACAAGTTCATTATGAGCGAGCCAGATATGTACTTGGTGCTCGCTTTCCTAATTGTCTTTGAGAGAATCTATATGAATCAGCATCTGTGGTCGGACATCATCATTGGTACCGATATTCTCGAGAAATCAACGGAGGAGCTAGGTAGAAGAAACGAGATTGCTTTCATACTTGGTATCCTTATAGGCGTCGCCTTGATACTCTCATCCATGGCACATATTGATAGATCCTCAAGGATTCTATCCAGCGTCATCAGAAAAATAGAGGATATTGAAAGGAGGATCTACTTGGAACGCCCCACAATTCTTCCCCTGGGAGACAGGCAAACCTTGCTAAAATTTGTATGCAGAGCTGTGTCAGCAGCTGTTCGAAAGAAGATGCTTAGCACATTGCGTAGATATATGTGCGGATTCGTAACGCAGTATGGGAAGGATTTCGAGATGTTTGATGTTCTCCGTGGGTTGTTCAGCTATATCTGTGGGTACGAAATGCTTTTCCGTGACGAGGTACGCATTGTAAGCCTTCTGATAGCGTTTGGACCAGCACTAGTTGGGTGGATCCCGATACGGGTTGCAGAAAAAGTATTTGAGTCTCCTCTGTTCAGACCAAAACTACATATAATGTTTAGTAAGATGGTTAAAGCCGGACTTGGTGAGATAAAAACGCCTGTATTGTTGGATGTGATTCAAGATATTATTGATGAGAACTTCTTCCCTGCCAGTGTTAGTCGGATTAGAGTCCGTATCTACGGTGCGCGGCTACATCACGTATTAAGTCCTAAGGACTACATATTGGTTGGTAGGTTTGTTGATAGGGTCTTAATGGGGGCTGGTGTCTTCTCGGATTCCTCATTGTTACGGCGCATTCTCAATATGGATGACAGCACTAAGGGTGAGGTTATTGCCCGTATAGTCTACCACGTGCTACTGAACATGGATTCCGATGATGAGAGATCGCAGAGATTTTTACTCGATATGCTAGACAGCATCATTGTATATAATTACCTAAGCACTGTTGTGTGGTGGATATCTAGGAATCCCTATGCACTCATCAGGTTCTTGGAGATCCCCATAAAAGCTGTTAAGCGCGGAAAGACACGGTATCTGTATCATATAAGAAGAATCTTGGAGGAATTGAGCGATGTTAATTCTAGGCTGAGACTCAGCCACTCAGGCTGCGTGGTAGACATCATCAGCAGTATTGCGAAGCGATGCATTGATCTCAACCCAGGGTTCTCCCAGAATCTGATCCTGATACTTATAAAATACAGCGAACATATTAGGGATCTAATCCTATTTGCGGATACTCTCACTAGAATTCTGGGAAAGAGAAGAATTAGGGTGATCATCGATACTCTAGCTAACATGCTGTTCAAGGAGAGGCCCCCCGAAGGCATGATGTTTGCTGGAATGTGTATGCTAATGCTCCTCCTCAGAAATATCGGTGCCCTCGATATAGACATAGGCAATGCCGGTGAGCTAGAAAAGAAGTACCTCTTGAATAGCGCCATATTGTTTGGAAATGAAGTCTTGCTACGTGACTTGGTGGACAAACTTAGTATAACTTGGGGCGACATCGAAGACGCTATCGTAGATATATCCCAGAGCCATATTCTCTTAACATACAGTATTCTTGAGAATGCTAGGAATAATATCGCCTTCCTCACAAAATATTTTGGTGTAGGTGAGCGAAGTGGGGGTTATGGAGAAGATAAAGAAGTATTTTGATGCAGCCATTGAGGCATATCCAAATCTTAAGGATCTGAACATCAATGTTGACATTGTGGATCTAGATCCGGATATAGCTGTTGCGAAGGTGGAAACTAGAGACGATAAATACATAATACAGTTCAGCAAAAAAGCGGTCGAGAAAATGAGTGACGCCGAAATACTTGCAACGATTCTCCACGAGCTAGCACATATATTGATCGGAATGGGCCCGGAGGGAAACTATAAGCTCTCTGCATTCCTAGATTGGTTTCTATCGGAGTTCATTGTGTGGCTTATAGCAGTGATTAAGGCATATAGAATCCTCGATAAGCTTCCACAGGGCCTTAGGAGGGACTTGATGATAGAACTCGCAGAGGTTTACGGTAGACCAGAGAGCCCCGTTCATGGACTATTTGATTGCATTGATACCTACAGGAAATATATTGAGAAGATATGTAGGAGGAAAAATATAGACCCGAGAGATGTGATAAGCAGATTTGTTGTGGAGGACACACCACTCACATCTGCTATGACAACACTAATAGCACTTATGTACGTCGTTAAGACGATAGACGATCCCAAGGAATTTATGATTATCTGCTAATATTCCTATGCGATTCCGAGATATTATCTTCGCTCCAATCTTATGATTAGGTAGCTATACAAGCAGTTTTCTTATGGCACCAAAAAATGCTTTTGAACGCATTCAGAGACATCTCAAGAAACATTACTAAACAGCTTGGGGGGTCCCATTAAATAGGATAATTCTTATTGAATTTGCTAATCTGGTACATCTATGGTGAGTCTGGTGAATCTGGTCAGTCGGATTGGTCGGAAATATACTATCTATCTGCCAAAGAAAGTTGTTGAGGAGTTAGGTATTTCTGAGGGTGACCCCATAATCATAAGTGTTAGAGATAACAAGATAATCATCCGCCCTGTAAGGAGATTTTTGAGAAAGAAGAAATATTGGTCAAGGACAACTGCTGGGGAGGTGGAAAAGAATTCAGAAGAGATCACACAAGTTGCCGAGGAGGACTAAGGTACTATTGGACGCGCTATATCAAGCTTTAGTAAAAATCTCTATGAAAACTCAAGCATTGGTGTATATAGTCGCTCCAGCGACGCTAAAGCTTTTTTAATAGTGGCAGAATTATACTACTTCGTGACACACATGAGGCATATAAAATTCAAACCTATTCCTAATTTATCTCAGAAAAATCGAGGGAACACGTAAGCATCGAATTCGGAAGCAAGAATAGCATCAGCTGAGGCAGCCTTAGAGGCATACGCAAAAGACAGAGAACGACTGGTCTGCGCGTATAGGTATGTTTTTGCTAAAGGTTTATGCATAACCTCAAGCTATCAGAGAAAGCTATCTTGAAAAAACAGAAAAGATTATCTCAGTAGACGATCTCCATAGAAAGGTAAAATTTAAATTTTTTTTGGTATATTAGGTCTATATTTGTTGGTGTTTTGTATGAGGCGTATATTCTTAGCATCATTATTGGTTTTGATGATAGCTATTCCAACAATAAGTATGGTATTATCGCCAACTATCACTAACTATAAAGACAATAAGGCTAGCACAATAAAAGTGTTTACAGAAATGAGCGGCGTAAATGCTGTGATTGCCACAAATGAGAACATCAACAAAGCCTTAAAAGCGAAAGCGACAGTAAATACATCAGCAACTCTTAACCTAAGATTGGGCTGGAATCCGGATTGCCTTAACCCTCTAGCTACGAGTTCTGGGTATGATTGGAAGATTCTGGATCTCATATTTGATTGTCTCATGGTAGCTAATCCCCTCAATTATACCTACCCAGAATACGACATACCACTAGTTCTTGAAGAACCGCCAGTATTCACAGTAATTTCTGAAAACCAAGCCAAGTGGACCCTCAAATTGAGAAAAAACATAACATTCTTCGATGGAACTCCACTCACAACAGAAGACCTAAAATTTACCTTAGACTTCATTGAGTGGCTTGGCGAACATAATGATCCATGGTACGATATTTGGCGCATTTATAATGGATCTGAGATCATAGATAATTACACAATTGATGTTTATGTTGATACGATAGGTATTATGGATGCATATCATATACTTAGTGCCATAGTATTTCCCAAACACATATACGAAGTCGAGGAGACATGGGGGGTCTCTGACGACGATAGCTACGACATATTCCCAAACTGGAATGTAACACCCGAACAGGTTATGGCCTATGAGGCGTCCTCCCCAAACGATCCAATACTCACCGGATACGGCCCATTCATGCTTGAAGCGTGGTATCCCTCGAACGTTTCAGCAAGTCAAGCAACAACATTTGTCCTCCGCAGAAACCCCAACTACTATTTGAGGGCTATTAACGAGCATGGAAATATTGTTGTTCCTTGGAGACCCCTTGAATCAGATTATGTTGATCTTCACGGCCCATATATTGAGACCGTGATATACAATGTAATCAAGGACGACAATGAGGCCGTAAAAGCAATACTAAATGGTACAATAGACCTTCTGGAAGATATGGATCTTTATCAGAACATATCCCAACTTGAGGAGGCCGGATTCAACATTACGACCGCTTTGAGATTGGGATTTGGTCATGTACTCATAAATACAGAATCGTCCAAACCCTCAGCCAACAATACTGCCTTACTCAATGCATCAGAGTTCCGCAGAGCCCTGGCGTATGCCATAAATAAGACTAGGATTTGCGAGGAGACTTGGGATGGCTGGGCCGAGCCCCTAGACACACTTTTGCCTAGAAATTATGGTTTGTGGAGTCCAGCCTATACTGGTGAGCTTCCAGGAGATTATTATCGTCAGTATAAGGATCTGGCACTACAAGAACTGGCCAAGCTGGGCATAGATGATTATGATAATGATAGTTGGTTAGAATGGAATTCTTCTGACCCCAACAGCGAAATAAACATTACTATAGAAGCCACGGATGCGCCCAGTATTAGAAATACCATTGGTATTGTGGCGGAGAGTATTGAGGACATAGGAATACATGCCACACAACGCTATGTAGATTTTAATACTCTTTTGAATGATCTCTTTAGCGGTAATTTCCAGCTGGCGTTCTTTGGTTTTGGTCTAGACAGAATACCGTATCACATGGAAAATTTTGCTAGCTGGGGGATCTTTAGTCTTCTCAGTGGTTGGGAGAATAGGACGTATGACGATCTGATAAGTCAGGCTTTCTATAGGGAATCCAATTGGAGTGCTATATACGGGCTTGTCAGAAGGGCCGCTGCTATATTCTGGTATGAGCTTCCCATGATACCGTTATACAGTAATATTATTGTTGGGGCATACGATCCGTCGTGGATAGGCATAATTAGTATCCCTAATAGTCCCGCAGATAATTGGTATACCATAAGAAGGATTGCTCAATTTATCCCTGGAATATCAATAGTTTCTCCAGGGTACGGATCCTATATTTCCTCCTCTGGTGTTAATGTAGAGTTGAATGTATTATGTATTGGTATAAGCAATGTTTCGCTGTTTGTTAACGATTCTTTGGTGGTGGTTTGGTACCCGAATAATATTAGCGAATCTGTTAGTTATCCACTAATATTTGATTCGGAGGGTTGCTACAATATTAGTGCTAGAGCGTACTATGCCAATGGTAAGGTGTCTGGTGATAGCGTTTTGGTTTATGTTGATTGGTCAGAGCCTCTAATTGCTGTGGTTTCCCCGGCGAATGGTTCATTAGTTAGCGGTAACATAAATATAACTCTTAATGTCTCGGATAACTTTGCTGTCAATTTCGTGGAGTTTATTGTTCCTGGGTACTATTATGACTCCATAAATGTGAATAACAAGCAGGCTGTTGTAAGCCATAATATGACTACTACCGAATTTTCTGATGGGTATATCGATGTGTACATATGTGTCTATGATGAGGCCGGCAACACCAACAGCACAGTCTTAAGGCTTCTCGTAGACAATACTCCCCCATCCCTCAGAATTGTTAGTCCAAACAACAACTCCTATGTCACTACAGATACAATAACAATTAATTGGGAAGGCACAGATGCTAATGGTATTAGCTACTACAATGCTAGTCTCGATGGGTCACCCTGGGAACAATTACCCGCTGATCAAAACTCAATAACATATACATCTCTAACAGCCGGCAAACACATATTTAAACTTATTGCTGTCGATGCGGTTGGTCTTATAAGAGAGGCATCTCTGATATTCTATGTCGATTTGTCCCCACCTTCTATAAGCATTACATCCCCTTCGAATGGTAGCACATTTAATGTTCATGAAGTCAATGTTTCTTGGAGTGCTACCGACGATGTATGTGTTGATTACTTCGAAATATATGTCAATGGTTCTCTGTATGCTATGCTTCCCAGCAACGCTACGGGCACCAAACTTGTTCTTGGTAACGATACCTATGCTATTCGTGTTGTCGCCTATGATTACGCCGGTAGAACAAGCTATGACGAGGTCACAGTAACAATTAATGTTGATTTGTGGGTAACCATCGAAGGATATGCCAATAACTCCTATGTCTCATCGTCCTCCCTAACAATAGACATTAACTATGGCAATTCCACTAAAGTAGATAAATTAGTACTCTATGTAGATGGATCCATCGTAGCGCTATGGAACTCCACGAACATTTCTGCTTCACCAATATCCCACACGCTTTCATTAGCAGAGGGCAGAAGAGCCATTGAGGTGGTCATCAATGATACCCTAGGCACAAAGGTAGTCTACAAACTCATAATTACCGTTGACACGTCAATACCTGCAGTATCATTAAACGTACCTATGTATGCCTCGGGGTGTGTAAATATAGAATATTCCGCGAATGACGAGAACCCCATAACTAGCGTTGTCTTAAAGATTAATGATTCCACTATTGATAGTAGATCCTCAGCTGGAACATACGTTTACTTGTGGTATACCGATCTTTGGAGCGACGGCGTGTACAATGTTACTGTCATCGCTACAGATATTGCTGGAAACTCCCACTACGCTTACAGTATAGTTTATGTGGATAATTCGGCACCCAAAGTAGATACTGCCGAACCAGCAGATGGGTATATCACTAATAGGACTGTGTTGGATATTCATGTGGTTGCATCAGATAACATCTCCAGTATTTTCCAAGTGAAAATTTATGTCGAAAATGAGTTAGTCCTTAATATGAGTTATGACGCGGAATCTATTGATGAAATACTGAGTGTTTCTTTGCCAGATACCCAAGGCGAAGTCCCCATAGCTGTTATTGTTATTAATAAGGTGGGCTTGGAAGCAAAGGCTTCATTTACTGTTGTTGTGGATCTATCGATGCCAGACGTATGGGTTAATGTGGCTAATGGCACATATTTGGCGTCTGGAACACTAGCTCTAGAGTGGATTTCCGAGGATTCCATATCGGGTATAAAGAGCTTGTACATAAAGTTGGATGATGGGGACTGGACTGCCTGCAATGCCTCTGGAGAAATTAATCTCGAAAACATGACCGAGGGTCAGCATATATTCTACATTAAAGTAGAGGATAATGCTGGAAATGCTATTATCAGGAAATTTGTGTTTGTTGTTGACTTGTCATCTCCGTATCTGGTCTATAGTAATATACCATCTAACGGCACATATAATAGTATCACCACGCTTCTCATGAACATAACTGCTAATGATACCATATCGGAGGTTTCCTACATAAAGGTTACTGTTGAGGGACCATCCTCAACAGAGACTTTTGATGTTTATAATTTCAAGGCCCTAATAAATGTATCATTCGATGTTGTGGGCGAATACATGATTAGAATAGTAATGTATGATATTGCTGGAAATATGGCTAGCTACACGTATAAGTTTGTTGTTGATTACTTGGCGCCTGAAGTTAGCTTTCTGAACATAAATGATTTAGTAGCGGATCTCCTAGAATTCAACTTTAGTGTAGCTGACAATTATTTCGATAGGGTTATCGTATATGCTAATGATAGCATCATAGCGGAATTTAACTTTACGGCAAACATATATAATGTTAGCTATAGAATCACTGAGAATCTCTATGGCATTCTAATAATCAAGATCATCGCATATGACCTCGCAAACAACTATAGAATTATCTCAACAACGGTGAGAGTAGACACTATTTGTCCCACACTAAGCATTCTTGGTCCTGAGAACATGAGTTACACATCTAGCCCAGAGGTCACTTGGAATGTTAGTGACGTTGGTTCGGGTGTGGATCATATTGAGGTCTATGTTAATGGTACGCTTGTGGCTAGTTTATCGCCAGAAAACACAAGCTATACGCTCAATGTAAGTGACGGCGCATACATAGTCGCTATAAGAGCCTATGACAAAGCTGGCAACATTGGTGAATCATCCGTACTTATCTATCTGGATACCACACCGCCAACAATAATGATTACAAGTCCTGCTAATGGAACGGTGATTAGGGAAACTACTGTAAATGTATCTTGGAGCGCCCAAGATAACTTTGGAATCAAATGTTTCCTAGTAATCGTTGGTAATAATGTTTATAACATGACAGCAACTTATGTGATTCTTAACTTAACAGAGGGTGTGCACACTATTGTCGTTAGGGCATACGACTATGCTGGAAACTATGCTGAGGACTCTATCACGATTACTGTAGAGACAAAGCATCCACAGTTTATACCAAATATCATCGCAGTGGCAATAGTTGTGGCAATAATAATTGTTACTATTGTAGCCATACTTTTACGCCGAAAAAGAATAGAGCCAACAGAAGAGAGTTCATTGGTACTCTAGATCTTAGCACAAACTTTATTTTTGCTTTTTATTTTTGGTATCATTATAGTTTTAGGAAGTCTTAGCTAAACTATTCCCCTTAATATTTTTTAAATTGAAGTTTCGATGCGTTGAGTAACGGCATTCTTAAAAATGTGATACGCTAATTGGCTTATAGTATCCATGGTGTTACTGGTGGGAGTAGATATTTTGAAGTCCGAAGTGGATAGCATAGTTGATAAGGCGCAGGATGTCATCCAGGATATCTCCGACGATGGCTTACAGGCAAAAGTACTATTCAGCATAGGGTTAGCATACCGTGTCTTAGGGGACGACGAGAAGTATAGGAAGTATGTTAGTAGGGCTATCAAGAGGGCACGAAAACTGATACCTTCTCCCCAAGCATCAACAGTTTTTCTTGGCATGATCATAGATCTTATAGCGGAGGAAGAAAGCGAGTACCTAGATGACGTCATAGAGAACTTCATCGAATCGCTAGCACTTACTGGGGATCGTGAGGTTATCCTTGAGGTCTTTAGGATATACTTAGAGCTTCTTCGGGATTCGGGGATGCCTATCCTAGCTGTTGAGAGCGCGATCTTGCTTAGAGACGCCATGGAAGATGTTGCCAAAGAATTGAAAAGAGAAGCTGAGGAGGAAATTAGGGACCTCGATTACGAATCTCGATGGTATGCTAGGAAAAGGGTAAAGGATAAGATAAACGAATTTATGGGGGTTGGAAGTCTGCTTCTCAAGGAGTCTATACCACCTGCCTTCAAGAAGCTCGTAGATGAGAACAACTTGGGTGGCATAAGGAGTCTCTACAATAAAGTTAGTGAGAAGATCGCATGGGGGGAACCCACCGGTTTGGCTAAGATCTCGGAGATGGTTGTTCTCGCTAAGAGAGGAGATGCGGAGATACCTGAGAGTCTTCTAAAGGAAATAAAGAAAATATGCGAAACTCCAGCTTTTATCTGGGGCGTGGAGGCAATCTGCGAGGATGTTGTTGATGCCTTCAAAGAGCTCACTAAGAGAAAACCAGAATACCTAAAAAAGGCTATCAAAAAGGTTGGTAATAACTTCCTTAGAGGCCTAATGCTGATTGGTGCTAGCGATGCCTATATGGAGAAAAATAATGTTAGGGAGGCTGAGAAGGCCCTCAAAGATGCTTTAAACAAGATAAAATCCGACGAGAACTTTAGTGCTGAGGCAAAAGATAGAGCAATCGAAATAATATTTGAGCGCGCGTTGAACAACAAGATGTTCGGCCTAGCTTTTGATGCATGTATGAGTTTTATTGATGAAAGCAGAAGAATAAGTGGTCTTCTGGAGCTATGCTCAAAGTGTGAAGACCCAAAAATCGTGGAGAATGCTAAGAAGAGGATATTTTCGATTATAGACAGCAAAGAGGATTCCCTAGACAGATACGGACTGTACGCGGACCTGCTTGAGGAGCACGGAGAAATATTTGATGAGAGGGATATTC
>Ga0190312_1000589_pt1 | contig 11079 bp, 13 predicted proteins | sample 487007910_MG_FD_165046 | JGI IMG/M metagenome (GOLD analysis project Ga0190312, IMG submission 165046) | Hydrothermal vent sediment bacterial communities from Southern Trench, Guaymas Basin, Mexico - 4870-07-9-10_MG | ecosystem: Environmental > Aquatic > Marine > Hydrothermal vents > Sediment ... | reverse complement strand
ACCTTCTCACCTCCGGTTGAAGGTAGTTGCTCTTTAAAAGGTTCATATTAATAAGTAATAAATAAGCGTGAGAAATTACTTTGTTCTAAAAATTATATTTTAACTACTATTACTTAAATTAAGTAAGTTGGCGTATCTCTCTACTACTTTTCTTATGAATTCCTCCTTTATTATACCGTGTGGAGTAGGTATTTCGGTAATTCTTTTAGGCACTCTAAGCTTAGATAAATCGAAACCTTCCCTTACTTTGAATTCGTACTTATTCCTTAATATTTCAGTTCCTAATTTCTTGAGTTCGTCTTCGCTTAGTTCGTAACCTACTACTTTTAACGCCTTAACTACCGTGGGCGGTTTGTAAATGCCTCTAGCGAATAAGCATATCACTAAGCTAGTTAATATCTGCCTCCAGCCCTCCTCTTTAAATAAGTAATCGGCTACTTTCTCCGGGGTTAATTCCTCCTTCTTAACGTAAGCTTGTTCATCTAGGCTATAACCTGCGCTATCTAAATGGCTATGCCTAGATCCTGTTAGGAAACCGGCATGGGCGGCCGGACCGGTATGGTAACCGGGCATTTCATTACCGCCGTAAGCTAAGGCGAACTCCCTACCCCCGTAAATAGATGAAGCGTATTCTACCCCTTTAGCTAAAGCTCCGTAGAAGTCATTAGGTTGCTCTACGATTAATCTTACCGCCTTTAGGTAAGTTTCGCAATCACCCCACCTGAACTTAAGGCCCATAGTTTCCTTCTCGCTAATATACCCCTTTAAATAAGCTTCGGTAGTCCAAGCGAGTATAACTCCCGTACTCATAGCGTCTAATCCGTAAATCTCTACTACGTCCATCAATTTTAGCATACCTTCAGGATTCCCTATACCTAGCATCGAACCTAGTGAGTAAATAGGTTCATAATCGTAGGAAATCATAGTGGTTTTATAGAAGTAAGGTTCCTTCTCGTACGGTTCCCTTAAGGCAGCTAAGTGTATGCATCCTACTGGGCAATGGGCGCAAGCTAGCCTCCTACCTAAGAACCTCTCCGCTAATTTCTCCCCAGAAATATTTTCATAACGCTCGAACCTGGCTTGCGTTAAATTCTTAGTAGGTAATGCTCCTAGGTTATTTAACGGTACTACATTAGCCGGGGTACCTAAATCATGGTACTTCCTCATAGCAGGGGTCTTAACCGCCATTTTGTAAATTTCATCATATATCTCCCTGTAAGCTTTAGCATTAGATACCTTCAACGTCCTCTTCCCTGAAATTACTATCGCTTTAAGTTTCTTACTACCGAATACCGCTCCTAAACCTAACCTACCGAAATGCCTATAAGTCTCGGTAACTACATTAGCGAAGGTAACTAATTTCTCCCCCGCTCTCCCTATCCTCATTATGGTCCTATATCCCGCTTCGCCCTCCCTCTCCCTTATTATCCTACCTACGGTATGGCTACTCCTAATCCCCCATAAAGCAGAAGCATCCCTAAAATATACTTTATCATTATAAATGCTTAAGTAAACGGGTATATCGCTCGCTCCCTTAATTACTATTGCTCCATAACCTGCCATCCTTATAGCTATCGCGCTCCTACCTCCCGCATGGCTCTCCCCTAAGTTACCGGTATGGGGGGATTTAAACATAGCAACGGTTTTAGAGGCCAGCGGGAAAACTCCGTTTAAGGGACCTATGGCGAATATTATGGGGTTCTCCGGACCCAGGGGATCAGCTCCTTTAGGGCATTCCTCCTTAAGCAATTCTATAGCTACTCCGGTACCGCCTAAGTACTTCTCAAATAGATCCCTCCTATCCTCTACCCAGTACTTCCTCCTACTTAAATCGATATATAGTACTCTAGATAGCGGATCTCCGCTGATCATCCCGTACTTACCTCCTCTAATCCTAATACTTCGTGGGGGCAGTAATTAACGCAGTAACCGCAGTGGGTACATACTACGGGCTTATTGTTTTCCTCGTCCCAGAATATCGCCCCTAAGGGGCAGGCCTCTACGCACATACCGCAACCTATGCATTTCTCCGAGTTTAAAATTACTCCCCCTCCCCTCCTAGGTTTTAACGCCCCTGTGGGGCATACTTTAGCGCACGGGGGGTCCTTACACGCCCTACATACTATTACGATAAACCCCCTCTCCACCCCCCCTAAGGATCTAACGAATATAGCGGACTTACCTACGCCGGCTTCTCCATACCTCCTAGTACAAGCGAAGACGCAGGATTGGCATCCCGTACATTTATCTACATCCAGTACTGCTATCCTCTTAACCATAAGTATTACCCTTTACTTTAACTAAAGGGATCATAAAAATGTTATCGTATTCTCGAAGTTCCTCACTTAAGGACGTCGGTATTATTATTTTGAAGGTATTTATAATCTAATGGTGTCTGCCATTGGTAGAATGGGTAGAGGAGTTATTCGAAGTAACGAAGCCAGTAATAGGGGTAGTACATTTAAAGCCCCTACCGGGTTCTCCGTTCTTCTCCGGCTCCCTCGAGGAGGTATATGAAGCGGCATTAAGGGATGCTAAAGCGCTTTACGAAGGGGGGGTAGATGGGCTCATAGTAGAGAACTTCAACGATTACCCCTTCCTCAAAAGTAGAGTAGGTCCTGAAGTCATCGCTACTATGTCCGCGATAGTTAGGGATATAGTTAAGGAGGTTAGGTTACCGGTAGGAGTTAACGTTTTAAGGAATGACGGCATAGCAGCCATAGCTATCGCTTACGCTACTGGCGCTAGTTACGTTAGGATTAACGCCTATACGGACGTATTAGTAACCGAGCAGGGGATAGTAGAGCCCTGCGCAGCTGAAGCCCTTAGGTACCGTAAGTACCTTTCATGCGAGGTAAAGGTATTGGCCGACATACTTTGTAAGCACGCTTACCCCTTAGTACCCTTAAGGTTAGAAGAAGCTATCTTCAATGCCGTAATTAGGGGGAGGGCAGACGCCATAATAATTACCGGGGAAAGGACTGGGATAGAACCTAACTTAATGGAAGTAAAGAAGGCTAAAGAGGTAACTTCCGGTACCCCTATCTTCGTAGGTAGCGGTCTAAGGCCCGATAACGTAAAGGAGTACTTGAAGTACGCTGACGGAGCTATCGTGGGTACCTGGTTTAAGAAAGGGGGGGATGTAAGTAGGGAAGTAGACGTTAAAAGGGTTAGGGAATTTATGGATAAGGTAAGGGAGGTTAGAAAATGGGGACGCCATTAATAGATATATCCTACTTCGAGAAGCTGGATATAAGAGTAGGTAAGGTACTAAGTGCTGAGAAGGTAACGGGGTCTAGGAAGTTATTGAGATTAATAGTAGATATAGGTAACGAGGAAAGACAATTAATCGCGGGCGTAGCTGAGTACTACGAACCTAAGGATCTAATAGGTAAGTATGTAGTAGTCCTAGCTAATTTAAAGCCTAAGAGGATTATGGGGTTGGAATCTAAGGGTATGATATTAGCTGCCGACGCTAGCGGAGTACCGGTGTTGTTAACGGTGGATAAGGAAGTACCTCCTGGTAGTAGGGTTAAATGATACCTATGAAAAATTTAAATATATAGCCCCGTCTTAGCTTAGGGGGGGTCATAAGTGGTCAAGTATAGGGTTGAAGTAGATAAGGAGAGCTGTATAGGTTGCGGTGTTTGCTCATCCCTATTGCCCGATGTCTTCGAGTTAGGGGACGACGGTAAAAGTAGGATAGTTGAGAAGTATAGGGTTAGCGACGATGAAAGTAAGAGCGTAGGGGAAGTAGGAGAGGAGAAGTACGCGGATACCTTAAACCAAGTAGTAGATAGCTGCCCTACCCAAGCTATAAAGGTAACTAAGGTGGAGTAGTTAACCTAGAAAATTACTACTAAGTTTTTTAGAATAGTTTTTAAGGGTAAGAAGGATGAACGCATTAAGCAGGCTTAAGGAAGCGGCCTCCCTAATAGAGCCCCTATTAGAGAAGTACTTATGTGAAGGAGCTTCTGAGGAATTTAAGGAAGTAATCCTCCATCAGGTAAGGAGCGGGGGTAAGAGGCTTAGGCCTGCATTAACGATATTGAGTTGCGAAGCTTGTGGAGGTAAAGTGGAAGAGGCCTTACCTGTAGCGGCTGCAGTGGAGCTAATCCATAATTATTCCTTAATATTTGACGATATAATAGATAGGGGGGAAATTAGGAGGGGGTTACCTACCACCTATAAGGCTTTCGGGGAGGCTATGGCTATATTAGCTGCAGTACACTATAGGGAAGCGATTAACGATGCTTTAAGCGAATGTAAGAAACCCTTAGAAATTCAGAAGCTTTTCTCTAAGGCTATAAAGAAGTTAGTGGAGGGGGAAAGATTAGACATATTATTCGAGAGAGCCGGTAGGGAAGACGAATATATAGTTAAAAAGAGATATCGAGAAGTAACCTTGGACGATTATTTTAAGATGATAGAGTACAAGACGGCTACTCTAATAGAAGTAGCTTGCGAAGCCGGGGCTTTAATAGCGGATGCTCCTATCAGATGGGTTAGGGGTTTAGCTAATTACGGTAAGAATTTAGGCATAGCGTTTCAAATAGTCGATGACATACTGGATATCTTCGGCGAGGAAAGGGAATTTGGTAAGAAGGTAGGTAAGGATATAATCGAACATAAATTAGGTAATATAGTAATCCTACTAGGTTTAACCAAGGGGACGAGGGAAAAGGAGGCCTTATTAAGCATTTTATCCAAGGAGGAAATAAGGGATGAGGAGGTAAGGAAAGCTATATCGATGCTAGAGGATTTAGGCGTAAGGGAGGAGGCTTATAAGTATGGAGAACGTTTCGTAGCAAAGGCTAAGGAATCCTTAAGGACTTTACCCCCTAGTAAGGCCAAAGAGGATTTAATTACCTTAGCCGATTTCACTTTGAAGAGGCGTCACTAACCTTGTCATCTCGCTTCTTAGTAATTAAATTAGGTGGTTCAGCTATAACAGTGAAGGGGAAACCGTTAACCCCTAGGTTACCGATTATTAAGAAGGTAGCCGAGGACCTAGTTAAGCTTTACCAAGAGGGTTTTAAGTTCATAGTAGTCCACGGAGGGGGATCCTACGGTCACCCCATTGCGAGTAAGTATTCGTTACATAAAGGCTTCTTCCACGTAGGGCAATTAAGGGGCTTTTCGGAGACGGAATTAGCTATGAGGGATATAAATCACATATTAGCCAGCTCGTTTTACGATGCCGGGTTACCGGTAGTACCTATGCACCCCTCCTGTATGGTTGTAGCATGTAAGGGGGAATTAACAGATTTCTACGTTAGGCCCGTTAAGTTAGCTTTAGGATTGGGCTTAATCCCCCTCCTTCACGGGGACGTAACTATGGATGTGAAATGGGGCTTTAGTGTAATTTCAGGTGACCAACTAGCTAGTTTTCTAGCGATAAGCTTAAAGGCCGATAAACTAATATTCGGTATGGACGTTAAGGGGCTCTTCGATAGAGATCCTAGGTCGCATCCCGAAGCTAAATTGCTTAGGAGGGTAAATGTTAAGGAACTTAACCTTATCGATCTAAGGGTTAGCGAAGGGATATATGACGTAACTGGGGGGATGAGAGCTAAACTTAAGGAGGCATTAAAGGTAGCGTCGAGCGGCATACCCGTATACTTAGGCAGCATCCTGGAGAAAGGCATGGTCATTAAAATGGCTAAGGGAATACCAGGCGATTATACCGTAATATTACCTTAGCCGTTAAGGAGTTCTTACTTAACCTTAAGCCCTTTCAGGGGCAATAAGCTAACCCCGTTAAGTAATGAAGCCGTTATGAATACTAAAGGGGGATTTACGGCCCATAATAATCCCCCTACAACGGGCGAAGGTATAGTAGCTAGCCCGGTGATCATATCGGTTAAACCGGAAGCGCTACTAACGTAACTTTCGGGGGCGTATTCTGCTATTATAGAACGCCTCGCCGGCATATCTAAGGTAACTATTATCCCTTGAAAGAGCATTACTGAAAGGGCGCTTATATAATCCCTCGAGAGTGAGTATAGGAAGTAGGAGAGACTTACGCAAACTATATGGGAAGCTAACGCTCTAGTGGGACCTAACTTATCAGCTATCTTTCCCCCTATCAGTTGAAAGAATATCGTACCCAACCCTCTAACCCCGTAAAGGAAGCCTACTTGCGAATCGTTTAATCCTATTACGTATTTAGCGAAGAGGGGAAGGAAAGGTCCTGGTATGAAAGCAGAGAAGTCATGTAAGGCTACCGTATACATTAACCTCCTTAGTTCCTCCGAGTTAAATATTTTAACTATAAGGGAAGGGGTAGGCTCTCTCCTTACCCCCTCCTTAACTCCTAACCTTAAAGCTAAGGGTAACCCGGCAATCGCCACTATAGAGGCTATTAAGTAAAGTTGTGAGTACGTCAAGAGGGCTATAATCGCTCCTGAAGCGAAGGAACCTAACATAACTGATGATTGGTTACTAAAGTAGTAAAGTCCGTAAGCTTCGCCCCTCCTACCGGGATTAAGCTTAGCTACTATTGAGATAGCTATCTGGGAGTAAAGGCTTATTGCTACGCTTAAGCTTACTAAAGCAGTAACGATAACCGTTAAGGAGCTGAAACGCGCTAAGATAATTAGTGAAAGGGAATTAACGACTACAGCGATTAGTAAGCTATTTCTAGCTCCCCATTTATCCGCTAAATAGCCAGTAACGCCTGAGAATAGTAAAGGCAAGGTCAGCGTTAACGAGGAAAGGACGCTTATCGTTATAATATTTAAACCTATCCTATCTAAGTAAAGGGGAAATAAGTTAATCCAAATGCTCCTACTTAAGTTGAATATGAAAGTTAATGCCAATAAGTACGCGTAACTCTTACTCATTTAACGCCCCCGCTAACCCCGTCAAGGCCGCCCTAGCTATTAGCTTAGCTACCCTTAAAGGTTCCGGTATAGCTCCCTCCCTTACGAATTTATTTAGAAGTAACCTAACCTCCATTAAATTTAGTCCTATCCTCCTTACGAATATCTTATAACCGGTCTTAAGTACTACTTCCTCCCTTCCTCCATTCCGCTTATATATTTCCAACCTCCTTTCAGCTAGCGGTAATTTCCTTAAGTTATCCTCTATGCCCCTCGATTCCTCATAGGTAACGCTTACTAATGGTATCCTTAATTCCTCGTAAATAGCGTTGAGATCTATGACATTATATAAAGCTATTATAGTACCGTTTATGAGTAGGAAATTGATGTCCTTTCTCTTTAATTTCTTAAATAACCTTATTATTCCTTCGGTAGAATCTAGGCCCCCTACTTCTATGGTAGTGAAAGCCGCCCCGTCTATTATTAAGTCGCTCCTCATAACTACTCCCGCTAATATCGACCTATTCCAAAGCTTCTGCGAAAAGCTCTCTGCTATTCCTAAACACCTTATTCCCTTTTTAAATATCGATACCACTTTCACCCCCTAAGACGTAGTTTAAGTTGTGGTTAAGGTTTAATAATAGCTTCCCTAAACCACAACTGGTGTAAACCCTTGAGTATGCAGGTTGGGGGATTAGCTATAATCCACGCATCACCTATACCTCCTAAACCTACAAGGATTATATTAGCCGAGTTTAAGAAGATGGGAGTTAAAGTAAGGTACTTACCTATCCAAGCTATTTCCCTATACCTAAGCCCTTACGGTAGTTATGTTAGCGTAGGCGGTAAGAAACTCGAATTAAGGGGAGCCTTACTAAGGGGTATAGGGTTCTCGCTTACCCTAGAGCAGTTCTTCATAAGGATAGGTATTTTAAAGTACTTAGAAAGTGAGGGGGTCAGATTTGTAAATAAAGTAAGTTCCTTACTTAGAACTAGAAATAAACTAGAAACGTTAATAGCCTTATATAGGGCAGGACTCAGAGTGCCTACGACTTTAGCTACCGAGAGCCTTAAGAGGATGTACTTAGGGGCTAAGGCCTTAGGCGACGTAGTACTTAAACCGGTTATGGGTTCGAGGGGGCTCGGTTCGGTAAGAACTAATGACGCGGATGTAGCTTTCCAAATAGTTAAGACGCTTAGTTCATTTAACCAGCCTCCTTTACTTCAGGAGTACGTAGAGAAACCTAAAAGGGACATAAGAGCTTTTGTAATAGGTGGGGAGGTAGTAGCTTGTATGTATAGGTACTCTAGAGGTAGTTGGAAGACTAATGTAGCCCAGGGAGGTATAGGGGCTCCTCTAAACCCCCCGGAGGAAGTAAAGGAAATGGCCTTAAAATGTTTGGAGGTACTGGAACTTGACTACGCCGGCGTGGATATAGCGGAGGGGAAGGAGGGCTTCTACGTCCTAGAGGTAAACGGTAGCCCGGACTTTGAGGAGCTAAGTAGGGTAAGCGGCTTAAACATAGCTAAATTGCTGGCGGAGTACTTCCTCTCCGTACTTAAACGCTAATTAACTTCCTTAAGGCTTCAGCTATAGCCGAGGCTACGCTTACCTTACTTATCTCTGAAGGTACGGTATTAGTAGCTACCACTTCGTGAACGCCTGCATTTACCAACTTCTTTAAAGCTCCCCTCCTTAATAGGGCGTGAGTACAAGCGGCGAATACCCTCCTAGCTCCTAATTCTCTAAGCCTGCGGGAGGCTAAAGCCATGGTACCCCCGGTACTTATTATATCATCTACTATTAATACATCCCTATTCCTTACGTCTACTCCCTTAAGGGAAAGGGATACCTCACCGGTAATTCTGTTCCTGGATTTCTCTAAGTAGTCATAAGGGCAATTAAGGATATTAGCGGCTTCCCTAGCTCTCCTTACCGCACCTTTGTCCGGCGCTATTACTAATGGTTCGCTTAACTTATCCTCGAAGTAAGCTACTAACTCCCTTAAAGGTAGTACATTAATTGAGCTTCCCTCAAAGTAATTTAAGCTCTCCTCCTTGTGTACGTCTACCGTTATTAAAGCGTCAGCGCCAGCACTCCTCAAGGCCTTAAGTACTGTCTTAATGCTAACTGCTTCGCCCCCTCTAAATCTCCTATCTTGCCTAGAGTAAGCTAAGTAAGGTACTACGGCTATTACCTTAGCTGCTCCCAAGTCCTTAGCCGCATCTAGGGCTAGTAGCAATTCCACTAAATGTTTATCCTGAGGAGGGTAAAGGGATTGAACTATTATCACCTGCTTACCTTCTAATTCTATCGGGTATCTTATATAGGACTCCCCATCCGGAAATATTTTATGTTCTAATTTCTCTCTTTTCAAATTAAGTTTCTTTGCTATCTCGTTATCTATTCCGTTAGAGGCAGGCCCTCCTATTACTACGGCTTCCACATGATATCCCCTATTAAGTTAGTGGGTTAAGCTTTTATTTGTTCTACTTACTTGAAGTGGAAGGGTAACGTCCATGGGGGATTTAGGATTTATCGTAAGGGAAATACGTAAGCTATCGTGGTTAAAGAACATCCCTAGGACCGGTTGGCTCCAGTGCGGGGTACCTTTAGCTATTTGCGAAAGTGTAGCTGAACATACCTATGAGACTAGCATAATAGCTTATTTCCTCTCTAGGTACTTAATGGATAATGGCGTGAAAGTTGATATTGCTAAAGTACTGACGCTATCGCTCTTTCATGACATTTCAGAGGCTATAACTGGTGATATACCTAGAGTAGCTAAGAAATACGTAAGGGAGAACGTTACGGCTCTATTAGAGGAGAACTTCCCCTCCTTAGCCAATATGGTTAAAAGGGGAGGGGATTTAGAATCGAAGATAGTGAAAATAGCTGATAACCTATCCGCTTACTTACAGGGTTTAATCTATAATAAGGGAGGTTTTAAGGAGGCTAGTATCATTTCGTTCAGTACTTTAAAGGATGCGGAGAAGATAGCGAAAGAGGAAGAAGATGAGAAAATAAGATATCTATTGTTAGACTTCATAGGAGCCTTTAGGGAAAGTTATAAATTTGAATAGGTTTAATAAAAGATATATAGTTGATAGAGTAATGGAGTTTTCGGTGCGGCCGTAGTCTAGCCTGGACTAGGACGTCGGCCTGCCACGCCGGTGACCCGGGTTCGAATCCCGGCGGCCGCACCAACCGTTAATGAACGCCGTGCCGGACCATGGGAGATCGGACAGGATGTAGTTCCAAGGCCGGAGGCCTCCGGACCCCGATGTGAGGTCAATCACTAGGTCAATCAACTAGATATATACTTAGTTCATAAATTGGTTTGGAGGGAGAGGCGTTTGGAGCTGTCGGACGAGGAGCTGAGGGCGATACCCCCCGAGGTGGCCAAGGAGCTCCTGGAGTACGCCTATAACGTTCAAGGTAAATAGACCGTTTATATTCATGGTAGTACATAGGCCTTCTGGCTTAATAGTGTTCATAGGTAAAGTGAAAAGACCCTCATGGCCTTAAATAAGAAACGAATTGAAGCGTTAGTGAGAATCTATGCTCAGTTGTTATTCGCTCCAGGCTAAGGATAAAAATAAGGTAAGGTTTTGGAAGTTAAGGATAGACATTTCGAATTAATTTAAATAAGTGCTGTCCGCTGGAAGTCCATGCCTCGAAGGTAACAGTCCTCCAGCTGGGCCTAGAAGCCCTACCGGTATAAGCGTAGGTTCTGGGCGATAGAGTAAAGGTCCTGCTTATGTAAAACGCGGGACCGCTTATGGTCAGCCTAGCGAAGTAATTAACGTTTACGCTATAATAAATCGTAATACTATTACCTACGTGATAATAGAAACAATCTGTCTAGACGTTTATCGATAGGGGACCGGGCGTAGGTGGAGGAGGCCAACCGCTGGAACTACCCCATACCGCTAACCTGTGCCAACCCGCTACATCTCCTTGGAACCAAATCCTTATCCATGTATTACCGCGCCTATATCCTACCAATTATACTATAGGTTAGGGTAAGGATTGGGATAACACGGAAATAATGTAATAATAAGCGTTAAAACTAATATTAAAACTTGGAAACGTAATACACCTCTATGTTTACTTTATTAAGGCTATTTAAGCCTAACCTTATAGACCCTACTTATTAATTAATTAAAAGATAAGATAAAATATTAACTTCTTGAATAATTATTTTAACTACTTAGTAAGGTTTTTATGTTATTGCTTAAAATTATTAACGGA